>Ga0180438_10003247_pt1 | contig 24874 bp, 18 predicted proteins | sample SS_ome_12_FD_132455 | JGI IMG/M metagenome (GOLD analysis project Ga0180438, IMG submission 132455) | Hypersaline lake sediment archaeal communities from the Salton Sea, California, USA - SS_3_D_2 metaG | ecosystem: Environmental > Aquatic > Non-marine Saline and Alkaline > Hypersaline >... | reverse complement strand
GTCTTGAGCAGGCCCTTGACGTCGTAGGGCGTGATGGGCATGACGACTTGCAGGCCCGGGACGTGGCTAAACCAGGATTCAAAAGATTGGGAGTGCTGAGCCGCCTGGCCACCGCCCGCTCCCACTGGGGCTCGAATGACCAACGGCACCTCAATCTTGCCGCCGAACATATACCTGATCTTGGCAATCTGGTTCACTAACTGGTCCATGCCGATAGTGATCCAATCCGAGAACAGGATCTCGCCTATCGGACGCAGCCCGGTGGCAGCCGCTCCCAGACAGGCTCCGATAATGGCCGCCTCAGAGATGGGGGTGTCCCGCACCCTATCAGGTCCAAACTCCTCGTATAAACCTTTGGTGACTCCGAAAGGATTGCCGCGAATGGCGACGTCACATCCCATGATGATGACAGTTTCGTCACGCTGCATTTCCTCGAACAGCGCTTCGTTTAATGCTTGCTTGATGGTCATAACCCGGGTCATAAGTCTTCACCTCGGCTCTGCAAGAATTCAGGGGAGTAAAGCCCTTCGTATAGCGTATCTGGGGACGGCTCCGGAGCCTCTTTCGCATATTCGATCGCCTCCTCAACCGCCGTTCGGGCCTCCTCGTAGACAGCGTCGACCCTTTCCTGGCTGGCAGTACCCGATTCAACCAGATAGTCGGCCATTCTGCGAACCGGATCAAGCTCCTCCCAGGGCTCGCTGGTTGCCGAATCCCGATACTGCTCATCGTCGGCCACAAAATGTCCGATGTAGCGATAGAACTTGGCCTCAATCAGGGTCGGGCCCTCTCCATTTCTTGCCCGATCTGCCGCTTCTTTCACAGCCTGGTACACGGCAAAGGGATTGAAGCCGTCCACTGTAACCCCGGGGATTCCGTAACCAATCGCTCGATCAGCCACTCTCGGGTTCTTGGCTGCCTGGCTGTAAGGGAAGCTGATGGCCCATTGGTTGTTTTCACACAGAAAAATGACCGGCAAGCCCCACGTCGACGACAGGTTAATGGACTCGTGCCAGATACCCTGATTGGTCCCGCCGTCTCCGTGGAAACAGACTGTCACGAACTCTTTCTTCAGGACTTTCGCAGTCAGGCCGGCGCCAACGGCGATCGGCATACCGCTGCCCACAATACCGGTTGCACCCAGCATGCCTTCGTCCACCGCCGCGATGTGCATGGAACCACCCTTGCCACGACAATACCCGTCGTACTTGCCCATCAATTCGGCCATCATCTTCTTCAGATCGCCGCCCATGGCAATGGTATGCCCGTGCCCCCGGTGAGTGCTGGTAATATAATCACCCTCACGCAGCGTAGCACACGCCCCAACAGCAACTGCCTCGGCCCCAACGTACGAGTGTGCCAGGCCGTAGATGAAGTTTTGCTTCCACAACTCTTTGACGCGGGTATCAAAGACGCGAATCGTGACCATCTTCCGGTAAATATCCAGTTGATCTTCAACGGAAAGTCCAGGAGGAGGTTGCATAGGAACCAGAACTTCTTCCTTGAATTCCTCCAGGGCCGCCTTGGACTCTTCCAAGGTAATAGACGACTTTCTTACCATAGGAACTTGCCTTCCTTTCAAAATAGTTACTACACAGGCTAGCCAGGTGCAACGCACTTCAGTCAGAAAATCAGCCATCAATACGGCAAATCCAACCCAGAATTCGTGTAAGCAAGTGCGTTGCACCTTTTGGCCGAGCAGTTACTCAAAGTGGATGATCGCGTATACGAAACAACCGGCACGCATGGAAACGTACTTACAGTTCGATCTCTTCCCCTGGTTTCATGACTGAAACCTTCGGGCTATAGCCACCCGACTCGGCCGCCTCACTTGCGAGCTTTAGGAATTGTTTCACGTCTTCGGCCTCCGGATTGGCGTAATGGCTGGCGATAATGTGATCTAGCCCCAACCACTGGCTGGCCAAGAGTGTCTCATACACGGTGAGCTCGCCACAGCGATAACATTCCATGTGAGGCAAAGAGCCCTCCGGCAGGGTGACGTGCATAAGACCCACCGTCGGCTTGTAGAGCTCGCCCCACAGCTTCATATCATAGGTGATGGCAGTATCGCCAGGGTGATAGATGCGCACGTCCGGTGCAGCGTCGACGATAAAGCCCATCGCCGGCCCCGATAGCAGCTCGCCATCCGGCGTGACCCCGAAGGACCAATGATGGCTCTCAATGGGCCGTACGTGTACCCCGAGAACCTCCATCGCCATGCCCCAGATGGTCACGCGCATCAGGTCTGGATCGATATCGTGCATCGTGGTTAAGGCGTGCACCACATCTTTGGCACATATCACCGGGCAGTTGTCGCGGCGGATGATCTCGGGCGCATCGCCCAGATGATCGTAGGCATTGTGCGTAATCAACAGCAAATCAACCTTATCCAGGTCCTTTGCTTTGATTGGGGAAACGGGGTTGTCGTTCAGGTAGGGATCAATGACGACGTTTGTCCCGTCACTGGTCGTTATTTTGTAAGCGGCGAAACCGAAGAATTGGATTTTGACTGTCATGGTAAGTCTCCCTTTCACACTAGAATGGTCCTTGGTGCGAAACGTAGAAAGGGACATCCCTATGCCCCGCTGAGGCGTCTCTATGCCTCAGCTACGGATTCCGCACCAGAAACCAGGATAAGCTCTGGATCAAGCAACATCATACGCGGCGGCGAGTCATCTCCGCCCAGGCGCTTCATCAAGAATTCAACCGCCTTGCGTGCCATGCGCCGCATATCTTGGTTTACCAGTGGCAACGATGGCTCCAGTAGAGTGTCCCAGGGAGAGACAAAAAAGCCACCGACGACCGCAACATGGTCGGGTACGCGCACACCACGTTCTCTGAGGGCTTTTACGACACCGATGGTGTGCGTCTGGTTGTTGCACATGATGCCGTCGGGCAATCCAAACGTATCGCTGTATTCATGTAAGGCCGACATGCCCATTTCACCAGCCGGGTCCGGGATCACCAAGATCATCTTTTCGTCCACGGGAAGGTCGTGCTGACGTAATGCCTGGCGGTAGCCTTCAACACGATCCATCGCGGCCGATGCTTCGTGACTGAAAGAGACACAAACAATGTGGCGACAGCCCTGCTGGACGAGGTGTTCCGTAGCCTGCCGGCCGGCCTTGACGTTGTCGGTCATGACGGTATCGGCTGGCACACCGGGGATGTGACGGTCTACAAAAACGACCGGCACGCCGTCACCGATAAGCTGTGTCACCTGGTCACGAAGGCGCGGGGTGGACGGCGTATATAGCAAGCCAGCAATAGACTGGGACAGCATCGCATCCAGCACACGGCTTTCCCGCTCGCCATCTTCGTGGCTGCTGGCCAATACCAATGCATAATCGTGACTGGCCAGGCAGTCTTCGACTTCGTTAATCAGGTAGGCAAAGCCGGGGCTTAGCAGCGTCGGGATCAGCAGGCCCACGGTGCGGGTGCGACCGGTCTTGAGGCTGCGGGCGATAGCGTGGGGCCGGTAACCGAGTTGTTCGATGGCGTCCAAAACCCGCGCTCTGGTCTCCTCGGAGACAGGGCGAGGCCCATCATTTATCACGTAAGATACCGTTGCAGCAGATACGCCCGCCAGCTTGGCTACATCGTCACGTGTTGGCCGCTTTGCCACTCTCAACACCCTCAGTGCTGAAATTACCCATAATTTGCAGGATAACGTGAGAGAGATTTATCCTGCGTTGAGGATCGAGTTGATAAACTGGAAAAAAGGAGAAGTCTACTCGTAGTGTCTACTCGTGTAGAAGCATCATAGCACACTACCAATGCACTGTCAATAGGTTTACCTTAAAAAATGGGAGAAAACGTCTGAAGTGCCACGCAGCTAAGCTGCGTGGCACTTCAGAGAAAGAAACGGAGATTCCTAAAGATGTCTCGGCACTACTTGGAATTCTTCCTTATGAGTGGCAGGAAGATAGCGCCTCCGGGAGCTGGCTCTGGAGGGTTTTCACAAATACCATCCACAGGCACACTACCATCGGGGCAGACAGGCGTTATGCCGTCCGGCGGGTCAGGGATGTTGCCACCTGCCACACTGGCGGTGTTGATGATCGATTGTCCCTCGGTGCCGCGATTGATAGTCACATCAATGTACAATGAAGCTGTGACGCCAGGTGCCAGACTGACGATGCTCCAATCCAATGGATCTGCGCATCCAGCAGGCGGGCTGTCGCCGGAGACATCCTGGCAGGTGACCTGATCTGGCAGATCATCGGTCACGGTCACGTTGTAGGCAGTATAGGCACCAGTGTTTTCGACCTGCAATGTGTAACGGATCGTGTCGCCGACCATCACGGGTGGGCCATTCACATCCTCGGCCGTCTTGACCAAGGCCAGGGAGGTGCCCGGCACAGGTGTGCTTGGACATTCCTCGTCGATGGGTGTGCTGCCATCGGGACAGACCGGCGTCGGATCATCGGGCGGATTGGGCACATTGTCGCTCGTCACGCTACCGGTGTTTACAATCGTTTGGCCCTCAGTCCCCTCGTTGATGGTTACAATGATGTACAACGTGGCGGTAGCGTCCGGAGCCAAACTGGGGATGGTCCACTCCAGGGGATCGGCACAACCGGCAGGCGCATGGTCACCCGAGACATCCTGGCACATCACTTGACCAGGCAGGTCATCGATGACCGTCACGTTGTAGGCGGTGTAGGTACCGACGTTTCTGACCTGCAGTGTGTACAGGACCGCATCGCCAGTCCCAATAGGCAACCCATTCAGATCTTCGGCCGTCTTGGTGAAGGCCAGCTCAGTATCAAGGGGTGCGGGTGTGTTCGGACACTCATCGTTAACGGGTGTGCTGCCATCGGGACAGACCGGCGACGGGGCATCGGGGGGATTGGGAACGTTGTCACCCGTCACACTGCCCGTGTTGAGGATCGTTTGCCCCTCGGTCCCATTGTCTAGGGTCACGGTGATCAACAGGGTGGCCACGTTGTCACTCTGTGAGGCTAACTCGGGAATGGTCCATGTAACCGTCCCGTTGCTTTCCTCAACTGTGCCTTTGTCCCCCGAGGCATCCACATAGGTCACTCCCTCGGGCAGTTCATCGGTCACCACCACGTTGTGGGCAGTATAGGTGCCGGTGTTGGTGACCTGCAGCGTGTACAGGATTTCGTCGGCAACCACCAGAGGTGAGCCATCCACGTCCTCAGCCGTCTTGGTGAAGGTCAACTCAGGCACGCGGGCGGTGGTTGTGTCGGTTGCTGTTCTATCGACATAGCTGTGACCAGCCGCATTTCTGTAGGAGACGGTGGCCGTGTTTTCAATGACCGTCCCATCCGTCACATCAGAAGCGACGGTGACCGGGACTGTCGCGAGGAACGAGCCGTCCGCTGGAACCTCCACGTCATTCCAGACCAAGGTCTGGCCATCATTGCTGTCAGGGCTGGGGGTGACCGTGCCAGACAGCGTTACCTCGGAGGGCAATACATCGGTAATGACCACCCCCGTGGCGGTTGTACTGCCAGTGTTTCTGACACGCACTCTGTAAGTCAGCAGGTCCCCCGGCCCGGCGATGTCTTGCCGGTCGTTTTTGGTGATGGTAATCGTAGGAGCCTGAACTTCGGTGGTGACGGTGCTGGTCAGGGCAGCGCGTCCTGGCAGACTACCGGGGTCGATGCCGAAATAAGCGGAGTTGACCAGCGAGGTGCCGTCGGCCAGGTCCTGACCATCACCATCCACCAAAACCTCGAAAGTAAGGGTGCCCGTGCTGTCTGCGGGGATGGTGCCCAGGTTCCAGGCCACCCGGGTGTCGGTGGTTTCGTCCGGGTCGCTAGACGGGTCGATAGATGAGCTGTCAATCGAGACCCCGGCCGACACATCATCCCAGACCCACGCATACTGCAGGGCCTGATCCCCACTGTTAGCATAATCAATGGTGTAGGTCAGTAATTGACCCTGCTCAACCGTTTGGCTACTCACCTGCTTGGTCAAAGAAAAGTAAATCGTACCTGTGATCGGTATTTGTGCACCGATAGAGTCCGAGCAGAAGTTCTCGTCGTATTTTGGATTAGGCGTGAAGTTAATGGCCACGTAGGGGCAAAGGGTGGTGTCTGCTAACAGAACTGGAAGGAAGGTATAAGTGACTTCTGCCAACTCGGCAAAATCAGGTACCCCATCTGCAGGGATGTAGAGATGATCAGTAATGATCTCTTCTTGAGTGTTCTCTTCATCGAAGAAACGCACCTGGGCAGTCAGTAAACGATAAGCGCTGGGGTCAAAATCGGCGTTGCCAACCGGACTGAAAGTGATATCACCGGGATTGGTGCCCAGCGCGTATTCCTGGTTGATGGTCAGTTCCACACCTACGACAATATCGGCACTGGTTTGGGACACGCCCGAATTGCCGGTACTGATGGTGCTTCGAGTCTGAACCGTCCAGCCAGGATTTGGCTCGTAAGAGTTCTGGGACGTGGCAACCGGGTCGGCGTTATCGGCGCTGGCTGTCACCGTATATTGATGGCTGACGCCGGAGTCATCTTGGGGATAACTTGCGAACCAGTAAGCGTAAAAGGTTTCGCCGATTGCCAGCTCCGCCGCAGTCCGCACCGGGTCCTCATCGGCTAGCAGCACCCAGTCGCCGCTTGGATTATAATCAAGGGTCACTTCAACATCTGTAGCAGCGGCGGTTCCAGTGTTGGTTACAGCAGCTTCGACCACAAACACTCCCGGTAGGCCCCCACCGGGAACTCCAGGATTACCATTGCTGTCCACTGTAGCCCAGGGCGTGCTGATGATGTCCACGTCTAACGTCGTGTTCACCTGTTGATATGGAATAGAATATCCATACCCGACATCAGACCCTATTTCCCCAGTTTTCGTGCTAAAGGATCCGGAGCCATCAGCTCGCAGGTCGCTGTCGTAGCTACCTGATAGAGCATAAGCTGGTGCCGCTGGCAAAAAGAGCCCACTGATAAGCGCTACCAGGGTCAACTGAATGATGACCAGCCCGACCAGAGGAGGCCGCTTTCGGCTGGCGATGCCTTTCTGAGATTCGGAACCATGGGATTTACTGTTGACCGGTTGAAGAGTATGAATTCTAAACATAGATGTGCCTCCCTGCGGGCCTGGACTTGGCATTATTAAGATCTTAAGGTTCAGCCACGTTCTAATGCGTGAAATATCTGTTATGAAGAACCTGAAAACTATTTGTATGCAGGCTAAGTATACCAACTTGAAGTTTGAAACAAGTTTGCAGGTTCTAAAAATGGGATTAGAAAAACATTTGAATTTCGTATACACGGGGGCCGATCATACGCTGTTGCGGCTCCACGTTCTTATCCCGTGGGGCCGGATATGACAAAAGGCAAACTCACGATCGAGTTTGCCTTTCCGTGCTGTATATCGCGGGACCACTATGACCGATGTTGCCGCCCCGAAAAATGTGCCCGTTGTGATGCTGGCTAGACAAAGAACTGGTAAAGCACGTCTCCGGCCTTTTCAGTTACCTGGTCAGGAACTGTTTCATCGGTGAAAAGCTGCGTGAGTTGGGGGAGAAGACTTCCCATTTGTTGGGCTTGTTGGGTCGGCCCACCATTTGGCGAATACCGCAGAAAGGAGATTGTCTTCTCTTCAGTTGCAAACTTGCGCTTGTATCGCACCAATCCTTCTTGATCCCAGTCGCTCAGTCCAAAGTCGAGGTAAGTAAGGCTCCTGGCCTTGCCGTACTGGATTCCTTCCCAGATCAGAAGATCGTTTGGTCGGACATTAAGCTTGTTCGGGGCAGAAGCATTGAACTTGTAATAGAGTCCGTCCTTCCATTCCAAGAACAATACACCGCCAATGATTTGACGCTCGTAGGTTGCAACCATGAGCGCACCGTGCCCTTCATCAATGAAACGGCGCCAGATGCTCTCAAAGAAACGGTAGGGTTGAGCCAGGAGATGATATTTATACTTTCTTACCCCAAGATGCAATTCAAAGAAGGCTCGCAGTGCCTCCATATCTTGGGCGACCTGCACGACAACACCCTGCTTCTGGGCTTTTTTGATCGCCCGCCTGGCTGAGCTATGTAAACCGGACCAGAGCGTATCCAAGTCCGACCGCAAGTCAAGGCCATGCCATTTGGCCTTGTTGACCAGCTTGAACCGGCTGTCAGCCAAGGGTAGGCTATTGTGCAAGCAACGAATCGTGAAGGGGCTGTGTGTCCCCACGAGAGGTTCGGTCAAGCGTTGCCAGTGGTCGATCTCTCCAGCCAGCGGATCACAGTAATCCGAGAATGGCAAAGTCACGATCCGTTCACCCCTCACGTCGACGATTCGGCCGAATGGGATGCCGGCCTTGGGTTCGCCTGCTTCATCGAGCAATACGTACGCACAGACGTCGAAGTCATAGGTGTCTGCTAACACCCGCATCCAACCAGGGGAGTGGAAGGCATCACTTCTATGCCCTTCAACTAAATTCTGCCAAAGTATATCAGTCCGGGGATCAACGCAAACGATGTTCATATTAGGTTCCTCTTAACTGTTCCAAATTCATTTCAGTGATTGCTGCCACGCCCCAACAGCCTCTGGGCTTTGGTGGCCATTCGACCGTGCCCAGGTGCATCCGTAGTCGCGCGCCGGGAAGCTTGCAAGCCATCGGCACCTCGGGTCACGTACCGCCAAAAAGTAGAAAGAGAAGTCCGGAAAGCAGTTTTTGCCAAATCAGTACACCTCTTAACAAATGGCTTTGGGTCTTTCAAGTCAAATATCGCAAATGTGTGTGAACTGAAATACGGCCGCAGGTATTGTCTTAGTGTGGACTTCTCTTTGCTAAAGGCCTTTAGGCTATAGCCCAAATCTCTAGTCACATCAATCCAAAATACCCCCACCCTCTGCTCATACGATGGTGGCAATTCTCCATGAACCAAGTGTCTGTAGTGTAGCCAGGGGAAGTTGATGCCACATCGTACCGCCAGGAGCGTGGACAGGTTATGACGGCCATTTACCTCCATGAGTTTATACACACCATCTCGGGGGTCCTGCTTGAACTCAGTGCAAGCATAGCCGTAGAAATCCATCGCCTTAAGCATCCTACGACCTGATTCAATCACTTCGGGAACAGACTTGCTAACTGCGACGCGCGGAGATCCGATTTCTGGCGGGCCATTTCTAATCTTCTTGGCTGTGAATTCAACCAAGGGTTCGCCGTTCCAAAAATAGGAATTGTAGTTCGCGCCCTGGGAATCACCGCCCGGAATGAGTTCCTGTAACAAAACTTCGAGGCCAACCTCGGCAGCTTGTTGATAGGCAGCCAGCATCTGGTCGAAGTTGTCAACTCTAACCATTTTTGTGCCAAATCGATCATAATATTGGTGGCTTTGACTCGGTTTAACCAGACATGGATACTGAACCGCCTGGCTATACCTCTCCACGTCCTCAATGGAATGGGGAACGACTGTCTTGGGAGCCGGCACACCAACTGCATCAGCCAGGGCGTAAGTGCGCTGCTTGTCAATAAACTGCTTACTGATTTCCCACTCTGTGCACGCCACAATGTAGTACTGCTCTAAGAGCTTTTTGTGTCTTGATGCGGTCGCCAGTGTCGCATCAGACGTAGGGATTAGAACGCCACCGCCAAAACGATTAGCACTTACCACCAGACGTTCTACAAATTCATCTTCAGATTTTTCCGGGTGAGGGGCATAGACACATTCCTTCACATACTTTGAAACATAGCCCATGTCTCTCGCATCGTAATAAACTGCTACGATCGGTACTCCCATATTGCCAAGGGCACGAATGACACCCAAGCCCATAGTATTCGTAGACAACACAATGGCCGGATTTGACACTTTCTTCTCCATTATTCTTGACCTTACTGCTTCAGTTTCCAGATAGTGGCATCACGCTGACCCGATCAAGTCGGATGTTTCGTTCTCTGCCTCTTATTATAAGCTCGTGCTCCCCGGCTGAGAGGAAGAAGACTTTGGGAACAAATTCGTTGGCATCGTACGTCCCGCTTCCTCTCCAGGAGGCAATCCGTTCTTCAGGTCCACTGGTAATCTGGATGTCCCAAATCATATCAGGTTTGCTAGGCTCGCCATCGACGTTGATAAACACCGAGTTAGACCCACTATCCGGAGCGTCAACAATCGCCTCAACGATGTAGTTGCCAGCGGTGGAGATCCTAAATCTGTACGCCGCTCTGCCGCCCAGTGTGGGATCACTTGTTTCTATAGATTGTGTTATGTAACCATTACTGGCGATGAAAGGTGGCGATATATATCCTTCTTCCGCTTCCCAGGAAAGACCCGAAAGTACCCGATCAGGGTCAGGTTGGCCCAAGAGCTGAGCGACTGAGGTGACGCCTGAACCTTTACCGGTACAAGGCGAATTGGGAAGCAACGAGTAATCATCCAGAGAGAAGGGATCGCTTTTGTCAACGTCGGCAAATAGTGGGTTGGCGACTTGGCCGAGTTGGAACCCCTGTGTATTCCACTGACAGTTTCCACTGTAGGTATCCAACCCATCTGGGAGAGAAATCGTTGCTCCAGAGATGATCGAATTGGTGACCCTGTGACCAGAGCCTTCCAGATAGAGACAATTGAACTTTGTGTTAGGACAATGCGCTGTTACATGGTCGATTACCCAGCCCTGTGGCTTCGTGTTCGGATGTCCCATAATATTGTTATCAGCCGCCTTCGTAAACAGGACATCCCTGAATGTCACGTCATTAGTGACAGCTTGTATATTATTAGCAGCCAACTCTTGACCCATGTTCACCCCATTGGTGAAGCCAGGGCCAATGATAGTCTCCTCAATCAAGAAACCAGAAAGCGACCCACCGTCAAAAATCTGAATTCCATCCGTATGGGAACAGTAGTTGAACGACTCATCGACGATAGGATGCTCACGCCCATTATAGATCCACGACTCTCTAAGCGTGAAATCTCCAACATCTCCACCCGACTGGAAAGCGTCCTGACCGTTGTCGTGAATGATAACCCGCTCGAACGTTATGTTTCTCCCCGAAAGATTGACACCTGGTTTATCGGGACTCCACTCACCATTTCTCTGCTCAGCTTGGCCATTGTCATAAATCTCCACATTCCGCACGGTGATATTGCTTGAGTCACTGTTTAGCCGGATGCCATGCTGGTTATGTCCGTGGATAGTAATGCCGCGCCACCTGAGACCATCGATGACAACCCACGAAGAATCACCAGTCAAGATCCCTACATTTCGTACGCCAGCCGTCTCGAATACATAGTCGGTCTGCCCACAATATGGAAGTGGTGTTGAACGACCACCAAATATCACCACTCGCCCATCTCTTTCCGGCTCGCTAGCCAGTTGTATGGTAATTGGCTCGTCGCGTGTGCCACTGCTACCAACTCTCATAGGGGTGACGTAGACCATCTCGGTCGCCCCACCATCCAAGAGAATCGTATCTCCAGGTTGGATCACGTCCCAGTCAATCTGATCTAGTTCATTCCAGGCCGAGATCCACGATTTACCGTCCATGTTGTTTCCCAACTTTGATACATAGTAGACAGTTCCCGAGGAAGAGTCTTGGATGAACGGCAAGTATATTTCGTACTCGGGCTGGGCTTGCCATTGGGCAGTAAGCCGGGTTGGATTACCAAACTCAATTCCTTCCAACGATGGTTGATCTTCGTAAATCCAAGACCTACCCGAATCAACAGTACCATATGCGAGAGCTTCACTGCCACCTTGCATAACAATCTGGCTAAATAGAACAAAGCTGAGAATACCAGTCAAAACAAAGCGATATGGAATGAACTTTAGGTTTAGTAATTTCACTGTTTGTACTCAGTCCTTAAGAGTCAACAGCGGCACTGATTGATGACAGATCACCGCTGGATCGCTCATCTAGCATAATCTTGTAGGCTTGCAAGAGCTTTGGAATCGAATAATTCCACGCCAATTCATTCTCAACTCGTTGTTTACCATAAGACCCCATAGACTGCCTGCGTTCAGGGTCGTCCATGAGTTGAGCCAAAGCCCGCGCAAATTCCATTTCGTTGTTAGATTGTACGTACAACGCTGCATCCTGGGCTGTATACCGATGCTCAGGGAGATCAAAAGCTACAATTGGCTTTCCCAAGGCCATGTACTCTGTCATCTTAATCATCGTGGAACGATCATTAAAAGGATTGGATGGATCTGGGTCAGCACATATATCGGCCGTCGACAGGTAACGCAGTAGATCGGCATCCGATACTCGGCCTGTGAACCAAACATACTCGTCCAGACCCAGATCAGTCGCTAGGGCCTTAAGACTATCCCACGCATCACCCTTGCCAATGATGACACATAAGAAGTCAGTGCGTTCCAGTTCATCGACCAGATGCCGAAGCGCTCTCAGGAGATAATCTACGCCGTCCTGAAAGCCCATCACCCCAACATAGCCAATGATGGTCTTCGCCCTCCCGCTTAGATCCGAGTCGGGCTCGACTGGTCGCATACGGTCCAAGTCAGGCCCGTTGCGTACGATCGTAATCCGTTCCTCCGGAACTCGGCCCCGCTCCATCTCCATCGCCTTGTAAGATTCGTTTGTGGCAATCACATGATCAGCAAGTCGACAAGAAAGAGTCTCAAGCCAGACCAGCGACCGGTAGACGAGACGATTGCCATCCCCTCCGAAACGAGCATAATACATCTCAGGAGCCAAGTCATGATGATCGAACACAAACTTCTTGCCAAATAGTTTGTAGAACGCAGCAATGAACAGGAAAGTGTCCGGTGGATTGTGAGCGTGGATTATATCAAATCCTCGACGCAAGAAGACATACAGGGCGATGACAAATGTCGCCGTCATCGAGTAAGCGTACTCCCAGAGATAAGCTAAGAAGCCATTGGCTTCGGGTGGCGCAGGGTACCGGTATACATGCACTTGCCTGATTACTTCGTGTCGCTTCTGCCCAGGGCTCGCCGGACATATGACTGTTACCTCATATCCGTCAGCAACCAGGGCGGTCGCCTCCCGACGCACACGACCGTCCTGAGGATAAGGGTTGTTTTCCAACAACATAAGCACACGATTACCAACAGATGCCTTCATATGTCCCCTCCATATGACCGTTTCCATTTCCATTCTTCCGGGCAACGCCAACCAAATCGATCAATACCTGATCCTGACGCATCATATGAGGTACCTGGCGAAAACCTTGGCTGCCGTTGGCCACAACCACGACCTGGGCCTGATCAACAACATCCTCAATCGATGATCGCATCAGTGAAGCAATGTGCGGAAGCTCTCGCTCCAAGAAAGCTTTGTTCGCGCCAATGAGATTTTCGGGCTCCACAATATCATCATACACACTCACGTCGTACCCTCTGCCTACCAATGTCTCAACCAAAGGTACGACAGGACTCTCGCGCACATCATCTGTTCCAGATTTGAAGCTGAGACCCAGAACGCCAATCTTCTTGTGTCCCGTGCTCTCTACCAACTGGATGCCCCGTTCGATTTGCTTTTGATTGCTGGTCAGCACCGCACTCAACACCTGGCAATCCAGGTCACGTTCCTTTGCCCTGTAAAGCAAGGCACGCAGATCCTTTGGAAGGCACGACCCGCCAAAGGCATATCCGGGCCTCAGGTAGGTCGGGGAGATATTCAGTTGCCGATCTTGACAGAAAATCTCCATAACCTGCTGGCCATCAACCCCGTGCGCCTTGCACAAATTACCAATTTCGTTGGCAAAGGCAACTTTCATAGCATGGAACGCATTGTTGGCGTACTTCAACATTTCAGCAGTCTGGATGGGTGCACGCACCACAGGCGCCTCAACAGCTCCGTACATTTGTTGAACCACATCCCCGCTGCGGCGATCGAGTTCCCCAATGACAACTTGGCTGGGATGATAGTAATCGCTGATCGCGCTGCTTTCGCGCAGGAATTCAGGATTCATACTTACGCCGAAATCGACACCGGCCGATTTGCCCGAGTGTTGCTCCAGGATCGGGATTAGTCTTTCATGCACCGTGCCCGGTAGAACAGTGCTGCGTAAAACAACCACATGATAATCTGACTTATCAGATAAAGCAAATCCTATTTCACGACCGACGTTTTCGACGTAATCTAATTTAAGGCTGCCGTTGCCATTACTCGGCGTTCCCACACAAATCAGGCTTACGTCACTGTTGTGCAGTGCCGTCTGGCCATCAATGGTGGCCTGTAGTCTCTCCGCTTCCACAGCCTCTTTTATCATCTCATCGAGGCCTGGCTCGATAATTGGAGCCTGCCCTGTCTGAATTAACTCAACCTTATGAGGGTTTACATCGACGCCAATCACCTCGTGGCCATCGCGTGCCAGGCACGCCGCCGAGACACAGCCAACGTAACCAAGACCAAAAACACTAATTTTCATCGTTCTCCCCTTACATTGCTAATTGCTTACTAATGTATGACGACACAGGATCTATTGCCTGAGCCACGAAACCAAATTCCAACTCAAAAAACCGTGATCTCGTTGCAATTGAACATAATTGCGTGCCGTTGCGTTACTAATAGGCCGTCGTTCCCTCCATAGGCCAGGTAATTCCCCCAAAATACTTATCAAGTTCCGGAAAGTCTGCCGTAAACAGCCTCTTTTGATGCTCTTGACCAGCGAACTTCCTATCTTCAAGGGGACAAACAAAGCCAGCATCCACCAAGCGTAATGTACCAGATAAATGTAGAGGGAGTTTCGAAGATCAGCGCCCAGTCGATGGCAACCAGCAATCCGTTTTTCCGGCGAGATGCGATGATAGACGATAGCGTCGGGCAAGAACAGTATCTTGTAACCTGCGTCCCATACACGCAGGGCAAACTCCTCTCCTTCACGGCCAAAGAATAACAACTTCCAAAACAAGCCAACCTTGTCAAACACTTCCTTACGAATCGCGCAACCACATTCAGAAAAGCTGTAGCTGTAAAATTCGGAACCAAGATTGGCCTTATCGATGTTTGCAAGGAACAAGCCTGCGCTGCGATCAAGTCTTCCGGTTTCAGCATTTACGACTTTGCACGCCACAACCCCTAGCGCGGGCTCGCTTTGTAATCTTGACACGACTTTGGTCAGGGTGTCCTTGGACAGACTGGCATCACTGTCCAGGAGGAACACGATGTCTCCTTCGGCAGCTTCAAATCCAGCGTTTCGCCCGACGGATGCCCCCCGGTTTTCGGACAGCGCTACCAGCTTGACCTCGGGGTCAGCTTCGCTCAGAGTCTCAACTGTCCCATCGGTTGAACCATTATCGACGACAACAACTTCGTAATTTGGGTAGGTCTGGTCATGTACAGACTGAACCGTCTCCAAAACGTCTTCCCGCCGGTTCCAAGTAACGATAACTACACTGACCAAAGGATTTTCCATATCGAATCTCCGAGCCGCTATCCCTCTCAACCGCCCTTGTATTGCGGTTGTTCGATCACGGGAGTCAGCGTGTCCGATAACTGGTCACCAGATCTAATCAAATCGTCGGTATTACCGGCGTGTGTGGGTATGACCCCTTGGTTTGTCGTGGATAGATGGTGGTCCAGGATTTGATACATCTCGTCTACTCGATGATCCCACGTATTTTCTCGAGCCACCGCAACCCTAGCCTGGATGGACTCGGGAGTATAGTCATGCTGTGCATTGCGAATATCGTTGATAAACTCATCAGTTGTTCGGGCCACACGAATCACGTGACCGTAGGGCCTCAACTCTGGCATATCAACCGCCACGATAGATCGACCAGCAGCCAAGTACTCGTGCAATTTCAACGGGTAGGCCGAACGTACATGCCCCTCATTCAGGGCATAGGGCATGAGCGCCACGTCGAAGGCCTGGAGGTAGTTTGGAAGTTCATGATGCCCCTTCTGGCCCAGGAAGAACACGTTACGCAAAGCCTTCAATCGTTGGTAATGTGCCCCATCAGGCAACTGATCTGGACCTACTAACACCAGAGAGTCATTGGGATATGCTTCGGCTACTCGACACAACAACTCAGTATCGATTTGGTATCCCAACCAGCCGGCGAAGCCGATGATCGGCCGTGGTACATCGGCGAGATCAGCCGGAAGCGGCAAGGTGGGCTCTAAAGCGCGGTTGAACGAGTCGAAATCAACGGCATTCGGCACAAAGTAAGTTTCCGAGTTGATAGCTTTACGCCGCTGCCCCTGAGATCGCGAAGTGGCGAAGACTACATCGACCCGGGCTGTTAACCGATTGTCAAATTGCCGAATCACCTCCCGAATTCGTGCGTTATGAACCATGTCGGGAAATTCGTCGTAATTGTGATAGCAAGCAAGCTTTTCGCCAAACTTACCTACCAGATCGGCGTTGTAGGGCGAGTAAAGCCACAAGACCGGATCTTTGACATCGAACGCCTTCATAGCCTGCCGGACATGTCGGACTAGAATGGCGTTATTGATTGTGGCCACGCGGGGCGTTGTGAACTCCAACACACGACGAGGCAGATATCGGCGGCTAATTGGCAAACGAGCCGGGCTTGGAATCACAGTCAGACCCTCACCTAACTCTTGAGTGCGTAGGGTAAAGAGATTCTGCCAATTTCGCAGCAATTCGGCCACAAGCGGCTCATTCCCATCGCGCCCTGGCTCAAAGTACAAAACTCGGTTTTGCTTCGCGACGCGCGACATTATTTGTTGAGACTCACGCCACAATGAACGCCAGGCGCGAGGTGCAATACATAAAATCGTTTCGTCTTTCATTCTCTAATCCATTGATAGAATGTCACTACTTCGACAATGTCATGTTCGCTCGAAGGGGATTGCCAAATTGGGTCAAATGTTTTGCGAAGCTGGACATTTGTCCCAACATAAAATCCCCGCTGCAAACATCACACTTTTAAACTTATCCCATGAATCAATGCACCCAGCCGCTTTGAAACAATCTGGGGCAACACCAGATCTAAGTCATCTCGAGTGATGGTGGCTAACACTATGTTGAGCCCAACAAAGACAATGAGAATAGCAACTCTGTATACAAATCCAGCGGGCTGAATCCACCAATACAATGCAGCACCCAGCAATAATAGTGTAATCTGCTTCACGTAGGGCGCTAACGTGACCGTAATGCCGCTGCGCCGTAACAACCTGATGGCTAACGGATTGGCAGCATAGGCTGCGATCAGGCTTGCAAAAACGGGTCCCATAAATCCATAGATGGGAATCAATACCAAGTCACCGATAATCGTCACGGTAGTTCGGAAGAGATTCTCTCCGAGGGAGCGCCCAGGATAGCCCGCTGCTGTCAACGTGTAGCCCATAATGCTCAGTACAAAGCTCACGTGGAACGTGATCATCAACAAGGCGAAGGCCGGACTGCTGACAGCGTACTTCTCCGAGAAAACAAGTATGACAATCTCCCGACTGAATAAAACCGCGGCGAGCGCGACCAGCGCAGCAGCAAATGAGATTAGCCGTAGCGAGTGATTAAGCACTCGATGCGCTTGGCGGTGCTCTCCCCTGGATATTAAAGCGGCTGTGGTCGGAAAATACACCGCGATGTAAGACTCCGACAGACGTTGTAACGCTTTAGGAATCCTCGCCGCTACTGAGTAGAAAGCCGCACTGGCAGGTCCGGCCAATGCCCCAAGTAACAGCACGTGCACCTGAGTAAAAGCAAACCACAAGAAACGAGTCAGTTGGAGTGGAAAGCCGAACCGTAGCATCTCACTCAACAGCGGACGCTGGTAAACAAAACGCCTTGAGATCGGAAGGGCCAGGAACTGATAAACCGCAGATACAGTAAAGGATATTATCCAAGAATATATAAGGGCCACCATGCCCAAATCAAAGACAGTCAGAAAGACAACAGTCAGGCTCAGACGCAGCACGCTTCGAACAATCTGAGCGATGGCCATACGGCGATAGGCCTGAAAACCCTGGAGCAGGCCCAGCAATAACTCGTCAAAGCTGGCAGCAACGAGCATCAGCGGGATGTAAACCGTATACTGTGCCAGCGACGCCGCTGAGTCGATCAACGAGATCAGGGGCTGCCCCAACAAAATCAATATGGACACCAAGGCAACGACGACCAGACGAAAGACCCACGCACTGTTTGCAACAGCAGCCTGCTTGACAGAGTCGCTGGCTGCAAGCAACTGCGTTGCGCTAGTCCTTTGCCCAAAATCGATGGCCATTACAAAGAAGTTTACCAAAGCAATCAACAGCAGATAGATACCATAATCTTCCGGCGTTAACAATCGCGCAGCGATCATCGTCTCTAAAAATAGAAAGACAATGTTCAGCGCAGTCCCCGAGCCTGTGAAGAATACGCCTCGGGAAAAGCTGGATCGGCGCGTCGGGTATTGATCTTGTTCTTTATTTGTTGTTTCAGATTCCGCTTTTGACATCAGGATTTCTCTTGTCGGTCAGTCAGTCAAGGAAGGTACACAGTTCTTGGCGCCAGATTCCCCGGCGTTTCTCGTTTTCCCACTCTCCAGGTGGATGGCTGTGATTAGCGCGGCGATAAGCCATAGCAACTGCACTTGTGGGCGTTGGATGAAGAAATCGACAAACATATGCGCCATATGACCCAAGATGGCGGCTGTGAAGCCGAGGGCGATCGGTGACAAAAATCGGTCGGCCGACTTCCAGCTCTGCCATCCTCTATGCAGGATCGCTAGCAGCAACCAGATAAAAGCCACCAAGCCAACGATGCCGGTTTCTGCCCACAAGAGAAGATATTGATTGTGTACTGTGTAGAGCCATTCACTACCAAACTCTGCCGTGGCATATCGCTGTATCATGATTGAAAAATTGTTGGCGCCGACCCCAAGCACAGGGTTGTCATGGATCATACGAAACGCAAGCCGCATCAAAGGAATACGGGATTGGGCTGCCCCGGCATCATCTCCAAACAAGCGAACCGAGATGACTTCTTGCAAAGGTAAAAACAGGATCAACGCCAGTATGACAACGATCACGGGAACGGTGGGTGACAGCCAACCCCGGCGCCAGGCCAATAGGCATAGGATCGAGATGGAGACCACAAAGCCAATCCAGCTCCCTCGTGAGAGGGTGAAAATCAATGCCAAACTTCCCAGGCCAAAGCCAAGCGCAGCCAACCACTTGTACCCGGGCCTCACCCGTGTTAACAACACACTCATAGCAGGTGCCAGCAGCAGCGTGAGATAGCTACCCGCGGCGTTGGGTGATCCGAACGTCCCACTGACCCGTGAGAAACTGTCAATGCGCGCCGAAATATTACCAACACTGATGTCATGGCCGACAAATCGTACCCCAATCATCATGAGACTCTGAAGAATCAGGCCAATGATGAGCATCGTGACGACAAACAAGATATCTTGCCGACTTCGAACCGAATGCACGACGTACAGGTACAAAAGAAACGCTTGTAGTAGCAAGAAAATCTGGAAGCCAGCAAGGTTGGTGTCTCGAGCACCGATGGCTGACACCATTACCGCCCCAAGATATGCAATCAACGGTAGACTCAACCGCACGAGAGGGCGCCGGGGCGTTGACTTTTTGGCCAGAAGCTCCGCCAACCACAAGGCGTACAGGACGGCGAGACACAACGTCGTAAGTGATAGATTCACCCCCCCAATGGCGCCCAGTGCGGCAGCTTCTTCCTGGTATCTGAGATAGACGTCCAATTGAATCGGGATTTCTATGATTATGATCCCCAGCAGCAGCCGCTGCACATTCCCAGCGATCATGGCCACAAAGGGGAACAGAACCACGAGCAAGGAGAGGAGCGCCCATTGCTGCGGAAGGGAAGAGACCGCCAACGTGAAGACACCTAACGCGATGCCTACAGCGCCAACAACCATCCACTGCAGGATGAAGTCGCGACGTGCTGACCCCTTCAGCGTGGGCCCGAATCCGGCCGGCGCCCAATTCGTTAGTTTGTGCAACCGAGTTGCTTCCCAAAACGCCATCAGAATTTGTCCATAACCAGTCGATGTTACTACGATGCGATCAGACTTACCTATCGACACTCTCTCAAACTACACCGTGTGTTGCACATCCAGAAACCTGGTTTTTCAGCCATCTACAAGCTATTATGTGCTGACCAACCGCAGCTTTTCATAGGAAGGAAGCGTTCCTGGCGTGGAAAAACCAGGTTTCTTTGCTCCCAACTGAACGATTGCCGTCAGCCTACCCCTGCCGCCTGAGGGACAAGTGTCTCCACCCCCCGATGTGCCGTCACAAAATCCTCTATAGTCCCCGTGACATATTCTATCGCGTCTGGTGTTAGTTCTGGATACATTGGCAAAGACAAAATCTGCTCAGCATATCCTTCGGTGATTGGGAAGTCGCCTCGTGCGTAACCGAGATCGCGATAGGCCGGCTGGAGATGGATCGGAATAGGATAGTGAATGACAGTGGAGACGCCCCGTTCTTGCAGATGAGCTTGCAGAGCATCACGATCCTGGGTCCGGACGACATACAGGTGGTATACAGGTTCCGCAAAATCTGCCACCAAGGGAAGCGCCAGGGGGCTATCCTTCAGGAGCTGGTTGTACTGTTGCGCGTGCTGACGCCGAGCAGCATTCCAGGCATCGATACGCTCCAGCTTAACCCGCAATATAGCTGCCTGGAGCGTGTCCAGGCGACGGTTGTAGCCGCGTAACATATGATGGTACTTCTTGACCGACCCGTAGTTGCGCAGCAAGCGCAGGGTCTCAACCGTCTTTTCGTCATTGGTCACGACAATCCCAGCGTCGCCATAGGCACCCAAATTCTTGCCCGGATACAGGCTAAAGGCAGCCGCGTGTCCCAATGAGCCAACACGCCTGCCCTTGTACCTGGCTCCATGCGCCTGGGATGCATCCTCGATGACGACAAGATTATGACGTTCGGCAATCTCAAGGACCGGATCCATATCGACGGGATGGCCATACAGATGCACGGGCATGATTGCCTTGGTGTGCGATGTGATAGCATTTTCAAGCAAGGCAGGATCCATCATATACGTCTGAGGATCGATGTCCACCAAGACCGGTGTAGCACCGATGTAGGATATGGCCAAAGTCGTGGCGATAAACGTGTTTGCTGTGGTGATGACTTCATCGCCACGGCCAATACCATAGGCCATCAGAGCCATCTCCAGAGCTGACGTGCCGGAGTCTACACCAACTGCATACTTTGTCTCGCAGAAGGCGGCGAATTCGCTTTCGAAAAGGGTGACATCTTGGCCCAAGATGAAATCTGCTCGGCTCAGCACCTTTGAGATTGCCCCGTTAACGTCTGCACCAATGGTGGCATATTGGGCGGCCAAATCGACAAAGGGAACGTACTGTGTGTCAGATTGCGTATTTAAATTCATGGCTCTAGTTTACCTCTACGGGTTTTCCGTTTTGATTGTGGTGGGGAGCCGTAACCGGCGTTCCATTGCCGGCAACGGGATTTGACCCTCCGTTGCGCGAAATTGCGATAGGTATTCCGTTATGCGGAATTGAGACCGGTGCTTCGATATCTTGAACCGATACAGGCGCTCCATTAAGCTCAAGCGAGCGATCAATGGCTGCCATCACCTTTACAACTTCAAGGCCTGCCTGTCCATGTGTAACCGGCTGCTTGCGCTCCATAACGCAATCCATGAAATGGCGGCATTGGTTCTTTAACGGCTCGCTGACTTCAACCCTGGGGCTGAGAATATCGCCGTCGCGTATCAGAAAACGGTACTCGCCGTAACTGGAAGCCTCGTCTACTGAGGGCATAACACCCTTTTCGAAAACCCGCACCTGCTCCATAGTTTTGACGTCATCAAAGACAATACGCTTGTCACTGCCGACAACGACCACCTCCCGAACTTTGTTGGGATCGGCCCAACTGACGTGAATGTGACCGATTGTTCCGTCTTCATAGCCCAGCGAGATGAAACCAAAATCCTCACAGCATTGCTGGAGAATCTTTCCTCCTACCGCTGTGACCCAAGTTGGCGAACTATCCAGAAGGTAGTTGAAGATAGAAACATCGTGAGGAGCCAAATCCCAGAGCGCATTCACGTCGTGGCGAATTGGCCCCAGGTTTGTGCGCTGGGCGTACAGGTAATACACCTGACCAGCCTCTCCCTGCTGAATGTAATGTTTGACCTTTTGAACACCAGGATTGTAGACGAACGTGTGACCAACCATAAGCATTACTCCCTTGGCTTCGGCCAGGCTAATCAACGCTTCGGCCTCGTCTACCTGCGTGGTAATTGGTTTCTCAACCAAGACGTGCTTCCCGGCATCCAGACAACGACGTGTTACCTCAAAATGAGTTGTCGCTGGAGTACAGATAATAGCCACATCAACATCATCCGATCGCAAAACATCCTCAATGTCTGTGCCAAGGGTCACACCCGGAAATCGACTTCCGACTTCTTCCAGACGATCTGGTCGTTGGTCAATTACGGTAACTTCTCGGACTTGGGGCAGTTCGCTAAACACACGCACATAGTTGATGCCCCAGTAGCCACAGCCAAGAATCGCAACACCTAACTGATCTCGTGTCTCATTGTTCATCTTAATCTTCTCCAATATTCATTCATGTAGGTCATTTAATCAGCCCCCCGCCCGGATAGAACGGCAGGGATAGTCAGAAACAGAATTTTGATATCCAACCAAAGCGACCGGGACCGGACGTAGTCGATATCGATAGCAATCATCTCCTCAAAAGAGACCTGAGACCGCCCCATCACCTGCCATAGTCCGGTGATGCCCGGAAGAGCAGCCAGTCGCTCGTGATGCTGTGGCTGATATTCGGCCACTTCGTAAGTGGGAACAGGGCGCGGGCCCACCAAGCTCATCTCTCCCTTTATCACGTTGAAGAGCTGTGGCACTTCGTCCAGGCTTGTCTTGCGCAGTATCCGCCCTATCTGCGTCACCCGAGGGTCGGCCTTCAATTTGAATTTACTCTTGTCCATATCTGTTGTCTCTATACTACCCTCAACAAATGCTTTGATATGAGCCTGGTGTACAGACTGATCGGCATTAGCGACCATCGAACGGAACTTGCGTACACAGAAGTTTTCGACTTTCCAGGTTGTTCTTCCCCCCTCGGATCGGCGTTTGGCCCCGACTCGCTCCTGGACAAAAAACACTGGACCGGGGGTATCCAGCCTGATCAGGATAGCGACCAACAACATCAGCGGCAACAGAAAAACCAGCATTAGCGTAGCCAGTACCAAATCCATCAAACGTTTGCAGTAGAAATAGAATGTACTATCTCTACCTCCGCTTAGCGCAGAGCGTTGACCAGACCATTCCCAAGCTAATTGTCGTTCCATACTACTCCCCCACTCACTTAAAGAACCAAGTAAACCCGTGTCATTGGACAGGCCCTTATCCTGATGACACCGAATTGGTGATGGGCGGATAATAGTACTGAAAGCCGCCGTCTTGGTCAGCCCGGTTGACAACAATGCCGATCGAACGGGCACCAACGTCAGCCAACTGGTTATAGGCAGCCTGTACAGCTTCCGCCGGTGCTTGAGCGCGACTGACAACAAGTACCACACCATCTACCAACGGGGCAAGCACAGTCGCGTCGGCTACCGCCAGCAGCGAAGGTGTGTCTACGAAAACCCGGTCAAACCGCTGTGTCATCTGCTCAATTACGGCGTCCATCTGGGATGAACCTAGCACTACAGCCGGGTCGGGCGGCAAGGGTCCGCTTGTAAGCACATAAAGCCCCGGAAATTTGCTCTGTTGTACTGCTTCGTCCAGAGTCGCTTCTTGTCTAAGTATGTTGCTCAGGCCGATCTGGTTAGATAGCTCAAAGACCTTGTGCAAGGTCGGCCGCCGCAAGTCACCATCCACCACGACTACCGGATGCCCAGTCTGGGCCATCGTATAGGCCAGACTGGCCACAACGGTGGATTTGCCCTCTCCAGGTGTGGCACTGGTTACCGCCAGCGACCTGAGAGGCTCGTCTTGGTCCAGAGTAAGAATTTTGGTGCGAAGGTGACGGAAGGCTTCTCCTTCGGCGGAATCGCCGTTAAGGAAGCCAACCTGCCTCCGTTTCCGGGCAGCAGGAATGTTTACTAACATAGGTAAATCCGTTGTTTCCCGGATTTGGGCTGTGGTGTATAGCTTGGAATCCAAGTTCTCGAACAGGAAAGCCAACCCAATGCCGCCTAACAGCCCAACCAAAACCCCCACTGCAATATTCAGCCTCCGGCTTGGCCTGGACGGGGCAGCAGGGATTTCAGCCGGTTCTATTACGTAGGGGATATTGGCCTGAATGCTATCTCTGATACGAGCTTGGTCATACTGTTCCAATAGCGTGCCGTATGTAGCTTCTTTCAACTCGATGGAACTGCGTGCCGCCGCGGTTCGTTCGGTGTCGCCAGGGAATTGAGTAACCAGGCTACCGTATTCCTGTCGCGCCAGGTCCAACTCCTCCTCAAGTTGAGCCAGTTGCTGGCTAAGAATCTGCTGCGCAGACTCGCGGTCCGCCGCAAATTGCTCCCTGCTCTGGTCAATGAGAATATTAGACAGGGCATTGGCCGCATCTGTGGCCAGGACTGGGTTTGGGTCCTCAACAGTAATTCGCATCAACTCCGAGTTAGCCAGAGTTTCTACTTGGACCTCAGGCGGCCGGTCAAGGCCAAGCCTCTGGGTAAGTTCCTCGATGACAGGCCCACTGGCGGCAATTTGGGCATAGGTGTTCATGAGCCGGTCAGCGTACCGGACGTCATAGTCTACCCAATCCGCTGATCCACGTCGCGCCGTCGGTATGCGTAATGTTGTCGAAGCTTCATACACTGGTGTCGCCACGACCGTGCCGATGACGGCAACAGTGACTGTCACGATGGCCGTGATGGCGACCACCCACTTTCGTCTCCATAGTATGGCTAAATAAGCTTTGAGGTCCATTGTCCTTCTCATTCACGCGTACTGCCCACAAACCAAGTGCAGGCAAAACAGCAGTACTCACGGTATGTAATATAGGCGCTTAATATTAC
>Ga0180438_10003246_pt1 | contig 24878 bp, 24 predicted proteins | sample SS_ome_12_FD_132455 | JGI IMG/M metagenome (GOLD analysis project Ga0180438, IMG submission 132455) | Hypersaline lake sediment archaeal communities from the Salton Sea, California, USA - SS_3_D_2 metaG | ecosystem: Environmental > Aquatic > Non-marine Saline and Alkaline > Hypersaline >... | reverse complement strand
GCACTCCCAGTCTCTCAGGGTTCAGAAGGATGCGTTGGAGAGACTGGACGAAGAACAGCTTGAAGCGTTGAGAAAGTACATTCGGGACAATCACCCAGGATTCAGAGGAGACTAAGCGATGCGGATTCTTAAGAATTTCCGAGAGGCCGAGGGCGAGATCAAACGAGACCTGAAGGAGATGGGGCTTCAGATCGTCGCCAATCGGATGCAGGACAAGACCGGGGACTTCAATACTCTCGAGCTTATCAACTACGGTTACACGATCCTTGAGCCTAGGCTCGAAGACCTGAACCCTGTGATGCCATGGGCTGAGGTCGAGTGGGTCGAACGTCGGCAGGGTATCGAGGGCAATCCCGTCAACCCGGGCAGGTCGTTCGCCCACAGGACTAACGTGTGGGACGAGTTCATCGAGATCGATGGTCGCCCTGTTCCCGCCGGGAAGAAGTGGACTGATGAACCTGTGCCCGTAGGCTCCATTACTCAGATGGCCTACACCTATCCCGAGCGGTTCGCAATGAACTGGCAGGTCCGGAAGATCATCTACGAACTGAGGAACCATCCTGCCTCTCGCCAGTTGTTCGTCTCGATGTGGGATCCGCACCAGGACATCGACCGTATTGGAGATCGCCGGGTTCCTTGCTCTCTCGGCTGGCACTTCATGCTGCGTGATGGCAAGCTCCACATGACCTACTACATGAGGTCCTGTGACTTCATGACCCACTGGCACAACGACTGTTGGCTTGCTCTCAAGCTGCTTCACTACGTCGCCAAGGCCGCAGGCGTTGAACCCGGTCAGTACTGCCAGTTCATCAACTCCTTCCATGTCTACGAGAAGGACGTTGAGGACGTATTCTAATGCGGATCTCAAGACACCAGATGTTCATGGAGATGGCGAGGGTAGCTGCCAGGAGATCCACCTGCCCTCGACTCAATGTGGGAGCTATGCTTATAACTCCGGACCTACAAGTCTTCATGGGATACAATGGGGCTCTACCTGGGGAGTCTCATTGTACTGATGTTGGCTGCCTTATGGAGAGGGGTAGTTGTAAGCGGACTCGTCATGCCGAAGTAAACGCCATCAAGCGGGCCGGCAAGAAGCTGGTAATAGGGTCTACACTCTACGTTACCAATTCTCCTTGCGGAGACTGTGTTGATGCCATCATAGAATGTGGTATGATTCAGACAGTCTACTTTGAGAACGAGTATCGTAGCATAGATCCACTACACCTCTTCGCAAGCCATGGAATTACGGCGTTGCGTCTTGTTCCCAACGGGTGTATAATGAATCTTGCAGGAGAACGCATTGAAACTTAAGAGAGACCCAGATTGCACGGACTGTAGACTCTACGAGACAGCAGAGTACGTTTGCCTCCTTGGCACCGGTCCTACGACTGCGGATGTGATGATCGTCGGCGAGGCCCCGGGACACCGAGAAGACGATTCAGGGACTCCTTTCGTCGGTAAGGCCGGCCAATTACTTAGGAAAACGCTTCGCGAGGTCGGTCTTGACGATGACGAGATCTTCATCACCAACGCGGTAAGCTGTCGCCCCCCTGATAACCGGACACCTACAAGGGCTGAGATCAAAGCCTGTAGCAAGTGGCTTGAGTATCAGATCGAGTCGGTCAAGCCGATGTTCGTTCTGCTCCTCGGTAACACGGCCCTTCAATCCGCATTGGGCCAGAAGGGTATCACTAAGCTCCGAGGCCGGCCAATCAAGCAGGAGGGTATCACCTACCTACCGGCGTTCCACCCGGCAGCTATCCTTCGGGATCCAGGCAAGCAGGAAGCCTTTGAAGCTGATATCCGAATGTTCCGAGACTTGGTCCAAGGTAGGGAGAAGAAGGTCAAGGGTTTCAATCCTGTAGCCGTCGATACCATAGATCAATTCGAGGCCATGCTTAATGATCTCGAGGGTACGGTCTCCTTTGACATCGAGACTAATGGCCTGTATCCTTGGGCCGAAGGAGCTACGATTACCGCTATAGGCTTCGGGACTAAGACTACTCAATGGAGCCTACCGCTTGACCACCCGACACACAGGCCATGGAAAAAGCACAAGTGGCGAAAGCAGCTAGTTCGCCGCATCGGCCGTAAACTCAAGGACTGCAAACTCGTAGCCCACAACGGTAAGTTCGACTGTCTGTGGATGCTAGTTCATTACGGCGTCAGATGGCCTCTTGACTTTGATACGATGCTTGCCCACTATGTCTTGGATGAGAACACTCGACATGGTCTCAAGCATCTATCCACAGTCTACTACGGTGCGGAGAATTACGACCTCGACCCTACCAAGGCACCTTGGGAAGAGATGTATATCTACCACTGCTGGGATCTGTACTATACCCGTCGGCTTCGGTTTACACTAGGCCGGAAGCTGAAACAGGATCCCGCCGTACAAGGCATTTTCCGGCTACTTGTGATGCCCTGTTCTGAGATGTTCCTTGATGCTGAGTACAACGGCGTCCATATCGACATGGACAGTTTCGAGGGTGCAGATGAGTATCTGACCGAAAGGATCGCCACAGCGAAGGCCTCACTCATCAAGTGCGGTGAGGATTTGGGTTATGATTGGTCCGGTGTCAACTGGCGGTCACCTAAGCAGCTGGCCAAGATTCTGTTCGAAGACCTCGATGTCACAGTACTCAATAGGTCGAAGGATGACTTCACCAAGACCGGCAACCCTTCTACCAATGAGAGTGTGCTGAAGAGAGTTGACCACCCAATAGCTGGCCCTCTCCTTGATCTTCGTGGAGCCAATCAGCAATTCAGTTTCTTCATCAAAGGATGGAGGCCTTATCTTGATGGAGATCTACTGCATCCCAGTTTCAAGATACATGGCGCCGTTACCGGCCGACCCAGTTGTGAGCATCCGAACCTTCAGCAAGTCCCCAGGGATTCGCGGATTCGAAGTTTGGTCACTGCACCAGATGGTTGGCAACAGGTCGAAGCGGACCTTAGTCAAGTTGAGCTTCGAATTGCCGCAGAACTAAGTGGTGACGAGCGAATGCTTGAGACCTTCATGACTGGCAAGGATATTCACTGGCAGACTGCGATCCGTGAAATTGCTCGCCATGGAGATATGCCAGAGCTTGTGATGTCCACAGCCAAGACGATCACCGGCGAGGAGCTTGACTATAGTTCGAGTATTCAAGTTCTGATAGACCGAGGCCACAAGGCTGCCATGAAGGCTGACTCGAAATGGAAAGAGATTCGCAAGAAAGCCAAGGCGATCAACTTCGGCTTCCTCTATGGGATGTGGCATAAGAAATTCAAGATCTATGCCCGTGACAACTACGGAATTGAGGTAACCGAGCAGCAAGCGAAGGAGAGCCGTGCCGCATATTTTGATCTGTACCGAGGACTTCTCCCGTGGCACAGACGACAAATCAAGTTCGTTAGAGAGCATGGATATGTCACTACTCTCACTGGACGCAAGAGACGTCTACCGGCTGCTTTGGCAAAGAGAGACTCATGGGAACGCAAGCAGGCCGAGCGTCAGGCTATTAACTCGCCTGTTCAGGGATTCGCTGCAGAATGGAATTTGATGGCAGCGGTTCAGCTTCGAGATGAGTATTCAAGGAGAGAGGTGAAGATCGTTGGTACAGTCCATGATGCAATCCTCTTCAGAGTTCGGGACGAAATGACTGAGGAGGTAGTTCGTCGGCTCCTGAAAATCATGGAACGTCCGGCAATCCTCGACAAATTGGACGTTAAACTACGGGTTCCCATCCTTGCTGAAGCATCGATTGGTCCCTGGTCTAAGGGAAAGGAGCTTGACGAATGGCTAGCTTCCAGGTAAGTCAGTCCAAGGTTAAGACTTGGCTCGGATGCCGACGCGCCTACCACTACAAGTATGTGGAAGGAATCCGGAAAAAGAAGAAGTCAAGGCCCCTCCAGTTCGGCATCATGGTTCATGATCTACTGGAGGCCGTCGCCGAGAAGCAGGACCCCTTCGAGCTGCTCGATGAGATCGCCAAGAAGCAGGGCAAGCTGTTCGCTGCAGAGCGTGAGATGTACGGGGATATAGTCGAAGATGTCCGAGTGATTCTTTCGGCCTACCTGGAGTATTATGGTGATGACCCAGTGCGCTTCATATTGTATAATGGAAAACGTGCAGAACACTGGATCGAGGTCGAGATCGCCGACGGCATCAAGCTCGTAATGAAGATCGACGGCTTCGCCAAATACAACGGTATGAGGTGGATAGGTGAACACAAAACCGGCAAGACGATCATGGGGGAGGATGACCGGTGGAGAAATCTCCAGACTGCTGTGTATCTTCGGGCTTGTGAGCTTGCTGGCATCAAGCCCTTCGATGGCATCTTCTGGAACTTCGTGCTATCAAAGGCGCCCGCACATCCACAGTACCTGGAGAAGTCAGGTCGACTCAGCATCAAGGCCAAGGGCGTACTCCCGGCAACTGTACGTCAGGCACTGGCGGCGCATGGACTCGAGGAATCAGGTAATGAGGAGATTCTGGCAAGGGCGGACGCCAATCTCAGCACTTATTTCCAACGAGTCTTTACTCCCAAGAACGACCGAGTGGTCGACGCCGTCTTTGCTGACTTCGTCTGTACCGCCGAAGAAATGCGAGACTTCCACGGAAAGCGAAGTCAGCGAACCATCGGAAAACACTGCAGCTGGTGCGACTACGAGCCCGTCTGCAGAGCAGAATTAACCGGGGGAGACCCCGACTTTGTGAAGGAGCGTATGTATAGTGGCAGGGAAGACAGGCGTAAAGATTCCGAAGGATCTGCCCGTTCGAAGCGTTAGCGATGTCTTGAAGAATCGCAGCTTTGTGTTCTACGGGCGGAGCGGAACCGGTAAGACTACGGTCGCCGGAACATTCCCAGGCCCTGTCCTGCTCCTTGACATGGACGATAAGGGTACCGACAGTATCTCGGACCTCGGCGATCATGTGAAGGTAATGGATGTCGAGGACTGGGATGACCTTGAGATGACCTACTGGTGGCTCAAGAAGAACCCGGGTAATTACGGAACCATCGTCATCGACACCATAACCGGTGCCCAGGACATGGCTCTCAAGAAAGTCCTCGAGGGAACCGACAAGGACCCGGACAAGGCTGGCGAATGGGGTGTGATGACCAAGCGCCAGTGGGGACAGGCCGCATCACTGATGAAGAGCTGGATTACCAATATCCGGTCTCTTACCGATGACGGGGTGGAAGTGGTCTTCAATGCTCAGGAGAGAATCTTTAACAGCGAAGACGAAGCCGACCCCGAGGAACAGTTGGCTCCTGAGGTTGGGGCTCGTTTAATGCCCAGCGTGAGGGACCATCTCAACGCCTCAGTCCATGTCATCGGGAACACTTTCATCCGCGAGAAGATCATCAAGAAGAAGGTCGAGGGACGCAGGAAGCCACAGGAGGTTGCGAAGACCCAATACTGCCTCAGGATCGGTCCACATCCGATCTACGATACCAAAGTCCGTAAGCCGAAGCGTGTGAAGGTACCACCGGTGATTGTGGACCCGTCATACGATGACATTCTGAGCTTCATTCAAGGAGAATAGCCATGCCGCGTGAAAAGCGCAAAGGAAAGAAGAAGGCCGGATCCATCACCGTTGACATGGATGGCGTCAGCAGTCGAGCCCTCCTGCCCGAGGGTGAGTACCCGGTTCGGGTCAAGGGCATCGAACTGAAGACCTCTGACAACTCGGGGAAGGACTACCTCGAGTGGGAGTTCGAGACCTTCGATACTGGTGACGAGAAGCTGAACGGCGTCACCCTGTACTACATGACCTCGCTGCAGCCCAAGGCCCTGTTCAATCTCCGCGGCCTGCTCGAGGCGATGGGCGTCGATGTCCCCGACGGCCCCATGGACATCGAGTTCGACGAGCTGGAGGACGAGGAGGTCCTCGCCATCGTCCGGCACGAGGAGTGGGAGGGCAAGCCTCGTCACAAGATGAAGGACTACGCTCCTCTCGGCGAGCGTGGGGACGACGAGAAGGTCTCCGTCTCCGAGGAGGATGACGACGAGGACGAGGACGACAAGAAGTCCAAGAAGGGCAAGAAGGGCAAGAAGCCGCCCAAGATCTCGGCCGAGGAGCTGGGAGACATGGACGTCGATGAGCTCGAGGACGTGGTCAACACCTACGAGCTCGACGTGGACCTCGACGACTACAAGACCGCCAAGAAGAAGATCAACGCGGTCAAGGAGGCCCTCGACGAGGCCGACTTCCTCGAGGACTAGTTCTTCATGGTACCCTCCATGAGGCGGGCGCGGTGAAGGTAGTGGGGCTGCCGGATCCGCGCCCACTTTTAATTATGGCAAAGAAACCAGAAACAAGACTTCAGCGTCGAATACAGAAAGCTCTCAAGGAGGCGTTTCCTGGTAGCTGGTGGTTCAAAGTACATGGCGGACCATTTCAGAAGGCGGGAGTACCAGACCTTATCGGTTGTGTCGCAGGACTATTCTTTGCGCTTGAGGTCAAGATGCCAGATGAGGAACCCACTAAACTTCAAGTCCTGACGATGAGGAAGATTCGAGAGGCCGGAGGCATATCCACGACTGTGGAAACACCAGAAGAGGCGGTGGCGATTGTTCGAGCAGCTCTGGCGGGACCAAGTTCCTGAGGCTGAATACATCCTTGAGCACAAGAATGTAGCCCTATTCGCAGAACAGGGTACTGGTAAAACTTGGATCACTGCCGGCGTCATCGACCGACTTATTAGTCCTAGCTTTGAGGGTCTTGCCATAGTTCGATTATCTAATAAGAAGACCAGTTGGTATAGAACTCTGAAGCTTATCAAAGGACTCAAGGTCTATTATGACTGGGATAGGTTCAAGAAAGCCAAGGGCCCTAAGCTACTCCTCATACACTACCAAGAAATGCCGAAGCTGGACAAGAAGATCACCAGACATAACTGGACCTTTGTGGTCATCGATGAATCCCAGCACATCAAGGCTCGTGGCAGTAAGTCCTCGAGAATAGCTGGCAGAATCAGAAACAGCGAGTACAAGGTCATTTTGTCTGGCACTCCTTTCGATGACCTAACTGATGATCCACAAGAGATCTGGGCTCAGATGAGATTCCTGGCTCCTTGGGTTCTAGGCACAAGGTGGGGATCATACGACGCCTTGTACCTACAGCCCACTGGATATATGGGCTACAAGCGTAAGTTTAGGGAGGGGTCACTCGAGCGTATCCTTAATATGGTGGCACCTTACTGTAGACGAATCACCAAGTCAGTACTGGATCTACCGCCGTTAACCTACGAGAGAATCACGGTACCACTACTTGGTAGACAACGGCGTATCTACCAAGAGATGGAAGCTGATATGGTTACCGAGCTCACATCGGAGACCACAGTAACCGCTGATCTGGTCATTACGAAGCTCGTCAAGCTGCAACAGATTTGTGGCGGGTTCATCAAAGATGATGAGGGCGAGATACACCAAGTCGGTCGTGCCAAGCTAAGAAAACTGAAACGATTGCTTGATCGAGTCGACTACCCTGTGGTAATCTTCGCTAAGTACCTCGAGGAGATACGGCAGATCGAATCCGTGATACCGCCGGGTATTCGTCGTGTCGAATCAATCATCGGACGCACCCGGAAGACCCGAGACGCGACCCTGGACGCCTTCCAGGCAGGAGAAATCGACGTATTGATCGCTCAGATACGTACTGGCGGCGTCGGAATCGATCTTCAGCGATCCAATAATGGCATCTTCTACTCGTCAACCTTTAGCTTCATTGACTTTGACCAGGCGGTATCTAGGCTCCACAGGGCTGGCCAATCGCGGGCTGTGAAATTTTTTCTCCTGGGTGCAGAAAATACAGTTGACATGGAGATCTATAATGCGTTATTATCTAAACAGTCAATCTCAGAACTGATTCTGAGTCGATTCCAATCCGAACGAAGGAGACCCGACATGGCGAAGTCCAAGGACAAGACCGAAGAGAAGGCCACCAAGGCCGAGGCCCCCAAGTACGACATCAACGACCTGGCCGAGGCGCTGGACATCACCCCCGCCGCCTGCCGCGTGAAGCTGCGTTCCAAGAAGGTCGCCAAGAACGGCGGCCGCTACGGCTGGGAGACCAAGGCCGAGTTCAACGAGGTCGTCTCGCTCCTGAAGACCGCCAAGAAGGCGAAGAAGTCCAAGGACGAGGACGACGACGAGTAGACCCTTTCCTCCTATGGAGGATTGCTCGGAGGGAGTCGGAACATGAGAGGCCTGCACCGATCTAACCGACTCCCTCTTTTATTATGCCCTCACTAAAAAGCATTCTGATCTATCTCATCATTGGTTGTATTATCAACCTCTTCCTCGCCTCACAGAGAGCCATAACCCACTGGCGAATCGCCGCTTACTTCCTCTTCCTGTGGCCAGCTGTACTTGGTCGAGGATTAGCTAAGATGGTGATAGAAAAATGGGGCAGGAAGCGCTAGGCTCCCCGCCCCCGAAGGACTCGCCGTCAGTGCGATTAGGCGATGCCCTTGTGCTCCAGGAACGCCACGAAGATACCCTTCATCGCGTCGGACGCCTGCTCGAGGACATCCCCGCTCAGGAAGCCGATCTGCTTCAGCAGGGCGTGGTCCTCGGTGCCGATGGCCTCGTCGAAGACCTCGGCGAAGAACTTCTTCTTCTCGTCGGCCGGCAGGTTCTGGAAGTGGGTGACCTCGCCCGCCCAGGTCATGAGCTCGGCGAGAACGGTCATCACGAGAGTCGTGCCGGAGCCATGCTCCTTGACGGCCGCGATGATGTTCTGAAGGGACTTGACGAGCTTGGCAGCTTCGTCATTGTAGGGAGCGTCGAAAGACATCGGGTCTCCTTAATTGCTTATCCGACGTAGCCACCCGCGAAGGTATTTCTCCTGCGACGGCCTTTGTCGGACTCGGTTGATGTAGTGCATCCCTCGAAGAGTATGGATCACAAGAACGAGGTCCTTGCTACCATGCCGCCCACGGAGGCACCGGGCTAGAATTGAGAGCGTAGTCGGACCGATCCGACCATCTTCGAGAATTTCGGGCCAGCTTCGTCCGTCCCTGTTGAGAAGGTTCAGAGCTTGCTGAAGATACGTAGCAGCGCGGGATGTGCCCATGTGCACCGACGTATCGAACACGACAAGGGCTACAGCATCGTCCTGGAAGTCACTGCAGCGCACCGGGTCCCAGTACATGAGTCGATAATGCTCATACAATTCCCGCTCGACATCAGCGACCACAGGGACCTCGTTGCGAGCCTTAATCCTGTCTACCTTGGCCCACCCAGACCAACGAGGATTATACCTACGAGCGATACCGGCAATGGTCTCGCCGCCTGGGTCATCGGGGTCATTGACATAGCCGCCCTCTACCTCGATGATCTCAGCCACTATCTCGTTGAATCGGTCGCTAGTCATCCCGCCCCTTGAAGTGTTCGCAATCTTCGCGGCGGACGAAGTGGCCGTTGATAACCTTCTTCTTCACCTCAGCTAGGTCCCCCTTCACATGGTCCAGATGAATAGTCATCCCGGCTATTCTACCCTTCAGATTGAAGTGGCTGGCGGTGACTGCGATGATTGCGGCGCTGCCGCTGATGATTTCGCCGATGCTAATATCCAAGGATCCTTCCTCCTAAAGGCTTCGGCCGGTGATACCTCTGACGGGAATCTTCACAGCCTGGTGTGTGGCAGTACTGAGACCGAAGAGTGTGAGACCTTCAGCAACAGCTTCTGGCACACCAGCACTCCAACTCCCTGTTTCCATCTTCTTCTTGACCAGGGCCACGCCGATGCTTGCCACGGCGTTGATTCCCGGGATGGCCTGATTGTTGATCTTGGTCTTATGCTTGACCATGACCCCAACGGCGTTGTTGATGAGGGCTTCGGGCTGCACAACTGCAACCGCCACAGGAATTGCCGCGCCAACGACTGTACTTGTGGCTTTCTTCAATCCGCTCCAGAACCCCATGGTATCCTCCTTAACTTGGTACTGACTCATTCCACCAATAGTCAGCAACTTGGTTCATCATAGTATTTCGGTCCGCAGACGAGATGTTCCCACTGTAGATACACAGTTCATGGAACTCACTATTGATCTCGTTATTGTTCCCAGGACTAAGTCCTATGGAAAGATAGGTACTATTGGGGTAGGTGATGTCAGCAGCAGTCCAAGTCGCAGCAGTAGTACCATAAGCATTCTGATAGGCTGCACCATTCTGATAGTCGAGAATGGTAACGTAGTTTGCAACCTCAGGATCGTTGGAGATGGTGTACTTCGTGGTGTTGACCGAAAGCTGGAATTGATTAGGACTATCCTGAGCAATCAGACCACACCGGTAGTCACTACCACTCCCGGGATCATCGTAGACTGTGGCATACCAGCCATCCTCTGCCGATGAGGCTCGAGGACCCATAGCCAGGATCTGATTAGGTCGAGTGACCATGTAGGGTCGGCTAGTACTGGAGGTTGCATCAGCAAGCCTCATGTTTGAGCCAGTCCGATCCTCGAACTCAATGAAGGGCCTACCGGTCTCAGAAAGCTGGTGGCGTAGTCTTGGTTGGTCGGCATCAGTAGTCTGAACAAGGTCAGCACTGTTCCCAGACTGATCGTATAGAGTAGTTACTCGGGCCTCGCCTCGAGTATAGAAGGCTTCGAGATTGCCATCAATGTCCTGGCCCACATCCTGCTCTGTGTCATCGTAGGTGTCGCGGATTCGGACAAGGGCTCCGGAGTATCCAGAATCAAGTTGACGTAGTCCCCAAGCACCTTCGACGGTTAGGCCAGTGATGTTGTCATAGGTGGTCATCGAAGTAGTTCGGGTAACGGTATTCACTTGGAAGGAACACTGCTCGAAGGATCCACCGTCGTCAGCCTGCAGCCTGATTCGGAGATAGTCGCAATCCGAACGGATCGGGATGGCAACATCGATCACTTCCCACTTTCCGGGGTCCACAGAGGCGGCCGGGATAGTGATGGAGTCAAGCAGTGTATCTCCTCCAAAGTCGTCCCACTGCTCGATGATAACCGAAGTCTCGGCACCCGCAACTCGGCTACCACGGAAGACTCTGAAGATCCCAGCTTGTCCCTGATACGAGGTAGTCACGATGTCTTGACGGATCTCACTACCATCTTCGGTAGCTCGAACGTAGGATGAGGTTCCGCCCTGAGGGTAGAGCGGATGGTAGCTTGAAGTTTCGGAGATAGCCATCGTACCGGACACAGTTGACCAGTTAGCCAATGACCCAGTAAAGCCACCATTAAGCACAAGATCAGAACTCAGTGAGGCATAGTTGGCATAGAAGAACTCGATGGCATCGGGAAGATAGCTTTCGATACTTGACACTACCGTATCAATCTCAACTCTCATCCACCCGGCTCCATCAAGTCCAGTGACATTAATGGTAGGACCCGCAGCCCCGATGTTATTGGCGATAGCATCTCCGTCAAGCTTAACAACCACGTTGTAGCTCGAACCCGCCTCGGGAGTATCAGCCGCGTCGTCGTAGAAGGCCAGCGAAGTATCCGCCCGATTCCGAGCCCTGAAGGTCACGTCTATGTCCGTTACCCCGATGATCTGGAATGGCGCTCGAATTCCTTCCACGGTAATGTAGTCGGGAGCATAGGGCCGGACATACCGCCTGTCGTAGACGATGGAGGACGCGGTGACATCTGCTTCGTCTTGAGAGTCTTGGTCTGTGGAGCATAGAAGTTTATACGAGTAGGTTCCCGGGTAGTCCCGCTGGTTATAGGACATCCAGTCAACACTATCCACAAAGTAGACAGCATCGCCGATTTCATGGTCCTCAATGGTAGAGTCGAACATGGCACGATGGACATCTTCAAGATCCCAGGTACCATCGCCATTGTCGGTGACATTCTCGAAGGCCATAAACTCACCATTGATAAGGATGAGATTAAAGCCATGAGTTCGGATGTTGAACTCGGTAGCATCGGTCGGCTCAAAGTCGAACGGGTGCATACTACCAATGACAATCTTAGTCAGTTCACCGGAAGGCTGTCCCATCTGTTGATAGACAGCTTCGACTAGAAGGCCGGAGTTCGGGAACTCGACGTTGTTAACTTCGGTGGTTACTTCCCCAACAAAGTTATCGTTAGAGGTAATCATATCGAACCGCTCGCCATATAAGGGAGGACGAGCAAGAGCCCAGAGGTTAGTAGTTACCGGGCTGTCGGCACCTTCTGTATCATCGCACTGATCTACAAACCACTTCGGGCTTTCGAAGACAGAGAATAGGAGAATGTCGCTAGCTTCTCTATCGATCTCTGCCCAACTTGTCGAGGCGGGATCAGCATAGATCGGGCTTGCATCAGCGAAGGCGTCCTGGATCACATCGACGGCCACCCTACCATCAGTCAATTCTCCCATGTCGAACTTCTGAACTCTCATCACTATACTGTCTATATCGTAGTCGTCCCAACTGAGTCGGAAGACAGACCCGGGCCTTAAGTCAACAGCATCGGTACGGATCAGATGAAGAGTTGCACGGACAAGCGGAACACCGAGCTGTGAGAGTTCTCGGGCACCAAGCCGATTGGCAAGAGCAGGTTCGGTTACACCCGGGAATCCAATTGTGGTACTACGAACCTGTCCCTGAACTGAGATGTTAGCCATATCCTGGATAAAGGCCGAACCCCGTTCGTATTCTCTCCGACGGTCGGTGAATGTTACTCGAACCTGGTTTATGGTATCTGACCAAGCGGTTCTGGAGAAGTTGGTTATCTTGGCAACCCGAGACTCATCAAAGAGTGGTAGTGTAGCTTCGTCGTAGTCGTTACGGATCAGCTTCAAAACCATCTTACCGGTTACGGGATCCTGGTACAGGACGCCATCGATTTGTCGAAGAACCTCTTCAATGACCTTCTTACCATCGGCAGCACGAGTAACCAGGATACTCATGCCATTTTCTTCATCAGCAAGCGTAGAAGCTACAGACAGGAAGGAGGCAGTATCAATGTCGAATGGGTCGATATTGAGTCCGCCCCAATTCTCAGTCAGGACAGTGTACAGGATCTCAGCCGGGTTAAGGTCATCCCCGATAACTTGAACTGCTGTGGCGAGGCCGAGGTTGTTGGGATATCTCTCGACCTCAATATTGGCAACCCTAAGGCTTGGCTGTGTACCAATGTAAGGTCGCTCGAAGACCATATGAGCCACATCATTGTACTTGGGAACAGTACCGAGCTGGGTCTGAAGGTAGGCGTTCTCCGTTTGGGTTGACCCGCCGCTGTAGAACCTGATTACGCCAACAAACCCGCCGCCTTTATCTGCCCCACCGAACAGCCCGGGTTTGTTAATGGTCAACTGGCTACCATCACCTGATGCAGTGCCAGACCACAACAGATGCTTACCAAGCCAGACCTTTCGAAGCCGGACCAGAGGGCCGATCCCGACGCCGAGGTGCAGGCCCACATAGTAGTAGTATCCGGTAGTAACCTTCTTAGAACTGAACAGCCCAGTCTTGACCTTCTTCTTTTTGGCTCTCGAAACGAAGTCTCCGTACCAGAGAACATGGGGCCCCTTCAGTCGCTGCCTACCGAAGATCAGCGCTACCGGTGTTCCCTCGTCTGCTCTCGGAAAACCGAGGTCATCAAGTGTACCAGCTCTGGCATCCTCGACGTTGGGCTTAGGAGTAAGCAGAACGGACAAGAAGAAACTGACGGCAAACAGAATGAGGGTTAACCAGATCATAGGTCCCCCTGGAAAGGATTGATCCCGGGAATGAAGGGGAAGCCTCCGTAGTTGGCCTGGTTAGAGAACTTAGTGCCACAGGTAGCAAACGAGTGGTCACAGCCCTGATACATCTCAACTGTGTCGCCAACTTCTGCGCCGTAGAATGGGAAGTTCAAAGTGATGACATCCGCCACGTTTGAGATGATTAGCCGGCGTTCACCTTGAGTGGTATTAACCATCTCACCGCCAACCATAGTATTATCGTCTGCACCATCAGCAGTTACGGTAATCACGTTCTTATCAATGTCCGTGATGGTACTGGTAGTCTTGAACGAGGCAGCCGACAACTTACACCGGTCGTCGTACAGCCTGTGGTTACAGGGTCCTTGGTAGTAGACATTGGGTAGCTCGCCACGAAGGACCACGGAGAAGATGCTCGGGACTCGGATCTTACACTTGCGGTCGCTTACAGAGAAGTTGGTGCAAACGCCCTTCCAGATGGTGACCCAATCCGTTACGGGATCTGATCCTTCGTGGTATCTGACGATCTCAAGTGTGAGCCTTGGGGGAGCCTTCGAGTAGGCGTAGTCACGGACCAGTTGGATGTCATAGGGAACCACAACCTCAAGATCGCCACCGTCATCATTCTGGGTGGTAGCCTTGACTGCGTTCCGACTGATGGCGATTGCCGTGTAGGTCTCGCTGAAGATCTCGACATCCACCTGGGAGCTCGTATAGCGGTATTCAGTGAAGCTACCAGTAAACTTGAATCCCTCTACTGGGGCTCCACTTTCAACACTTTCTTCATAGCTATCGTAGCTCACTTAAGCATCCACTGTTCTGATGGACAGCTCGATCTCTGTGTCCATCGGGCCATGGGTCAGTCGTACCCTGTCTGAGTTCAGCCTCACCCTGTGGAGGAAGGAGATTGTGAAACCATTCTCCCAAGATGAATCGACTGGCATTGCAGACGTGAGTGTGATGGTCGTGATCCCGCCAGGCGAGGAAGTCGTGTAGTCTACAGTTCGGTAGATAATGTCGCCGTCGGGGTTGATCAGCTGGAGCCTCTTGTAGGTGTCGAACTCCGAGTAACGATTGTGGTAATCGAGCCCCTCGACATCGAACTGAAGCACTCCGGCTGATGGGTCGGTATCGAGGAACAGGTCTTCGCGCCAGGTAGGCATCAAGAACGAAACCCTCATTCCGTGACGAGCTGTGAGGAAGTCCCTCCACCAGTCCATCTCGGTTGGGTTTGTCTTTCGGTTGAAGATCCATTTTCTGACACCATCAACTGAAGCATGAAGCCAAGGACTACTTCTGTCTATCACACCACTTTCATTATCAATGATGGCTGGCCCCATGTCAACTATTTCATCGACGAAACCGCGTGAGGCAAGGGGGATTCGGTCCATTACATCAAGACTGTCGTAGGTTGTGATGGTTGCTGTGCTTCCCGGGCGATCAAAGTCATCTCGATACTCAGCAGTCTGGGCCCGGAGTCTGAGCTGGCCTGCTACCTGTGTCATCTGAACCCCAGTTCGGTTATCCAGATGACAGTCAAAGGCGGGAGCAATTAAGTCGCCAGCGTAGACGTTATAGGTGAGGGGGTCGAGCGTTGCACCATCAGCTGCCATTGCCGTTAGCTCAAGCGGGAAAGAAGTATCATCCTGGGGATGGTAGATGATAACTTTCTCGCCAGCTCGGACATCAGTCTTGGCGGGATCAAAGTAGATCTTGGTATCGGTGATGACACTATCCTGAGTGATTCTCGTAGCATACTGGTAGAAGGGGATTACAGTAGTAGCCTCCATCAACTCGTACCACCGACGGAGCTGTTCTTCTCTATCCACATCGTCCTTAATGAGGATCATACCTTCAAGCCGGCGGCGAGGCTGGTTTCGGATGCTGATTCGCTGCTCGGAACCATCAGCGGTTCTTATGACATCAGTTAGCCATTCCCATTGTTCCAGGACTGGGAAGTCGGGGATTTCTTCAAGCCAGTTGATAACCACAACTTCGAAGAGCATGGTTACCGAATTATAGGTAAAGGTAAAGATGTAGGTGGCCGATATCGAGAACGGGGCATCGTCCTCGATGGTAATATTGAACTCTCTTTCCTCTACTGGCTCGAAAGTCTCAGATACCACGATGTCAGTTGTGAGACCAGTTTGACCAGTTCCACCGACAGTGTTCAAGTAGTTCTTAACTGTATAGGCATTCCACAGGAGGAATGGGATCGGGACATTTCTACCGGGATTGATCGGATTCAAGAAGGCCGGGATAGCCCAAACCCTGAAATAAATCTCACCGTAGTTGCCGTAGATGAGGCAGCCGTCCGCTGCGGCTGAAGGACCAGTCGGACTCGGGTTTGTAATCGCACCAACACTGCCACCGCTCAGGTGGACAGCATACTCGCAGGTATCCTCAACAGCCGCAGAGACGAGCGGATTGTCGGAAGTATTCCCTCCAAACATCTCTACGATTGAGTCAGCCATGTCCCTCCTTAGACGTTCTTCTTATAGGCTAGCCCGTACGAGATGGTGTTGGCGTCATCCTGAGGGTCACTACCAATGTTTAGGTTATCCTCAATGCCCTTGCGCTTGAACGGGAATACAGTCCAGGTCTCACTCCCGAATGTTAGTTCGGATCCCGGAGTATGGTTTGAGATATCCACAAGGCGAACGCCGGGAAGGTTTCCAAGGAAGCAGTGGGAAAGATTGTCAGTACTTTGGCAGAACCAGGGAATCGGATGGAGGGCAGTTCCACCAGTCACAAGTTGATTGGAAGTGGCCATGAAGAAGTCCAAGAATTTACCGGCACTGGATGCCCAGTGGTCACTATCTTCATTAGCCATTGTCATTAAGGAGGTCAGCCCTTCCTCTGTAAGAACACCAGCACTTGGGAACCCAGTAGCAGGAAGGGTATTAGCTTGGATATTCACATGGGCATTTCGGAGGGCAGTTCCGGTGTTACAGAACATCCCGTAGTAGTGATCTGTGCTAATTGGGTTATTGGCGTCTGAAGGCCAGAACTCGTAGTAGATCGCCCATAGATACCCGACATCGGGAGTAGTCATACCGAGCGGATCGAGTTCACCGAAGCTCAGGTGGGAGTACCTGTCGCCAGCAGTCTGAATAACCACATGACAGTAATCAGGGCCAGTTCCAGGGCCCGAGAATAACCAGACATTGGAGAACCCGCTAGCATCGCCAAGATCGTTAAGCTTCACACGGTCGGAGTCAGTGGCCGTAGTAACGGGAGATCCAGGATGACCCCAATACTGTTGGTTGCTAGCATTGAGGCCAGTACTCAGTGAGCCGAACAGTCGGCCATCCAGAAAACCACTACCAACATCAACGGGGTTCAACGTGCTATTCTGTTCTCCGAGTGCAACTTCGCAAGCTCCCTTTGAGAAGCCAATCTGCTTGCCAACAGCGCCATCAACGTCGTAGTCCTCGGTCCAGCCATCAGCAACCACGAAGGTTGAGATTACATCGAGCAGGTCGGCCCAGTCAGTGGCAGAGGTATTGGAATAGGACATTAGGTCTCCTCGATTGCCATGAAGTCGCCCGGGTTACTTCGGAAGACTCTCTGGAAAAGTCGGTAGTCTTGACTGCTGATTGTGACAACCTGCTCAACAGCCCGATTGAACCCGGAAGTAGCGAAGACTCCTTCGAGAGCCCCGATGATGGTGTCGTCTACCATGTCAATGATATGGCACTGGAACAGCGGAGTCTCATTCTCGAAGTTCTCAACCAGCTTTTCGATCCCGCCGAAGTTCCAATTGTTTGGGTTGACACTACCGCTGCCCGGAGTACGGCCAGTTTTGTAGGGCCATATGAAAGCACGTTGCCCCGTAACTGGAGCATTGGCGCTTGAGGAGTTGCTCTGGTTCTGGATGGCTCTCCATGACTCCGCGGTCCTACGACGGTAGTATGCAGCGCCATCTCCGGGATCGGCAATGAAGGCATTACGAGCATTTGCCACAGACGGGAGGGCGAGTTCGGGGTAGCTTGCGATGATGGCAAGCGGGAATGGGTACTCACTACCAAGGGCGAATGGCAGGAAGAATCCAGCATACATACTCATGTAGTTGGTTCCCACCTGGGCGATCAAGATGAAGCGCCGATCATTGGCATAGATCCAGTAGTCGATGGAGCTGTCGGCGAGGTTGAACCACACAGGACCACCGGCACCTTGCTGTGACCCGTGAGCAAGCCCGGTGAGCCAGCCCGTAGCACCAAAGATCTTCCATCCGTAGTGGTTGTTGCCGTCATCGTAGACGGTTTCGATGTTGATGAAGACCTCTTTGCCGGTTCCGTTACCGGGGGCCTGCAGTGAGAGTGATCCAGTAGAGTCGTTATAGGTTAAGTTAAAGGTGGCACCAGTACCGCTCCCGCTTGTTGAACCTTGCGCCACGGGATCTGTCGGAATAACCGAATAGTCTCCGGGAGTAGTGATACTAACTCCGGTAACTGCGCCCCCAGACACTGAGGTTACAGTCAACACGGTCGCAGTTGTAAAGGTGCCACCAGTAAGAGTGATCGTGTCGTCTACCGCATAGCCAGAACCGGCAGCGGCAATCGAGTCCACAGACTTACATTCCTGGGTCACGGCTGAGTAGGCGAGGGAAGTCCAACCGTTGGCAATTAGCCACGTTCGGATATCAGCCAACAGATCGGCGTAGTCAGTTGAAGTGCCTGTTGTGAAAGCCACGCTAGATTCCTCCTAACAGCCTTCGGACCGCATTCGGGTTCCGCTGTATTACATTCATAATAAGTCTCTCGCCTTCGGCGGTTCCCATTGCATCAAGAGCCATCGACGGGTCCATTGTATTGATGATCTTGACGTCTCCCTGACTCGATTGGACGCCTTCGCCGCCCTGCATAGCGCCGGTCCGGTTTTGACCCGGGCGTGAAACGTCAACGCGCTCGCCCGGAGTCGCCCTAAACGCAACGAGTTGACTGTCAGGACCGCCTGATCCGCCGACACTGAACGATCCTCCCGTTTGCATCGCCGTTACACCGCCACCAATAGACGTTCCGCCTGCTGCACTGGCAGCGGCAGTACCAGCGCTACCACCGGGAAGTAGCCCGATTGCCTTGAGTAGCAGCCATCGAATTAGGATCCGAGTCAAGTCAGCCAGGACCGAATCCACGAACTGCTTCATGTTAGCTTCACCTGTGGTCACGAAGTCGACGATGGACTGTTCCATTCCCTCGAAGGCTCCGGTGACTACAGACTCAGACAGTTGGGCCAGGTTGTGGAGTTCCTCATTAACCTTAGCCACTCCTCGAGCGTATCCCGAGTCGAGGTCTGTGGCGAGCTCGAGCATCTCCAGGTGGAGTTTCCTCACAGCCTCATTGTACTGCTCGACTGTGATCCTACCTCGGTTGAATAGCTCGTTGAGGGCATCCTGCCGATCATAGATATCTCGGTAGGGGCCTTCGATCTCATCGAGGACACGGGCCTGGTCGCGGAGCGATTGGATAAGACCAACGGCAGCCCTTAGCTGGTCCTCTTCGACGGCAGTGAGCTCGCGACGAATCTCTTTCTCAGCATCGAGCTTGATCGTGAGATACTCGGCTTCCTTGGCGTTGAGCCTTAGCAGCTCAGCCTGGAGTGCCAAGTCGGCAAGAATTTTCTGGAACAGGGTGTCTCCAGTATTAACACCAGGAGGACCTCCAGCTGCTGACCCAGAAAGGTCGGCCTGTTCGGCTTTCCTCTCAGAACTTCTTTCAGCAGCTCTGTCAAAGACTGTGTCAATAACCCCAACGACAGCATCCTCGAGTGCACTCTGTTCCATTCCCGCTTGCATTAGCTCGGCAATCTGGGCACCGAGTGCACGGGCCTCGCCTTCGAACTTGTTGTCTACTCTACCAAATTCAACCTGCTCGAGCGGATCGAACTTGGCGAAGTCTGGGAGTACCTTGTTGAGAAGGTTGATCCCGTCAACGATCTTATTGATGCCCTTCTCGACAATACCTACCACGCCATTGAAGGCCTTGAGGAAGATATCGGCCAGAGCCTTGGGAATGGTCTTGAAGTTAGTGACAATGATCGCTACCACAGCAGTAGTGATACCGATGATCTTGTCAAAGATCTGGGCTACCGTCTGCAAGAGAACGAGAACCGCAAGACCGGCACTCTTGAAGACAGTATCCCACTCGATTCCCCAGGTAGCCATTTGTTCAGTTAATGGGCCGAAGAGCTTCTGGGTTTCTTCGACGGTGGCGGTTACGACATCACTTACCACATAGAGAGCCTCAGTTAGCTTATCGGTGTTCTTGCTTAGCTCGATGATGAATCCCGCGAACTTGGTCGCTGATCCCGAGCCCTTGTTGAAGTCACCGACCGCTTTGGTCACACTATTCCGAAGGATGGTGAAGGCCTGGTCGATGGTCGGAATAGTCTCACCGAATCTCTCATCAAGTTCAACGCGGGCCTCGCGGAAAGCCTTGAGGACAATGTCCGCAGTAATCTCGCCACGCTCACCCATCTTACGCAACTCACCTCGAGTGGTACCGATGGAGTTGGCGATTACGTCGGCTACCACAGGGATCTGTTCGAGGACGGACCGAAGCTCCTCGCCTCGGAGCGAGCCAGATGCCAAGCCCTGCGAGAGCTGGAGCATGCCGGCCTCAGCTTCTTGTGCTGTGGCACCAGAGAGGATGACGGCCTTGTTAAGAGATTCGGTGAAGTTAATCAGCTCTTCTTGCGAAGTCTTTAACTGTCTACTAGCCAGTGCAACTCGAGTGTAGATTTCGGCTGTAGCTTTGAACGGAGCACGAGTCCTGTTGGCAACATCGAAGAGTCGTTCGGTAACTGCCGTCAGAACTTCCTCACCCTCAGTTACCGTCTTGAGACGGTTCTGGAGGTGAGTGAATCGGTCAGCAAGCTGGGTCAATTGGCGAAGCCCAGCGCCGATCCCCGCGAAGACTAGAGCACCTTTGAGAATCTTACCAATTCCTCGGCCTTGTCTCTCTAGTCCACCAAGGGACCGGCGCATGGACTTAACCGCGCGCTGTCCTTGTCTTGGGTCAACTACGACTCTGATATGAAAGTCAGCCATTACTTGTTCTCGGCTTTCTTACTCAGCCATTCGAGGTAGACCGAATCCATTGCTCGGATAACCATCACGAACAGCCCCAGATTGTCATAGTCCAGCCCTGCGAACCTTGCGTAGTCAACGACCTTGTCCCAAGGGATCGGGCCAATCGACATACCCATCGCTCGACAGGTGCTGAGCTCCCAGAAAGCGCCCAGATAGAAGTCTTCACCAGGAGCAAGGAAAGGCTCATCCTCAAGCCAGCTCGGAGCCGGTTGGCCCCTGAGAGCAGCAGCTTCTGCGATGAACCCTTTCTCATTCCAGTCCAACTCCCATCTTAAGCGCTCGGCAAGTTTCCCGCGACCTCGGCGACTTCAGGCCCTTCCTCATCCTTGACGAAGTTCCGAGGTTCGGTAGCGAAGTCCCGAATCTCGTCGAAGATGAAGTTCGGTAGCTGGTTCAGGAAGTCGAGGGCATCAGCGGCGGTGAAGGGAACGTTCTTCCCATCGGTGTCCTTGATGCCCTTCCATCCCACCAGCACATGGTTAGCGTAGAGCTCCCGGTCGTTCTGTCGGTTGGCAGCCACGAGGTCGGCGTCGATGTTGCCCGACTTGATTCGCGGCATATTCTTCCGGCTGCGACGGAGAAGCGCATTGAAGTACGGCTTGTTGATCTCGCCAGCCTGTTTGAGGACGAGGGTCGGCTCTCCAGCCAGTGAGTACAGAATGTACTCGACCTCCTCCTGCATGGTCACAGAGATCGGGGCGAATTTACTCATTTGGGTCTCCTCATTGTGTTCAGCCTACGAAGCAGGCATGAACGGGAAGTGAGAGATGCTCATGGAGTAACCCAGCGTCGGATCCTCGAAGCAGGACGCGGGCACATTCATCAGCACCGACTCGTTTTCGGGGAACTCCTTGTCTCCTCCGCCGATGGTGATGGCGGGGAAGTCGAAGAAGAACGCACCGTCGCTGTTCTCGAGGCTGAAGTCCATCGTGAGTGTGGTGTTGTTCCGGATGGCGGTCGGAATCGCCTTGTCCGTGAAGATCACCTGGGACTCGATGGACACGTCGAAGTTCCCGATGTTCATAAAGGCCGCGCCCAGCGAAGCAATGACCTTCTCGGGAGTGACGTTGTTATTGACGGTCAGAGTGAGCGTCTTGAAGTAAGACGTCAGGTTCGTCTCATCCGTCTGAGTGATGCGAAGCCTCGCGATGTCAGCCGTGGTGTTGAAGGCTTCGGTCTGAATCGGCGAGATGGCGTTCTCCGCCTCCGAAGCGCGAGTAGTCGAAGGGGGCTCAGTATCCGTGCCGACGAACCCGAACTCGCAAGTCGCCTTGTCGGAGAGCGGCAGGTTCAGCGTCAGCTGGTTACAGTAGTTCCCTTTGGCGTACTCGTAGGCATCGGTGCCGACGGCCTCGAGGTCAGTCCACGTGGCTTCGAACTGGATGCTCTCCTCGAGGAAGTCAGCATTGTCAACCGCGACGTTCCGAAGGAATCGGCCGAAGTAGATGTCAACGTCCTGAGTCGTGTTGGCCTCCGTCACCCAGTTTCCACTGGACTTGTCGCAGACCATCGAGTTCGCAGCGATGGATACGATCCTCAGGTAGCCGGAGTTGGCAGTCGGGTTGGTGGCGAACTTGTTGGCAGCGGCCTCGCCGCCCACAAAGATCGTCTGGCCGACGGTCAGCCCAAGCGTAGTGAAATCGAGAGTGGTCGTCGTGAGAGTCACCGAAGTTCCGGAGACCGTGACATCGAGATCGCCCGTGTCAGTACGGTATCCACAGACCTCGATCCGAGCAGTCGTCGGCGGAGAGGCCTCAGTAACCAGCGAGCTGGTAACCTCGATCTCCGTACCCGTCGAGCCGGCGTCCACCACATGAAGACCGTTGTTGGCGGCGTTGGTGAAGCCACGAGCGTAGATCAGTGTGAGAGCGGCCAGAGCGCCTCCGGCACTCACACCGAACGAATCGCCGGTAGCGTCAGCATCCACCACGGTGTTCGTCTCGTACGGTCCCCAGACCTCGACATCGGTCCAGGAAGCGAACATGAAGTTGGAGAGGAAGTCGAGCGCGTGTTCCGCCGTCATGTCAGCGGGGAACTCGGCCGCGCTGTCCAGGTCGGTAGTCGTGCCTTTCTTCCTCTGGCGATCCTTCGAGATGGGGTTCCGGGCCACGGTGGCAATGGTCGAACCGAAGACATTGATCGTATTCGGCTCGATCAACTTCCACTGAGGTGTGCCCGGCAGAACCCCAAGACTAGTCTCCTTCGCATATGCGATTGAGATAGTGTTGGTTGAAACTCTGCTCATTCTGTGATCCTCCTACTATTTCTGGTCCTGGTAGTTGAAGTTCACCACAACCTCAGATTTGTAGTGTGAGCCACTCGGACCAAGCTCGCGAAAATGTCCATCGGTTGTACGCACCGTGTTACCGTCGGAAACGAAGGACTTGCCCTCCAAGATGCGAAGGCATTCTGCACCAAGTTCGTCAGCTCTCTTCAGACCGGAGTCTGTCTGGGTACTAACTACCACCCGGATCACACCTTCACGACGGAAGATCCGATTACCAGGCTGTCCCAAAGAGTGGTGCTCTCCCGGAACATGAAGCATCTTTAGCTCTACGAACTCATCAACTTCATTGGTATCGTAGGCCATATTATCGAAGAAGATCGGAATAGTCCGCTCATCGCCAAGTTCCCATGCACTGCGGAACTCATCGTAGACGATTATTCTTGCTTCGTTAATAGTCATAACAGCCTTCAAAAAGCCGAGGGCCTCGTTCGCCAGCTCGTCCATCCGAAAGAGACCCAGATCGGTTGGAATGGAATCCAGTCAAAGTCAGCCCTCGGCAACTCATAATTGGGCCTCTATCGCACTGACGGCTTCATCTGCAGCCTGCTCCACAAATTTGGCCGAAGCCTGCGGAGAAGAGCCTGCATTCAGTTTCTCGATGTAGGGTACGTTGTTTGAGACAAAGATCCTACCATGCTTCAGTCTGTAGCCTCCGGCTACGGTAGCTCTTCCCTGAGCTTGCTGGGATCCATCAAAAGATTCGCGAGAACCATCCGGGGAATCAATCGACTGACCGATGGACGGGATCCAATTGGATCGGGCCCAGCCAGTTGCCACAGGGGTAGTAGCGATCAGTCTATCCGTCACCTCAAGGGCGATGTCACGGACAGCCTTTTCGGCCACGTCCTCCAGCAGATTGATAACCCGGATGGTCTCGCTCATCTCTTACTCCACGACCACGAGGTCGCCGTCCGGATCGACCTTGAGCTTCACAGGCTCGGTAGCCTTCTGAAGATCGAGGCCCAGTTTACGGTAGATGGACTCGAGGACCTCGCCGTCCTTCGTGATGTACCACTTACCGCGTTTCGGGTTGACCACCTCGTGGATGCTGGGGTCGAAGACGAACTCGATGATCTCCTCGTCGGAGGTCTCATCGTCGGAGTCATCCTCGGAGTCGTCGTCCTCGGAGTCATCGTCCGAGTCCTCATCATCCGTGGATTCCTCATCGTCTTCTTCCTCTTCATCTGTGGTAGCGTCGTCGGCCGCCTCGACGGAAGTCTCATCCGCCGTGGTCTCGGGAGTTTCTTCCTCGATAGGAAGATCCTCGCCGGCCGGATCGATAATCCTCTGTTCGTAGAGCTGTCGCAGCCGGCGAGTGCTGCAGCAGATCTTACGCCACGGGAACAGGTCACCGGGCTCGTAGTCCTTCCCGGCGAACCGGAACTTCTTACGAACCTGGTATTCACCAGTTCTCGTGAAAGAGGGTCTGACTTCCTTAGCCATTAAGGACAGCCTCCAGTTATGCGGTCTACGCGACCGCGGTGTAGAACAGCGTCCCCATGTCGGCGGAGACGAGCTTCTGATCGAACGCCATCTCGATCTCGATGCGATCCGAGGCGATCTGCTCGAGGCGGAACTTCTTGATGCGACTGCCCATGGCACTCGCGCCGAGATATCCGCGCCAGGAGAAGGTGTAGCCACCGGTGGCGATCATCTTGCCGGGACGAGGCGCCGCGTAGGTCAGCAGAGCCTTCTTCCCACCGATGAAGGCGCCGGAGTAGGTGGCACCCTCCGCGGCAGTGTTCTCGACGCCCTCCATGACGAAGACCCGAGGGATCTTCAGGACGGCAGCGAGATCGCTGGTGTCGATGGTCGCCGGCCCCGGCGCCGTCT
>Ga0180438_10003245_pt1 | contig 24903 bp, 21 predicted proteins | sample SS_ome_12_FD_132455 | JGI IMG/M metagenome (GOLD analysis project Ga0180438, IMG submission 132455) | Hypersaline lake sediment archaeal communities from the Salton Sea, California, USA - SS_3_D_2 metaG | ecosystem: Environmental > Aquatic > Non-marine Saline and Alkaline > Hypersaline >... | reverse complement strand
GTTTGAATAGCTGACGGAGATAACGGATGCTGCGGCGCCCCGGTTTTGTTTGCAGCCATGTCGGCGGCTGCATTATTGATGAAAGCGGGGTTGGCATAAACCAAAAATCCGTCGAGAATATTATAGGTGAATCAGAATGCTTGTTATCCTCCAACCGGACACAGATGAAAATTCGAACGAATTTAAAAAGACCTGGGATTATTTAAGTGATCTCCCCGACATTCAAGTAAAGAAACGCGATATTTTTGGGGAACAGCAAAAACTTACCGAAATATACCTGATTGGCGACACCTCCAAAATTGATCAAAAAATGATCAGTGTGTTACCGGCTGTCGAGCGGGTTATTAAGATTTCCACCGGTTACCGCATTCTCGGCCGCCATGATTCCAGCAGCCGGGGGATAGGTTTTGATTATAACGGGGTGCATTTCGGACAGGAAAGCCTGCATGTTTTTGCCGGTCTTTGCGCGGTGAATTCGATGGAAGATACGGAAAGGATGATGAAGGCGCTGGGCGAAAATGGGCAGGTGTGTACCCGCATGGGCGCATATAAACCCAGGACCAACCCTTATTCTTTCCAGGGTCTTGGAAAAAGCTGCCTGCCGTATGTATTCGAACTGGCTGGAAAATTCGGTATCAAAGTCATTTCCATGGAAGTGACTCACGAAAAGCATATCGAAGAGATAAATGAATGCCTGCACGAGACCGGACATCCAACCGGTGTGATATTACAAATCGGCACTCGAAATTCCCAGAACTTCGAGTTATTAAAAACCATCGGCCGGCAGCAGGAATTTCCGGCTTTATTGAAACGCGGCTTTGGCATCACCCTGAGCGAATCGTTAAACGCCGCCGAATATCTGGCCAGCGAGGGCAATGCCAACGTCATCTTTTGTTTGCGGGGCATGAAGACCGCTTTTGGCGACCCGCACAGGAATTTCGTGGATTTTTCGCACGTTCCGGTGGTGAAGCGCCTTACCCGCATGCCGGTCGGAATCGATCCTTCGCATTCAGTGGGTTCGCGCCACAGGGCCCCGGATGGTGTTCTGGAGATTTTCCATGCCACCGCGCAAGGGATAATTGCCGGCGCCAATATGGTGCTGGTTGACTTTCACCCCGCGTCACAGAGAGCGCTGGTGGATGGACCGCAGGCCTTGCTGCTTGATGAATTACCCCTGTTCTTGGAAGATGTACGTATCGCCAGAGAGGCTTATGAGCAGCGCTGCAAGCTGTTAGCGAAAACTGAACATCAAGCGCTTTAATTCTTGAGATGATGTTTTTGGAGTGAGGGATATGATTGTTGAACAATCCCCTTCTGAGATCAGAATTCCAGTGAAGATTGTAAGGAGGCATAGAAATGAATATCCACAGGATAATATCCATATTGTTACTGGCGGTTTTTTTGTCTGCATTTGTCCCTAATGGGGATGACCCACTCATACCGCATGAGACTGAAGAATATCAGCTTCAACCGATCGGCGATGTGATTGAAATATCGAAATACGGCCGTTTGTATATTGATTCCGCGGCATACTCAGATAAAACAAAACAGTATTTGGTAGTGTATGGTAAAGATACCAATAATGATGATGTTTATGGCCGCTTTGTGGATGCTGCTACCGGTGAACTAACTGGCGATGAGTTTGAAATTGCCGGGACTTCAGCCTCTGAGGGACCAGCTGATGTGGTTTATGACCCGTATAACGATGTCTTTCTGGTTGTCTATATGAGCGGTGGGTGTGGTACCGGGGAATGCCGCTTTTTGATAAAGGGCAGACTGGTTAATGAACCGATTCTTAATGGTTCCTCACTTGCAGAATCACCATTAAACCCCAACGAATTCATCGTCGCCGATCAGGATTACTCTGATTTTACATTATCCAATCCTAGAGTGGCCTACAACTCTCATGATCACCAGTTCCTGGTGGTATTTGAGCGATACCGTGTCGGTGAATTCGGCGCTTACAGTATTTATGGAAGAATGTTGAGTTCAAATAAAGAACAACCCGTAGGATTAGGACTGGATTATGGTTTTCGTGTTGCTTCATTTTTTCCAGATGAATTTGTTTTTAATCCAGACGTTTCCTGGGCGAGTGAAAGAGGCAATTTTCTCGTTGTATTTTCGGGAACGGATGATATTGATCCTGATCTGGCAGAATTTAGTAAAATTTACGCATACTGGCTTTACGAAACATACCAGGATGGAGCCGATCAAGTGTTTTCAGCTTACAAAATCGCCCCTCACGGACCGCTATCAAAATTCTGCAGAAGACCATCGGTTGCGTATGATCCAACTTCCGACACCTACACGGTAGTATATGTATATTCAAAACAGAAGGGTGATTGGAAAGAATTAACAATCTACGGCCAACGGGTAAAAAGTAAATTTACACTTCCTGATGTTCCCCAAATTGGAGATCCTTTCCCGATTGAAAACGATTTCGATATGTACTACCCATATGTGCCCCCCTCGATCGTGTATGCAGGACCCGGGGCAGCGATGCATATTGCGTATACTGCAAACAAAGAGAGTGAAGATTATTTCCCGATCTACATGCGAAAATTGGATGGTACAAATGTTGGCGCGGCAACACTTGTTTTTGGTAAGAAGGATGGCTCAAGAAATTCGGCGGGCGCTTTAGCCAGCTCAACGCCAGGCAATTCAATCGTCGCATGGCATCATGAGCCTCTTGCAGGAAATCAAAAAATATTAGCACAACGCATCGGCACTTTTGAAATGCAAAAAACCTTCCTGCCCAGCATTTTTATGGGTAAATAGAAACGAAGAGCTGTAATTAACTATTTGTATTTCTCGCATAAATAGCTTCTGCTGACTTGATCGAAGTCTTAATAATTGTAGTAAAGGTAATTTTTTCAAAGTCATAGGAGGCATAGAAATGAATATTCACAGGATCATTTCCATTTTGTTGCTGGTAGTTTTTCTGTCTGCATTCGCCATAGAGGGGAATGGACAGTTTATATCAAATAAAACCGAAGATTTCCGTCTGCCGTTCATCGATGAGGTTGTTTCAAACCCCATTTTAGAAAATGTTTCACCTGAACTCTCAGGTGCAGTACCGCTAAGTGAATTTTTGAATCATAATGGGACACTAGATTTACCGGCTGGCAAGGCTGGAAGTATTAATATTGCAGGCTGGCAGATGGTCGCCGGTCAGGGTGATATGCCGCGTTTTGACCCCCAAGCCAAGGGCGAGTCATACTCTTTTTCCAATGATGAGTACTGGGCAAATGGATTTTACTTCAGCAACAATCCCAATCAGGAAGTGCGCGCCATAGCTTACGATGGCATTGGAAATCTGTACATTGGGGGAGAATTCACCACAATTGGATACCAGATTTTCAACCATATCGCCAGATGGGACTCGGCGACGAAAAAGTGGCATCCACTGGGATCTGGCGTGGAAGGCATTGAAATCTCAGCATTGGCGCTTGATGGAGACGGATACCTGTATGCTGGTGGTAATTTTGATTCTGCCGGTACGTGCAGTGCTGTTGATGGCTGTAAGAATATCGCCAGGTGGGATCCGGTTGCCAAAAAATGGTCGTCTCTGGGTAATGGGATAAACAGCAACGTCGAAGCCCTGGCGTTTGATGGCAGCGGATCTTTGTATGCTGGAGGTTGGTTTGACCAGGCTGGAGCCTGCAGCAGCGCGGCTGGCTGCAATTATATCGCCAGGTGGGATTTGATTACGAAAACCTGGAACCCGCTTGCGACCGGTATGGACAGCGGAGTCGAAACCCTGGTATGGGATGGGAGCGGGAACCTCTTTGCCGGAGGTTATTTCAACAACGCGGGCGCATGTGACGAAACTACTGGTTGTAATTTCATCGCCAGGTGGACGCCCGGCACGAGCGTCTGGTCATCGCTTGCTTCGGGAACAGATGGAATGGTTACTGCCATGGCATTAGGTGGTGACGGTATGCTGTATGCCGGTGGTGAATTCACGAAAGCAGGCGCTTGCAGCAGCGCTGCTGGATGCGAGTACATAGCAAGTTGGGATCTCACGGCAAAAACCTGGTCATCCCTGGGCGCGGGTGTGAACTCGTATGTGTATGCTGTAAAACGAGGACCAGATGGGAAAGTGTATGTTGGAGGCAACTTCACTTCAGCCGGGGAATGTGATGACACAGACGGATGCAACTTCATCGCCAGTTGGAATTCAGGCAATGGAAAATGGTCGAACGTGGGCTCAGGCACAGACTCTAATGTATTTACTTTCGGAGTCGATGGTGATGGGTATCTATTTGTTGGAGGTGAATTTAGAAACGCTGGTAACTGCAGTTCTCAAGATGGCTGCATTCACATTGCAAAATGGAAACCTGCCCAAAACAAATGGTCAAGCCTCTCATCCGGATTTGGCATGGGGGTGACTTACGATGTAAACGCCCTGGTTTTTGACGGTTTTGGAAACCTGTTTGCCGGGGGAGAATTCTGGGGGGCAGGAGCCTGCAGCAGCAGTGATGGCTGCAATAAAATTGCCAAATGGGATCACATTACTCAAAAGTGGTCTTCTCTCGGAACTGGCATGGTTGTCGAACAGAGAGTTCTGGCGCTGGCGCCTGACAATTTGGGAAACCTGTATGCCGGCGGCTATTTCGATAGAGCAGGAAACTGTGACAGCGGCGATGGCTGTAATAACATCGCCATGTGGGATCAGGCTGCGAAAAAATGGAAACCTCTTGGTTCCGGAGTGGACGATTATGTACATGCCCTGTCGTACGACAGCGAAAAAGGGTATCTATATGCTGGCGGCAGTTTTGATTCAGCAGGGACCTGCGGCAGCGCAGCAGGCTGCAACTATATTGCCAGATGGGATCCAGCCGTGAAAAAATGGTCTGCCCTCGGTAACGGTATGGATGATGAAGTTGATTCTTTGCTGGTTGGTAAAGGCAGTATGCTTTATGCCGGAGGTGATTTCAACCAGGCAGGGGATTGTGACACTGGCGACGGCTGTACCAACATTGCACAGTGGAACACCGAAACCGGAATATGGTCGGCATTAAGTACTGGCATGGATGGGGAAGTGAGCGCCATGGTCTTGGATAACAGTGGTGATCTCTACGCTGGCGGTGATTTTAACAAGGCTGGAGCATGCAGTGAAGTGGAGGGCTGCAAACGGATTGCTAGATGGAGTACCAGCGAGGTAAAATGGTACCCGCTGGGAAGCGGTATGGCAGGCGATGTGCGTGCCCTGGCTTGGAGCGGAAACCCGTATATTTACGCTGGAGGCAGTTTTGTAGCCGCAGGTGAGTGCAGTTCAGAGGATGGCTGCAGCCGGATCGCGAAGTGGGACACAAGAAAAAATGAATGGTCTCCACTCGAAACAGGTGTGGATGATACTGTCCGGGCTCTTGTATCGGACACCAGGTACCAGCTCTTCGCAGGCGGTGACTTTTCCATAGCTGGGAATACTGCCTCGAGCTGCATCGGGCGCTGGATTTACGGCATGGATCAAAGATCTTATCTGCCAATGGTCGTGAGGTGAACAATAATTTTATAATATCCAGATGATTCATTATTGAATGAAACAGCCAAGATGAAACGTTCGAGCAAGAACATTTCATCTTAATTGCACCCAATTTTGAAATTTATTTGGAGTGAAAGATCAATTCGGAGTTTGATCGCACCAGCTGTTGACGGAAGAGGCGAACCTGGTTATGAGGCGATATCTGAAAAAAGCTGGAAAGATAACTATGGCATGCGGAACACGAACCATATAAGAGTGTGCATTGCCGGGTGAGCAGGTTATGATAATGGAAGGATTGTCACCCCGAGGAACCGTGGGGTCCCAAATGGGTTGGCAATCTTATGGTTCATGCTTCCCGTAGTAAAATTTTTTGATGAAAACCCCCAATTCCTCGTACAATACCTTTATTTCGAGTCTGTCAATAGACTTTAAACATGCCCAATATGCAGCGATCACCGATGCATCGTATGTGGGATTACGTTTTCCCATTAAAGTTCAGTGACATGGTTAGTTTAAATTTCATACAATGAGCGGCATCGTTGGTATATTCAATCTTGATGGCCGGTCCGTCGAAAGAGATCAGGCGGCGCGCACGGCTGCTGCACTCACCTTCCGCGTGATCGCGCTCCCCGCAGAACGGAGTGGATAAATAACCCGCGTGATTCGCAATAGCCCCCCGCATTTGAAGTATCCTGTGTTCTATGCGCGATATTCAGCTGAGCTCACCCAACCCAGGTTGAAGTATATTCAAGCGGCTCTTGACCTGCTGCGATCCCAGGGTCTTCCACAACCCAGCGTCCATCTGTTCCCTGTTCCCTCAAAGTCAAATCAAAATGGCACATGGCGATGCCCATATCGATGCGCTGTAAATCGGCTGTCGTATACAGCTTGACTAATTTGCGCTTCTGGTATCCAGGTGAACGCTGCAGGTAGAAGTGCCATAAGTTATCCTGCCTGATTATCCTCCACGGCTGGCGGTTGGAGGCGGACGGGCCCAGGCGCACCATCTCTAGGGCTGTTCCGTGATCTCCTGCCTGTCCATTCCCCATTGGTTTTCCAAAGCTGCCGTCAAAAAACAACTGCTCCCACGGTAGGCGTTTTTCAGCGTTGGCGCCTCTGCGGATCAGTTTATCGATGCGGCGCGGCTTTTCGGCGATATAGCCCACCGCGGATACCGAGGGCACGATTTCTCCATTGCCCACATTGATCTTCCTGGCGAAACTGGTCTTGGTAAAGGTACCCCCCAGCCAGCAGGTTCCTAATCCTAAATCTGTGGCGTAAAGAATAATCTTTTCCAAAAGGAAACCAAAATCTTCCAGGTTTTTTCCATCCGAATTTGCTGCCCCAACGATGAAACCGGTCGCGCCTTTAATAAAGCCGTAGGTACCCAGGTCTTTGAGTTCTACCAGGTCTTTATCCTTGCCGGCAACCAGTTCAAAGCGCGCCGGACCGCCCAATGGTCCAACGCTCTGTCTGGCAGCGAAATCCTCCAATTGCTCCCGGATGTTTGTGGCGATAGGTTGTTTGAGATAGCTTCGGCACGAAAAGCGCTGCTTGATGATTTCAGTAATTGGTTTTGAATATGGCATCATAAATTGCTGGCAAAAATGTAAAAGGATTTGATCCATTCATCCCAGGGAATCCCGTATTCCAATCCGTTGCGGACGATGATCAGGTTTTTTTGCGGGGATACATAGATGAACTGCCCGTGGTCTCCTTCGGCGGCAAAATCGTACCCGCTGTCGCCGCGTAGGTACCCGTACCACATGTACTTGTAATAGCCGTTCAAATGGAAGATCTTTTGGCCGAACTCGTCAGGATAGTAGGATGAATTTTGGGTGGAACGGTCAATTATAACCGAATCCTGCACCCAATCTGAAGGGATCACCTGCTCACCATTCCATTCACCGCCGTTCAAAAACAACCTTCCAAACTTGGCGAAATCAATGGCGCGCGCGTTGAGCCCTGCTTCCATCTTCTCGAAGCCGCTCTCTGCGCTGTCCAGGCTCCAGGAGCCGTCGAATTCCATGCCCAGCGGGTCCCACAGCTTTTCCTGCATGTAATTGGTCACCGATGTGCCTGTGGCGCGCTCCAGGGTGATCCCTAACAGCTGAGGATGGTATTTGTTGTATTGGAAGTACTCGCCTGGAGCGTCTTTGATGTCGGTGTACTGCAGCGATGCATGGCGCTGGTCGGGGTGGTAAGTGGTCAATGCCCCGTCGCCGTAAAATATCCCCGGGCTGTCTTCCTGGAAATCGAGACCTGAAGCCATCATCAGCAAGTGGCGGATGGTGATCGCCTCAAACCTTTGATCGCGCTCGGAGAGTTCCGGCAGGTAATCGGTAATCGGGTCATCAACGCTGTTGATATATCCCTCTTCGATGGCGATGCCGATTAGAGCAGAGGTGAAGGACTTCGCCACCGAAAAGGAGGTAAGCAGCGTGTCGCGCTGCACATCGTTGAAATATTTCTCATATCGTATTTTGTCATCCTGGATGACGATAAATGCCTGTGTGTCCAATTCTTCCAGGTAGGTTTCCAGGTTGTCAACCTCGAAGATATCTTCAAAAAGGGCTGAGACTCTGTTTTCATCATAATCCTGGTCGAAATAAAAGGGTTCAGGTGAAGCCTGCATCCAAGAATGCGGGAAGGCGTCCATGTAGGTGTTATAGTTTGATTCTCCGAAAACAAAAATCCGTCGAATGTATTCAGACGGGAAAATAATCAATGCGATGATTAAATTTAAAAGGAGTATGCCGAGTAATATCCCCAAGATCCAAGCAAATATCTTCAGTATTTTTCGCATCTGATTTTCCTCCTTCTTAATACATAATCCAAAGGCAGCCTTGGCGAATCCACAATTGCTAAAAACTATGGGGTCTTCAGCCCGTTTGGGAGTAATCTCGAACTCGATAAAGCAATTTTATTAAATTATAGGACTATTTCAAAGAATTTTAGAATATTCCTGTGTAGTAAAGTCGCTGCTAATCATGGATAGGTCTCCGGCAATACGATTAAAGGTAATCGATTTGTTATGCTTCGATCTGCAGCAGGGAGCGGTTGGCATACACCAGTCCGAACCCGGTCGCGGCGGTCAGCGGAAAGAGGACAAGCGAGATCTGGAAGGAAACCGCGCCCGCCAGCACGGATATTAAAAAGGGGACCACGATGCCGCCCACCGGGATGCCCAGCTTGAGCACTCCCAGCGCGGTGCCGGACATGTGCGGGTATTTTAGACCGGTCAGCGTGATGATCAGCGGGAAGATAATCGAGATGGTTACGCCCGAAATGAACAGCAGGACGTACATCAAGGCTGTGCCCGGTGAGGTTAAAAGCAGGATCGCCATGAATACAGCGGTCAGAGCGAACAGCGCAAGCAGGTTGCGGATGATCTGTTTCTTGTGAGTGAAGAAACCCAGCACCGCACGCCCGGCAGCCACACCCCCCAGGTATGCCACCAGTCCCAGCTTGGAGGTCACCTGCGTAAACGCGTGGAACTCCATCAGGAAGCTGGTGATCATGCCGATCAGGGCCAGTTCGATGCCCACCGCGCAGGCAGCCAGGATGAACAGCACCAGCAGCGGGCGCTGGACGCGCAGGAAGTCAAAGCGCTCCCGCAGGCTGGCTGCTGCTTGCTGGCGGGAGGGCACCCGTGACAGAGCGAACAGCACTGCCAGCAGCAGCACCGCCGCAGCAGATTGGGTCATGCTGGCGCGCCAGTCAAACTGCAAGAAGATCAGGTAGAGCGTGATCAGCAGCTCCCCGAACGTGACGAAGAAATGGTTTATCGAAATCAGGAAACCCTGGCGTTTCTGGTGCAGGTCCAGCAGCATCGGGTCCGTTGCGCCTTCGTATCCGCCGATGCCGATGCCGATCACCAGCATAATGAGCAGGTTGAGCAGGAACGGTTCTCTGAAATAAAAGAAAAAAAACGAACCCGCCAGGATCAGGCTGGCAATCGCCAGCAGCCTGGCTTTGTCATGGGTGTCCGCCAGTGTGCCGACGGTAATCACCGAAAGGATAAACCCCACGTTCTGGATCGAGACCATCATGCCGATCTGTGAAGGGGTCAGCCCGATATTGCGCGATGCCGCCCCGATGATGACTGTACCCACACCCAGGAAAAACATGGCGGAGAACGAACCGATCGTCAGAATTGTCTTGTTGCGTATCATTGTGTTTTCTTGAGAAGTTGGATTTGAACCCTGAAATGTTACCACAACAAATTTCTAATTTTCCGTGTATTCAGGCTGGAGTGCTCGGGAATAAGGTTGAACAACCGCCATGTCCAACAAACCCCCAATTAATGGGTGGAAAATAGAGCTTGGATTTTTTTGTTAGATATCACTTCTGCGCTGTACTGGTGTCTGTAATTTCTCGTTAATCAAAATCTAGGTAAACTTAACTTTATTTTATCCGATTGTTCATTTAGAATTGCTCATCTTTATTGGTAATCACGTTTCCATGGATGTTCAAAAACATATAATCCAATGCATCGGCCTCAACCATAAGACAGCAAGTATTTCCCTAAGAGAACAGCTAGCTTTTCCCCCACATCGATTGGAATCCAGTTTAGCTCGCATCGGCTGCGGAAGTCAGGCGGCTGATAAATTTATCCATGAACTGGTAATCTTATCTACCTGCAACCGGGTTGAGCTTTACGCGGTCACTAACCAGCCTGATTTTGGCGTGCTTGAGGATTTCTTTTCAGATGTTCAGGATGTAGTAATTTCTGAAGATTCGCCTGATGGATTATATAGGCTGGAAAATGGAAGCGCAGTGACCCACCTTCTTCGAGTGGCTGCCGGATTGGACTCGGCGGTCCTGGGAGAAACGCAGATACTTGGGCAGGTGGCGGATGCATATACAAAAGCACAGGAGAACTGCACTGCTGGAAAAGTACTATCGCGCCTGTTCCAAACTGCAATAAGGGCAGGCAAACGCGCTCGCAGCGAGACAGCCATCAGCCACAAACCCTCCTCAGTGGCATCGGTTGCGGTCAACCTGATTTCAAAATCAGTCCCGGATTTATCGAATGCAAAAGTGATGGTTCTGGGCGCTGGGGATATGGCAGAATTGGCAGTTGAAGCGCTGCGAAAACGCGGCACAGACCGGGTAATCGTGGTAAACCGTACAAAACAGCGAGCCCAAGAATTGGCTTCCCGTTGGAAAGGACAGGCATTTGCACTCGAAATGCTGCTTGGCTGCCTGCAGGACAGTGACATTGTGATAACTTCCACCGGCGCGCCGCATACGATCATTCAGTATTCGATGGTTGAAAATGCCATGTCTGACCGGCCGCAGCGTCCTTTGGTGTTTATGGACATTGCTGTTCCACGTGATGTTGACGAGGATGTGGCGGGCGTCCCAAATGTGCGCCTGTATGATATCGATACTCTTTCCAGCCAGCTGGAGACCAGTCTATCTCAAAGGGCAGCTGAAATCCCACGTGTAGAGGCCATTCTTGATGAGGAGCGGAGCGAGTACTTTGAATACCTTTCATCTTTAGATGTGGTACCTACCATTGTTGAAATACGGAAACGAGCTGATTCTATCCGTCAAGCAGAATTCGAAAAGTCCCTCAGGCGCATGGATGGGCTGTCTGAAGATGCACAGAAGCATATCGAAGCGCTGACAAAATCTATCGTCAATAAGATTTTGCATGAGCCAACCAATTCATTGAAAGAGCAGGCTAACGGTTCAGATCCGCTGGAATATGCCAGGATCGCACGCAGTTTATTCGGGCTTGATTAGTGCTGCAGGTACAGAATGTCCCAATCTAGAATAATATTCGCTACCCGTCCATCCGCACTTGCCCGCTGGCAAACGCAGCATATCATCCAGCGATTAATGGACACATGGCCAAACCTGCGGTGTGACGAAGTGGTAATCACCACCAGAGGAGACCAGATGCTCGATAAACCGCTACCGGAAATTGGCGGAAAAGGTTTATTTACTTTGGAACTCGAAAGTGCTTTGCTTAACTGTGAGGTTGATGCCGCAGTGCATTCCTTAAAAGACCTCCCCACGCAAGACACTCCTGGTTTAAAGACAGCTGTAATTCCTGAACGGGGAGACGCCCGCGATGTCCTGGTCTGCAGCGTTGGATACACTTTGGATGATTTGCCTTCAGGGGCTGTAGTAGGCACATCCAGCCTGCGGCGCAGCGCACAGATTTTATCCTACCGCGGGGATTTTTCCATTCAATCGATACGCGGTAATGTTGACACACGCATTCAGAAAATCAGGTCAGGGCAGTACCAGGCAGGCATCCTGGCATGCGCTGGTGTTGAGCGGCTGGGACTGCAGGAGTATATCACCCAGTACCTGCCCCTGGAAATCATGCTGCCAGCGCCCGGACAGGGAGCCCTGGCTGTACAATGCCGCGCTGGTGATGTCAGCACTCTCCAGCTGCTTAATCCGCTTGATCATACACCCACACATCAAGCTGTCACAGCAGAAAGAGCTTTTTTGGCAGCCCTTGGCGGTGGATGTTCACTGCCTGTGGGGGCGTATGCTGAAGTCCAGGATGGGCAGATCAATCTGCTCGCAGTGGTCGCAGCGCCTGATGGGAGTCAGATTATGCGCTTCTCTGCTTCTGGCAGCCAGTCTTTATTGCTAGGTGAACAACTTGCAAAACAAGCCATGGATGAAGGCGCAGGGGATATTTTCTCACTGGAGAATACCGCCGGGTAATATCATGCGCGTATTGGTAACCCGCTCCCGGGAACAGGCTGGAACACTGGCAGATGCGCTGCTTGCCATTGGTGCCGAACCCGTTTACCTGCCTGTCATCAAGATAATGCCCGTGAAGGACTGCCCCGAATTGGATGGTGCCATTCAAGAATTGGAATGTTATGACTGGTTGGTGTTAACCAGCGCCAATGCTGTAAGAGTGGTATTTGACCGCATGGGTGATTTAGGGATACAGAACCTGCCCGGTAATCTGCGCACCGCTGTGATTGGGCCATCAACTGCCGCTGTTCTTGAGGAACGTGGATTTTCGCCAGATTTTATGCCGGGTGAGTATATAGCGGAGGCTGTTGTCACCGGTCTGGGTGAACTGAAAGGCCGGCAGGTACTGCTACCTACAGCGGATATCGCAAGTGATACCCTGCCAGGTGCCATCCAGGCGGCAGATGGAATACCTCATGTAATTACCGTTTACCACACACTTCCCGCGGAACCTGATCCAGAAGGATTGGAAGCCCTGCGGATCGGAGTGGATGTGATCACATTTACCAGTGGTTCGACTGCCCGCAATTTTTACAGGATGGTAGAAGGTGCGGGTATTAATCCACTGAGTTTACCTGGTAAACCCAGAATCGCCTGCATTGGACCAAAAACGAAGGCGGAAGCCGAGAGAATTGGGTTCCGTGTTGACATCCAGCCAGAGCAGTACACTACCCGGGGACTGGTAGAAGCCATAACCCAAATCAAAGTCAGGAATAACCCCTGATGATAAGAAAGGATTCACCAATGGGGATCAGTTATCCAATTTTTCCACGCTCGCGGCCAAGAAGGATGCGTTTAAATCCCGTCCTGCGGGGGATGATCCGGGAGACGGTTTTAACAGTGAATGATTTAATTTTCCCGCTGTTCGTTCGACACGGCAGTGGCATCCGGGATGAAATTCCATCCATGCCGGGACAGTTCCAAATGTCGATAGACATGTTGATTCGTGAAGTCGAACAGGTTGTTGAACTCGACATCCTGGCGGTTATTTTATTCGGGATACCGCAAGAAAAAGATCCGCTTGGTTTGGAGAACTTTAATGAAGACGGAATTATTCAGCAGTCAATCCGGGCTATCAAACAAGCTTTTCCGGAATTGGTGGTGATCACCGATGTCTGCCTGTGTGAATACACCGACCATGGTCACTGCGGATTGTTAAATGTTGGGTCCGAGCGCAGCATGAACCTGCCGGAAGGATATGTACTGAATGATGAAACGCTTGAAATCCTGGGTAAAGTGGCTGTTTCTCACAGCCAGGCTGGCGCCGATATCATTGCGCCGAGCGGCATGATGGACGGGATGGTATACGCCATCCGCTCCGCATTGGATGCTGCCGGGTTAAAGCATACTCCCATCCTGTCTTATGCAGTCAAATACGCTTCCAGTTTTTATGGCCCATTCCGAGATGCAGCTGAAGGCGCGCCAAAGTTCGGCGACCGCAAATCACACCAGATGGATCCAGCCAACAGTAGTGAAGCCTTGCGTGAAGCCGCGCTGGATGCATCGGAAGGCGCCGATATGCTGATGATAAAACCAGCTCTGCCCTATCTGGATGTCATCCGGCGCGTGAAGGACGCCTTTCCCGAACTGCCTCTGGCTGCTTACAACGTCAGCGGAGAATACGCAATGATTAAGGCTGCCGCGCAGAACGGTTGGCTGGACGAGCGTAGTGTTGTGCTTGAGACATTGACTGCTTTCAAGCGGGCGGGAGCGGATTTAATCCTGACTTACCATGCCAAACAGGCTGCCGCATGGTTGGCAGAATAACCATTTTGGACAGGAGAAATGATGAAACAGAATCCATTATCGACCCAAGCTTCTGAAAACCGGGAATACCATAACCAGCGCATGCTGCGCGCCGATTTTGATATGGCGCCGTTTACCATCGCCTGGGAAGTGACGCGCGCCTGCGCTTTTGCCTGCAAGCACTGCCGAGCGGATGCCCAACACCAACCCGCCCCGCACGAATTAAATACGCAGGAGAGCTTTGAGTTGATCGATAAATTGGCTGAATTTGGCAGTCCCATCCTGATCTTCACTGGTGGGGATCCCATGATGCGTCGTGATCTGTTCGACCTGATCGCATACGCGAACCAAAAAGGTCTTCGCTGCTCCCTCACTCCGACCGCGACGGCTCTGCCCACGGTCGAGAGATTGGCAAGGGCTAGGGATGCAGGTATCCGGCGCATCGCGCTAAGCCTGGACGCTGCTTCACCTGAAGTCCACGACCAATTCCGCCAGGTCCATGGTTCCTGGGAGCGTACCATGCGCATCCTGCATAACGCCAACCTGGTTGGTTTGAGCGTGCAGGTCAATACAACCGTTACCACCTTCAATGTTGATCGACTGGCTGACATGGTTCCATTTATTCAAGAGGTGGATGCGGTTCAGTGGTCTGTATTCTTCCTGGTTCCGACCGGCCGGGCGCAAACCCGCTGGATGATCTCGCCCGAAAAACACGAGCAGGTGTTCAATTGGCTGTATGAATTATCCCAGGAAGCACCCTTCGATATCAAAGCTACCGCTGCGCCCATGTACCGCCGGGTCGCCATTGAGCGGGCAAAAGCTGCGCAGGTGGATGATCAACCGGTATCATTTCAGGGTGCAGGCTTCCAGTATGCTGATGGGCTTAACCGTCCTACCAAAGGGGTTAATGATGGCTATGGTTTCCTTTTTATCTCACACACTGGTGAAATTGAGCCTTCCGGTTTCCTGCCAATCAGCGCTGGGAATGTACGCACGCATGATGTAGTGGATGTTTACCGTAATTCAAAGCTCTTCACTGATCTCAGGGATTACAGTAAATTAAAGGGTAAATGCGGGATATGCGATTACCGGGATGTGTGCGGCGGGCAGCGCGGCCGTGCGTACGGTGTAACAGGTGATTATATGCAAACCGATCCGGCGTGTTTTTATGAACCGGTTGGCAGAGGATAGTCCGAATTTATGGAATTAAATTATATTGGTTTAACGGCAGGTCTGACGGCATTCCTTGGAATTTGGTTTGGTCACTTGGCTGTGCGGAAAATTGATTTTATTTCTCCTTCCATCTGGGTTCCGGCAATACTGGCGTTCATGCTCGGTTTTGCTCTGGAAGCAGCTGCAATCTACAGCGCTAACTTATATGTCACCACATCATTGGGCATCCTGGGTATGACCTTGCTGTGGGATGCAATTGAATTCCCTCGCCAGCATCGACGTGTTCAAAGCGGTCGCGCGCCCGCCAACCCTACCAATCCACGCCATGCCCGCATTCTGGCAGAAAACAGTTCGGCAACTACCATCGACTGGTTGAAGCGTAACCCCACCGGACACATGCTCAGTGCTGATGAACTGAGCCAAATGGGTAAGTACAGCGCATGAATTTTTTCGGTTTGTTTATCGGGATCGCCACGCTGCTGGTCATTGGTCTTGGTTTTATATGGGTTATCCGCAGCGAGTATTACCTAGGATACCTGTGGTGGCCTTATTTTATTGGGATGGGTGTACTTTTTATCCTGGCTTCTCTGTTTGTCCCCTCACTCTGGGGTTCTGCCCTGGTGGGCGTGATCGGTGCCTCTTTTATTTGGGGCTCGACCGAGTTTAAAGAACAGGCGGTGCGCGCTGAGATCGGCTGGTATCCATTTAATCCGGGTCCAAAGCCAGATCCGCCGTTTGTGGAAGCCATCAAGAAATTGCCAGCGCCGCATTTGTAATCATAAAATCGGGATACTATCCATGAGGCATATCGCTGTTATTGGCGGCGGCATTTCAGGTCTGGCTGCCGCTTACTACCTTCAGAAAAAGACCACAGAACCAATTTCGGTCACATTACTAGAATCCGGACCATACTGGGGAGGCAAGATAATCACCCACCGCAGTGATGGATTTGTCATTGAGGGTGGTCCGGACACTTTCGTAATTACCAAGCCTTGGGGGATAAAACTTTGTAAAGAACTGGGTATTTACGACCGTCTGAAAGGCACCAATCCAAAAACCAGGAAGACCTACATCCTGAAGAACGATCAGCTGCACGAACTCCCCGGTGGATTGACAATGATGATCCCGACTGAAATTGGTCCCATGCTGCGCACCGGATTGCTGTCATGGCCGGCAAAAGCACGCATGGGTTTCGATTTCTTTTTGCCGCCTGCACCGGATAACGGCGATGAGTCCCTGGGCGATTTTATCACCCGCCGCCTGGGTCGTTCGGCGTATAAAAACCTGATCGAACCTTTGATGAGTGGCATATATGCCGGTGACGGCGACCGGCTTAGCCTGCAGTCAACCTTTCCCTTTTTGCGTGACCTGGAGATAAAGCACGGCGGTCTGGTGAAAGGGGCGTTGGCACTTCGCAAGCAGCGCGCTGCCAGGCTACAATCCAATGTGGAGAATCCCTCCGGTTTTGGCAGCATTTTCCTGACCCCAATCATGGGGCTGGCAGAGATTGTCGAGAAACTGGTTGATTTCCTCGAGGTGTCGGGCGCTGCGTTAAATTTGGATAGCCAGGTCAAGGCGGTTATGCCAATTCCGGGAGGTTACCAGGTCCATATTCACAGCGGCGAAGTACTGGAATCAGACGGACTAATTCTGGCGACGCCGCCCTTCGTAAGCGCGGGCTTAATCCAGGAGTTTGCCCCGGGACTCAGCTGCGAATTGGACGCTATTAAATATGTATCAACCGCCACTGTCTCCATGGCATTCCGGGAGAGTGAATTGCCGCGCCCGCTGGATGGATACGGTTACGTCATCCCGCGCCAGGAAGGCCGCAAAGCGCTCGCCTGTACCTGGACTTCGACCAAGTTCCCGCATCGTGCACCACCAGGTCATGCCTTGGTGCGCGTTTTTGTTGGCCGCGCTGGTCAGGAAAGTGAAATTTCTTGGGATCGGGACAGTTTGCTTAAAATCGCTCGCCAGGAACTGTCACTGACATTGGGCATTACAGCCCAACCGCTGCTCGAAAAGGTTTATATCTGGGAGGACGCTATGCCCCAGTACAACATTGGACATCCTGCCCGGCTAGAGCGTATCCAGGATTTATGTTCCGCTATGCCGGGACTTGCCCTGGCGGGGAATGGCTACCATGGGATCGGGATCCCCGACTGCATCCATTCCGGTGAAATCGCCGCGGACCGGGTTCTTGAATCCTCGCCTGTGAAAGTTAATTCAAATTTAGGATAGGAATTGAAATATGAACTTAAAAGTTGACCGCTCGAATAAATTCTACCAGCAGGCGCTTAACCTGCTCCCAGGTGGTGTCGACTCGCCAGTACGCGCCTTCGGTGCGGTAGGCGGGAAACCCCTGTTTATCCAAAAGGGAAGTGGACCTTTCCTGTTTGATGTGGATGACAACCGCTATATCGATTACGTACTTTCATGGGGCCCGCTCATTCTAGGTCATGCCCATCCCGAAGTTGTGGATGCCCTCCAGCGTGCGGCTGAGTTTGGAACCAGTTACGGCGCTCCCAGTCCTTTTGAAGTAGAACTTGCTGCGCTCGTACAGGACTTTATGCCCAACATCGAAATGCTGCGCTTCGTCAACTCGGGTACTGAGGCGACCATGACCGCCCTGCGCCTGGCTCGTGCCTTCACACAGCGGGATAAGATTATCAAGTTCCAGGGCTGCTACCATGGGCATGCCGACCTGCTGTTAGTGCAGGCTGGTTCAGGGGTAGCCACATTAGGACTACCTGACTCACCCGGTGTACCGCAGGCTACCGTAAAGGATACCCTGGTTGCAACCTACAACGACCTGGGTTCTGTGGAAGACATCTTCTTGGAATATCCAGAACAGGTTGCAGCAGTCATTATTGAACCGGTTGCCGGAAATATGGGTGTGGTGCCGCCAGTTGATGGGTTCCTGGATGGATTACGTGCACTCACCCGCGAGCAGGAGGCGCTGCTGATCTTCGATGAGGTGATGACCGGTTTCCGGGTTCATCCCGGGGGTGCCCAGACCCTGTATGGTATCCAACCTGATCTGACAACCCTGGGAAAGGTTATCGGCGGTGGTCTTCCTGTGGGTGCATACGGCGGACGCAGAGAAATTATGGAGATGATTGCCCCCTCAGGTCCGGTCTACCAGGCTGGTACGCTTTCCGGGAACCCGCTGGCGATGACCGCCGGTCTCACTACACTAAAAATCCTGCGGCAGCCGGGCGTCTGGGAAAGCCTGGAGAAAACCAGCTCCACCCTGGCAGATGGCATCCTGGATGCGGCAAGGTCAGCCGGGATTCCAATCAGGGGTAACCGGGTCGGCACCATGTTCTCTGCTTTCTTCACTGCATCTCCAGTGCGTGATTGGCCAACAGCAAAATCCAGCAATACGGAGATATTTAAAAGATACTTCCAAGGCATGCTTGAGCGGGGTATTTACCTGGCGCCTTCTCAGTTTGAAACCGGTTTTATTTCCACCGCCCATAATGAGCAGGTGATCGAAACAACCCTGCAGGCAGCGAGGGAGGTTTTTATAACATTATGATTGAGATACAGAGAGCGGATCAAAGCGGCCAGCTTGATCTGTCAGAAAAAGGGCGCAGCCAGGATGGGCAACAGATTTCACTCGACCAGCGCCTGTACATGCAGTTTATGGCATTTGGCGCAGCCAGAGAAACGGCCAGGTATGTTGAATATTTGAAGAATGTCGATCTTCCCTGTGTTCTGTACGAGGATATTAATGACCCTTATGGAATTGGATTGTTGACATGGAGCAAGGATCCGGAGTTCTTTTTGACCGGAATCCGCCCGCACATGCGTGAGGTTCCCTTATCCGAACTCCAGCACAAACCGGAATACACTATGCTGGGACGCACATATGCAATTGGGTACGAAAATGACCTGGAGCAGGTGCTTATCTCCCGTCCCATCCAGCGCGTGACTGATCTCTCCTTGAAATGGGTGGTGTGGTACCCGGTGCGCAGGTCTGGCGCGTTCGAACGGCTGGGCGCAGAAGAACAGCGCAACATACTGATGGAACATGGCGGTATTGGAAGAGCATACGGACGGGCAAACCTTGCTTACGACATCCGATTGGCCTGTTACGGACTGGATAAAAATGACAACGATTTTGTGATCGGCTTGCTGGGGGGTGAACTGCACCCTCTGTCAGTAATTGTGGAGCGCATGCGCAAAACCACGCAGACCTCTCAGTATCTTTCCAACCTGGGTCCCTTCTTTGTAGGCACGGCGGTCTGGCAGTATCGGGGGATTTCAGAATGACAGTTATTGAACCTCGTTCACGTTTTTTGCGAGCCTGTCATCGTCTTCCAGTGGATTCCACTCCCATCTGGTTGATGCGCCAGGCTGGACGCTACATGGCAGAATACCGTCGGTTGCGTGAAAAATTCAGTATGCTGGAGTTAATCCGCACGCCTGACCTGGCCGCTGAAGTTACCCTGCAGCCGATGGAAGCCTTTGACCTGGATGCAGCCATTATTTTTGCGGACATCCTGCCGCCATTGATCGGTATGGGTTTAGAACTGGAATTCCAAACCGGGATCGGTCCGGTTATCAACAATCCTGTTCGCAAAGCTTATGATGTTGATCTGTTAGGCACCCCACCGGCTGGAGAAACTCTGGCTCCAACCCTTGAGGCAGTAAAGATCGTATCAGCTGGGTTAGATCCTCGAGGGATCCCATTGATTGGGTTCGCTGGAGCGCCCTTCACCCTGGCTGCATATGCCATTGAAGGAGGCGGCTCCAAGGATTACGCGCTCACTAAAGCATTCATGTACAGTGAACCAGCCGCCTGGAAGCGTCTAATGACCAAGCTGGTCACGGTGCAGGCAGATTACCTGCTTGAGCAAGCCCGGGCTGGAGCATCTGCGCTGCAGGTGTTCGACTCTTGGGCAGGCTTGGCGTTGGGAAAGACTGCTTACACGCGCTTTGTGGCACCGTATAATAAGGATCTTTTCGAAAAATTATCTCAGGCAGGTGTGCCGCTGATTAACTTCAGCACAGGCACCTTTCCCTACCTGGAGGAAGTGGCAAACTGTGGTGGTGATGTGATCGGAGTGGATTTCCGCATGCCATTAGGCGCAGCCTGGGAAAAAATTGGTCCTGACCGTGCCATCCAGGGCAACCTGGACCCCATGGTGCTGCTGGCGGACTGGCGCGAGCTCAAGTGCCAGGTTGATGAGGTGCTGGAACAAGCAGCCGGTCGCCAGGGACATATCTTCAACCTGGGACACGGTTTGTACCGCACCACGCCTGTTGACAATGTACGCCGGTTGGTGGATTACGTGCATGAAAAGACAGCCAGATCCATGGGGAGCAACTGAACATGGAGCCCATCGGGATTTTGATAATGGCTTACGGGGGACCTGGCTCGCTGGGTGAGATTCCCGGTTACTTGGCTGATATACGCGCTGGGCGCACCACCCCTAAACGCATTCTTGATGAAATTACAAACAACTATCGCGTAATTGGCGGTAAGTCACCCCTTCCGAAGTATACGCGTTTACAGCTCGAGGCGATAGAGTGGCATTTTGATCCAGTTCAGTTCAAATTCTATCTCGGTATGCGCCACTGGTCGCCCTGGATTGAAGACGCCGTCCGGGAAATGCTGGATGACGGCATAGAGCGTGCGGTCAGTCTGGTGCTGGCGCCGCACTTCAGCGAACTGAGCATCGCCAAATACCAGGCAAAAATCGCCGTTGGAATGGAAATGTACCACGGGCATATCCAGTTCGCCCACGTGGAAAGTTACCATGATGCGCCAGGTTTAATACAGGCGCTGGCAAACCGGGTGGAAATTGGACTGCAGCGCTGGCCGGTCGAGGAACGTGCTAATGTGCACATAGTGTTCAGCGCCCACAGCCTGCCTGTGCGTATTATTAAGATGGGTGATCCCTATGCTGACCAGCTTCACGAGACAGCTCGATTGGTGGCGGATAAAGCAGGTCTGTCGAAAGAGCAGTGGTCATGGAGTTACCAGTCCGCAGGTCGCAGTCCCGAACCGTGGCTGGGTCCCCAACTGCCTGAGCACCTGGAAGCGCTGTCTGAGAAAGGTATTGAGAACGTGGTCAGCATGCCCGTCGGTTTTGTCTCCGACCACGTGGAAATCCTGTTCGACATCGATATCCAGGCACATGAAACCGCTCGCCAACTGGGCATGCGCCTTGAGCGCCCACCGGCGTTAAACGACGATCCTGTATTTATCGAGACTATCGCCGGTATCATCCAGCAGCGCGCTAAGGATGAGGCCTGGATTTAGTATAAAGAGATATTGTTAACAGAAGCGCGTTTATTCAGTTCGTCCCGCACCACCATCACTGCGCGGTATTGCTCTTCTTTGATCGGCTCGTCGGGGTGTTCGGGGTAGGGGTCCAGGCGCACCAGCTCAAATACGTACCCATCCAGAGGGATGGTTTACAGGTTGGTATCCGACCACGGACTGGTGTTTAACTCCAGCATCACTGGCTCTCTCCCTTGCAGAGTGACCTCAACCACCACCAGCGCCAGCCCGGCGTACTCGCAATCCGCCCGGGTCGGGCAGCGGTCGTCCTGGGCGACCTCTTCGAAATGCATGGTGAAGTTTTCTTGCTCGATGGCAATCGTTTCACCTAGCGCCAGGTTGAAATCTTCTCCCAGGCTGGCTCGCTTTTCTCTGGTTCCCGAAGTAAGGCAGGATGACAGGTTGATTGTGATTAGGATGTTAAGGAGTAAGAATTTCATCCAGTTGACACGCATAACTCACCTTGTTGAGTACCGCTTTTCCGTATATATCTAGAAGACCCTGCGTTGATTGTATCTTGGGATGCCCTGGACTGGCAGTCTTTGAAGATGAGTCGCCAGTACTGGCAGTCTTACGCTGTAGGCTGAGAAGGACTGGCGGTCCCTGGATGGGTTGCCCAATTTTTCGCCCACTAGATAAGTGGTTGAAAGAAGGCGTCGTAATGGGCTGTTGGACTGCCGGTCCTAATAATATACAACTCGTGCTGGCGGTCCTAGCGCTGGTGGGAAAGGACTGGCAGTCCTTGGAATTACGTTATACGTATACTAGATATCCTTTTCGTTGTTGCTGGTAGGATTGGTTGATGACGCAGGACCGCCAGTCCTTTAAGAGTGTGAATAATTTGACATTAAACATTTCATTTTGTATACTATTCTATGTAAATACCCGGGGCTGGAGATGCGGTTTCGATCTCAAGCTATGTCGATTTTCTAACCATTTATATACAATTTAATAGCCATGACATTGCACGGGGAGGTCCGCCATGTTTGGAAGAAGTTCACTGTCGAAAATCCTGTACCTGGGATTGTCTTTGCTGCTGCTGTTCGCTAACACGCCAGTGCAGGCTGAATCGCCGGGCGTGAGTCCATTTGCTTCTTCGGCGGTGATCAACGTCACCACCACCAACGACAGTCTTAATGTGATATGCGCCACGGTCAACCCAGGCGATCTTTCACCGCCGATCAGCCTGCGGGATGCGATCTGCGCAGCCAATAATACGACTGCACCTGACACCATCAACCTACCAAAAGGTGTGTACACACTGGATCTGGGCAGCACAGGTGATGACTCGAATGAACAGGGTGATTTGGATATCAAATACAGCCTGACTATCGTCGGCGCAAAGGGGGCGCCGGAACCTGACGGCACTGTGATCGAAAACGGTTACGGTAATCCGAATGTAAAGGGTGATGGAGACCGCATTATCCATGTATTGAGTGACAATGATCCTGAAGTGAAACTGGAAAAAGTAGCCTTGCGCTATGCAGATAAAAGCTGCGGCGATCCTGACTGTGAAGGGAGTGCTTCTGCGATTAAATTCGAAGGCAGCGGAAAATTGACCGTTTTGGACAGTCTGATCTACAAGAATTTTTCGACCTGCACAGGTGATAACTGCCACGCTGGCGTAATGGCAGTCCATTTAACGGATGACGGCAGTGATTTGCTCATCCAGGGCACCACCATCAAGCTCAACAGTACTGATTGCCAGACTGATGGATGCGAAACCGGTGAACTGCTTAGAAATTCCGGGGAAAATTCCGAAGCCACCATCAAGGGCTCAACAATCGAGCACAATTCCATTTCCTGCTCCTGGGAAGACTGCAAAGCCAGCGAACTTTTTGAGTTTGATGGGACTAAAAACTTCACCGTTGAAAATACGACCATTTTCAGCAACACGCTGGAATGTGAAGAGGCATCCTGCCAGGCAGCTGAAATATTTGATGTACATGAAACAGATAATGTGCTGTTCAAAGACAGCAAGATCGAAGATAACTATATATTCGCTAATGGTGACCCGATACCCGGTCTCGATGAGAATAAATGGAGCCAGGCTGAGGAAATCATTGACGCAAATAATGTAGGTGAGGCCACTTTCACCAACCTGGAGGTTCTGGATAACAGGATAGGCTGCTATGGTCTTGAGTGCACAGTCGAGGAAATTTTGCGGTTGAGCGATGGAGATACCCGCACCTTTAAGGATGTTGCCGTCGATGGGAACAAACAGGAATGCGAAGGCGATGGCGCCCCGGAAACGAGCGGGGAGGATTATGAACGAGCCTGCAAGGTGGACCAGGTGCTGGATCTGGATGAGGTAACCAGCATTGATATTGAGGATACCACCATCCAGAATAATACTCAGAAGTGTACCGGGGACGCATACGAGATCCCTGAACCGGGCTGTATTGTCCAGCAGGTGTACAGTTCTGTGGGTGGGAATAATGACACACATTATTTGGAAAAATTGCGTGTGGTTAACAACCATTCAGAATGTACGGGCATACGCTGCAACATGGACGAAATTATGACTATCGATGACGCCGAGGTTTACATTGTATTCTCAACCATTCACAACAACTCGATTAAATGCAAAGGACGTGGCTGCAGTCAAAACGATTTGATCCAGTTTGGCGGTTTGTCTGATGTGTCCATTAATTACAGCACCATCAGCGCAAATACCGGCTTGTGTGATGTAACCATATGCGACCGGGAGATATACGGCGGCATTAATAATGAAGGATTGCTCAGTATTTCTAACAGCACTATTTCTGGCAACCAGGTGGGCGGTTCCGGCGGCGCAATATTGAACCGGAACGGAAAGACAGTCAACCTGAACAACGTCACCATATTCGGCAACAAAGCCGATGCGGACGGCAACGGTGTCGGCGAGGGCGGCGGCATCTGCAACGATGATGCCATGGAGGACCCAAATTTCCCCGGTGACAGTGCCTATGTTGGCATCTGCACGGGAGAACTGGTCGACCAGAACGACCCGGCTGTGGTCAAAATGAGCAACACCATCCTGGCTGGCAACCTGGACCCCACCAGCAACCCGGATTGTTACGGCACGATCGATTCACTGGGGCACAACCTGATCCAGAACGTTTCCGCAGGATGTAACATTATTGGTGATAACACAGGCAACATAGAGGCTGAAGACCCGGCTTTGTTCCCGCTGGCGGACAACGGCGGTAACACCTGGACGCACGCCCTGGCGATGGACAGCCCGGCTGTGGATGCCGGCGAAAACAGCACCTGCGAACCGGACGACCAGCGCGAATATACTAGACCGTTGCCCGAGGGAGGCAGATGTGACATAGGCGCCTATGAACTTGGCCCGCAGATATTCCAACCCATCGTATTTCGGGATTAACTAGGGGTGTGAGATCACCTGTATCGTATCCGGAGATTAATCTACAAAAATATCTTCAATATGATTGCGAGAGGGTTTTAGAGGACTGCCAGTCCG
>Ga0180438_10003244_pt1 | contig 24904 bp, 16 predicted proteins | sample SS_ome_12_FD_132455 | JGI IMG/M metagenome (GOLD analysis project Ga0180438, IMG submission 132455) | Hypersaline lake sediment archaeal communities from the Salton Sea, California, USA - SS_3_D_2 metaG | ecosystem: Environmental > Aquatic > Non-marine Saline and Alkaline > Hypersaline >... | reverse complement strand
TTATCGGGACTCAACGCCGAATATTGATTCTTCCACAAGCCGACCAGCACACCATCCGGTCGTTCATAATAACAAAACGCTTTACCTGAACCTTTTGAAGTGACAACATCGGCAGCAAAATAATCAGCGCCAGCCACATTACTAGGATCGATCACATAAAAGCCATCTTTGGCTCGATCTTCTTCCCACCATTGTAACGTCATCAATTTGTCTTTGAGTAACTCTTCACATGCCTGGACAAAACCTTTGTCCGGACTCGTTTTGTAGAATGGAAAATTGGTGTTTTTTTCATTCCAACCGGCATGGCGATTATATCGTATAAAATAAATAAGTCCAAATGTTCCATCTTCATAGATTTCCCGAATCACCCTGCCCAGACCATTACCTGCATTTGGTGAATGACGATTTGTAGCACAATAGCCGTAAAATCCCGATGTCAGCAATCTACCATTGTGTGCGACGTAAAATCCCATCCGCTGGTGCATGACGGCTTTCGTTCCAGCAGGAATGGCATAGTCTTGATACTTGATTTCTGGCAAATCATATTCTGGAAATACAACAACTGGATCCGTCCAGTGACGTCCATCTTCCGAAGTCATCAGCAGTGTTCGTCCTGGCGGATCATGTTCTGCAATCAGATCGCTTAAGTATTGAAAATAAAATTTTCCTTTCCAGTAAGCTAAATACGGTTGATGATTGTATGTCCATCCGACCTCACCGCCTTCGGAAGGATGAGTTCGATTCGCCCGAAAGGCTTGATAGTGATGTACCCCGACAGCATGAGGCAGCCTGCCATCGAAGAAGTATTTATCGGGTTGCCTGTCCCCGATGTATTTAACAGGTTCTTCGGCAGATTGTTTGATAGAGGGAGATTCTTGGGCATAATTATCACTAATATATCCAATCCGTGATACGATTATTAAAATCAATATTGACACTAGACATTTTTGCATCATTTCTATTCCTCCTTTTTGCATTGTCGAATAAAATACTCGTAAGTTCAGAATTAAACTAATGATAGTTCGCATCAGGCAACTTATCTCCTGATGATAAAAGTGACTTAATTAGAATTTGTCTTTTATCGTTTGGTATTTTTTAATTTTTTTTCAAGTATTTATTGGGCTGGATCCCAAATAGTTGCTGCGATATGTTGTTCTACACGATCATCTCTCGTGTAATAATAAATCGTCACAATCTTCCCATCCGTTCGCTGGACAGAACGAGTGTAACCAATATCCCAGCTTCTGGCATCATCCCGGAGATGGATTTCCTCGCCCCAGGTTTTGCCATTATCGGCACTAATTCTTGCCCGAATGCCATACGGAACCGACCGATACCCATAAGTCACACATAACCGTCCATCCGCCAATTTGATTAAACAGGGCGGATTACCATTCCGTTTCCCCAGATCAGTATCTGCTACTTTGTTTAAAAAAGTCCAGCTTTGACCATTATCTCTGGATTCATATACATCGATCCAATTCTGCTGTTTGGGAGGACGGTTAGGGAATGGTTTGTCGTGTCGTCGGCGCATGGCCGAGATCAAATGTCTTTCGTCGGCTCGAACAGTCGAAGGCATCACTGCATGTACTTCATTCGGTTCTGCCATCCATGACAGAAATTGAAACGATTTTCCACCATCAGTGGTTTGAGCACAAAATGTCCAATCCTGCAATTGAGCTTCGACATTTTCTTCTTCCTCAGTGGAAAGAAAAAATAAGCAGTCTTTTTCGCCATTCACAATATAGTCGGTTCGAGCCGTCAATTTTTCTCTGTCAAAATTTGGAATTGATAAATTTTTGTAGGTTAAAGCCAACCCGTCAACTCAGCTAGCAACTGTGAATAATACACAAAATCTTTCCACGAAATATCATACGGAACGCCATGATCACAGCCTGGGATAAAACCGCCATCTTTTATCACAGGAGCCAATCGTGTCAATTCATCTTCAATTGCTTTACCTCCTTTTGCAATACATCGCTTATCCACGCCCTGGCGAAAAGCGATTTTCTGGCCATATTTTTTGCGATATTGGACAATGTCGTTTCCTGCTGCCACTTCGATCGGATCGCAGATATTAAATCCCGCTTCAATCCAGATGGGAATTAACTCGCCGATAAATCCATCAGAATCTTCATCGATAATAGGGACACCTGCTTGCCTGGCTTCGTTTGCCCATCTTTTCCAGACAGGCATTAAGAATTCTTTTGTCATACCAGGGCTGATCATAGCTTTTTCTTTATATGCCATGTCTTCATTGATCCAAATGTGATCAATAATGCCTGCTTCCAGAGCACGCCCCATGGTTTGGGACACGAATTCAGTCCAGAAATCGATCATCTCGTGAACAAATTCTGGGGCCTCAACAAACAACATGCACAAAGGTTCAAAACCGCACCATTCACGCAATTGCCAGAACGGACCTGAAAACTGAAGGGTGATGACATAATCCCTATTCTTCAATTTCTTAACCAGTTCAGTAAAATCTTCGGGATAGCGGGAAGGATCATCAGGATTGTACCGCTTTTTCATTTCTCCAAATTCCTGCCGATTCGTCACCGGAAATTTATGCCATTTCCGAGTAACAAAATCCTTTGGATGGCGAATATAGGTGTAATCGTATTCATCCGAAATCTCGACAATATTACCCATCCAATCCTGAACAATGTAATGTCCATCCCGATGTTCAAAAACTTTCTCTTCAAAGGTCGGTATCATGCGAAAATTCACCAAACCTTCGAACGGCGGATGACTCGGTGCCGACGCTTCGATACCGATGGTTTCGCACAAAAATTCGAACCAGTCACTATTCGTTGGTAATCCCCCCTGATGCCAGCGAGCCAGTGTCTTCTCGCGCGGACGACCCGGTTCAAACGGAATTTTGTCGGGAGTTCCAAAAAGTAAAGTCTCAATAAATCTTTCTCTAGCTGTCATTTTCTTGAATCATTAATTACAAAATCAAAACAAGTAAATTCCAAAATTCAAAAAGAGTCGAGTTATTTGCCTATTGGAATTAACTTAGTACCTAAATTTCTAAAATCAAATTGCTTTCTTATTCTCTCTTTCTAATTTTTAAATAGTTACGGAGTGAATTGACGCTTTCTAATTTTTAAATAGTTATGGAGTGAATTGACTGTGTCAATTCATGCAGTGACACAGTCACTGCACTCCACAATTTTTCAATGACTTATAAAATAATCGACAGTTCCATTTTAGAAATGTAGGTAGTAATTAGTCACAGATCCCGGTTTTCCGACCAAGGGAGGTCACCGGGTATCTTAATAGCTTTATGAAAAACAATGCCCCCCTCATACACCCCGTATCTCGCTTCGCTCGAAAACCGGGATTTTCGTTCAGGTAGTAATTAATCACCTACTGCTCCATCTCCACGCTTCCATCTTTCAATCCTTCCTGGCGCAATCCGATTGTACATTTCCTCAAAGCTCCCATCTTCAATTTCAGTAATGTAGGTATTCAAACATAAATAGCTTAAATCCTCATCTTTTGCTTCACTCGTATGCGGAACGTTCCTGGGCACGAACACTATATCATTGGGTTTTACCATTGCCTGTTCATCATTTACCATAACAATACCTGATCCTGAGATGATAAAAAATGTCTGCTCTTTTTCTTTATGCGTGACCAGAACGCCTGTACTGCCTTTCGGCCAGGATACAATCACGGTTTCGCATCGCTCAGTTTCTACTCGATCTAAAAGCAGGCGGGTGGTGTTAGAGCCGAAGTCGAATATTTTACCCTGTTCAATATAATTGATATGTTTAGTGTTTTTGTTTGAAGCTTTGGATAACTCGGCATCTGTTACTTTTGACTTACCCTTATCCGCTTGTTGTCGGCGGACGTGTTTAACTTTTGCAATATGCTCAGCGAACGAGCCATGTCCTTCTTTTTCTGAATTATTGAAGATGTTGAACAATAAATAACACAAAGCCTCATCCTCCCCAGCAATTGTTTGATGTTCCCACCCTAGCGGAACATAAACCAAATCACCTGGCTTCACGTTAAAATTTTCATTGCCAACTTTGACCACTCCGCTACCTGAAGTAATATAAAAAACCTGTTCCTTTTGATCATGGCTATGTGGGGGACCAACCAGGCCACTTCGCCAGCTGTTCAAAGCGACCTCAGTCATTTCCGTTTCAGTTCTATCAATCAGGACAATTATTTCATTTAAGTCGGCTACATTCAATTTTTGACCTTGCGTATAATGACGGTGAATCATTGTTGATTCTACTCCTATTTTACTTGTATTTTACGAGTTAAAATTGCAAATTACAACCAGGGGGAAGCGATTTCTTCTTGTGGCTGAATGATTATAAACCAATGCATAGCGACTGTCTTCTGTTTTCTGCCCTCAGACTTTAGCGCCAAAACTCATCAACTTTTTGGAGAGCGCCAATGGTATCCAGGATTTTCCTTCGTCTGCACTCAAAGCAGATAACTGGTGTTTCCACAACCCAACCACAACGTCATCAGGACGATGAAAATAACTCAATGCTTTGATATCTTCTTCACCAGGATCAACAGAACTAATATGAAGAATGTTATAGATTTCATTAGTATTTTCCTTATACGAATGTTTTAATCCCCCATTAGATTTTGCCTGTTTTCCTTTTCTTGAGCCACCCATAAAATGTCAAATTCTCATCAACCCTTTTCACTGGGAAGAAAAAACTCGCCAGGTAGCCGATACCAAAAAGAATAATATGGCTATAAACTCCCAGCATATACTTATGATGCGTGAAATTCAAACTTCCAAGGTCCAGCAGAATTTTTTTCTGTCCGCCGATATTGAATTTAGTCGAGGTTAGCATTGCCCAGGCAGTGAACAGCACGCAAGCAACGATCCCGATATAAAGCCCCTGTTTATTGGCTCGTTTGCTGAACAGCCCCAATAGAAACATGCCGGCGATCCCGCCAGAGAAAATGGCATACAACGCAAACACAATTCCCAGCACACCCTCGCTTCCTGCTAGAATGTAAAGCGTCGCCACAAACATGGCTGCAAGTCCGGAAATAATCACCAGAATCTTACCAAGCCTAAGACGCTGCTTATCTGTGCTGTTCGGCTTGAATCGGACATAATAATCCTCAACGCCGATGGCTGAAAGACAATTCAAATCTGAATCTAGGCTCGAAACCGCAGCGGCAACGAGCGCTGAAATGATTAATCCTGTCAAGCCTACTGGAATCTGCGTCAAAATAAAATGCGGAAAAACGCCTTCTGCAGTAATATCAGGGGGCAATGAAGCATTGGTGATTTTATAGAAGGCAAATAATCCAGTTCCAATAAACATAAACAGCGTCCAAACGGGAACGCAAAGCAGCACGCCCATGAGCGAGGCTTTTATTGCTGATTTATCGCTCCTTGCGGTCAGGTAACGTTGAACAATAGTTTGATCTGTGCCATATTTCTGGATAGCATAGAAAATCCCATTTATCGCCATAACAATAAAAGTCAGTTTAACAAAATTAATATCATAAGGTCCAAAATCAACTTTACCCGATTCCCATATAGTGTGCAAAACCGTGCCTGGTCCGCCTGCTGGTTTAAATAGAATAATTCCTATGCTTAACAACCCACCAAGAATCAATAAAAATCCTTGGATCACATCCAGCCAAATCACGGCTTCGATCCCGCCGAGGAAGGTAAGAATGACAACCGAAACGCCCAATATCCAGAGAACGACAAATACATTAATGCCTGTCAAATTCGAAATAGCCAATGTGAGCAGAAATAAGACGGTTCCCATCTTGGAAAAATGAGCCAAAATAAATCCCAGCGAACTATATAGTCGAGCGAAAAAACCGAACCGTTTTTCAAAATATTCGTACGCGCTTAGTCGGATTACATTTCGATACAGTGGTACCACAAACCAGATCATGAAAATCAATACGACAGGAACCATCAATCCTTGGACGAGCAAAATCCAGTTGGAATTGTAACCTGCACCAGGATAAGCAAGAAAAGTCACGCTACTGATGAGCGTCGCGAGAATTGACATCCCAACTGCCCAAGCAGGAATACTACCACCGGCTTTAAAATATTTATCCGTGTCTTTTTGTCGTTTGGCAAAATAAACACCAACCCCAATAGAAAGAATAAGCGATAGTATAATGACCACGTAATCTAAAACGGGCAAAGTTTGATGCTGCATTAGTCTTCTCCAGTTTTTGATGTTTATAACTACATTTTACTTTTTGTTAGCAAAAGAATTAATTCCTGGATACCACTAAAAAATTTTCCGTGTTTTTCGTACACTTCGTGGATTATTTATCTCTTCATAAAATCTAAAATTTCTTTTTCAATAGCTTCGGCCGTTAAACCAAACTTCTTCTTCATCTGGTCATTCGTCCCTGATTTTCCAAATACATCTTTCACTCCGATTCTTCTCACTCCGACTGGCCTCTTTTCAGTAACGACTTCACAGACAGCCGAACCAAGTCCGCCATAAATATTATGATTATCAACCGTCACAATCCTCCCCGTCTCCATTGCTGATTTTATGATGGTTTCTTCATCAATGGGTTTGAGAGAACTCATATTGATTACTCGTGCTTGAATACTATTTTTCGCCAAACGATCAGCCGCGAGCATGGTTTCTTCAACCAGATCGCCGTAAGTCATTAAAGTGACATCATTTCCATCTTTCAAAGTAATTGATTTTCCCAATTGAAATTGATAATCATCTGGCAGGTATTGAGGAACAGGATCCCTGCCAATACGCATGTAGACAGGTCCTTGATAATTAACTGCAAATTCCAGCATCTGTTTTGTCTCAACGACATCGGCAGGTTGAAGGACGACCATATTGGCAATAGAACGCATGATCGCAATATCTTCCAATGCTTGATGCGAGGCGCCATTTTTTCCTACGAACAATCCGGCATAAAATCCTAATATCTTTACATTCAATTTTGGCAGTGCGATCGATGTTGTTACTTGATCACAGGCTCGTCTGGAACAAAAAGTAGCTAACGTCGAAACGACTGGAATGAAATCCACAGAACTCAATCCAGCCGCTACTCCCATCATATTTTGCTCAGCAATTCCAACCTGGATAAAGCGATCGGGAAAACGATCGCTAAAACCTGTAATTTTTGAAGCAGGATGAAAGTCTGCATCAATCAAAACAATATCAGAATTTTTCTCACCCAGCTCTAACAATATTGTACCAATATAATCTCTTGGCGCCTTTCTTTCGAACATCTAATTTTTCTCCTTCAGTTGCAGCAAAAATTGACTAACTTCTTGATGCGAACATCCCATCGCCCTCAAAGCATTACCCCCCTCTTCAGTCGAAAAAGCAACTGAATGACTCTCCGCCTTATCTTCAACGTGCGGGATACCATATCCTTTGACGGTATGCGCAATGATAAATGTCGGTTTTCTTTTGACTTGCTTCGCTTCGTCCAACGCATGAATCAATTGTATGATCGAATGTCCATTGACCTCTATGACATGCCAGCCAAACGAAACCCATTTGTCGTATAATGGCTCCAGTGGCATTATCTGCTGGGTTCGATCGGACAAATTAAATTTATTATAATCTATGATCGCTACAAGGTTATCAAGTTTGTACTTGGCGGCACACATCGCGGCTTCCCAGATTTGTCCTTCGTTTGATTCGCCATCACCGATCAGTACATAAACTCGAAAATCTTTTTTTCTCAAACGAGCACCAATTGCCATCCCAATTCCTGCGGAGAGTCCTTGCCCCAATGCTCCTGTGCTCATTTCGATACCTGGACATAAGCCTAGCTCTGGATGCATCTGCAAGGGGCTATCAATATCATGGAGCGTCCATAATAACTCTTCTGGAATAAATCCTATCTCTGCAAAAATCGCATACAGCGCCGGACAGCCATGCCCTTTCGATAAAATGAAACGATCCCGATCCTCTAAATTTGGATTTTTCGGATCAATCTTCATTTCCTGAAAATAAAGTACTGAAAGGATTTCCGCTATAGATGTCGAACCACCAGCGTGACCAATGCCTGAAAAAGCAATCATTTTGACTACGTTTATTCGGATACGATTCGCTATGTCTTTTAGTTTTTTGATATCTTCCATTATTCACAGTCCATTTTGAGTTACACTATCATTTTTTTTAAATTCCAAATAACAATCGTCAAATTCAAAATAATAGACGTTATCCAATATTCGATGCTCGAAAGAAATCAAATTCATTGAGTCATTCTCTTGCTTTCGCTTTTGATTATTGATCTCTGAAAATTGAATTTTATTTATCATTTGGTTTTTAAGATTTGCTATTTTTTAATCTTTCCTGTCTAAAAAACGCCAATCGGCTTTTTGTGGATTATAATTTGGATTAATTGGCATTGCTTGTGCGCCAATGGATCTTCGCCACTTATGGAGTTTTTCTCTCAAGCGAGCGGCCAGCTCAGGCATTTCTTTAGCTAAATCTATAGTTTCGCCAATATCTTCCCGAACATTGAACAAACTGATTTGATTATCTTCGTCGTACAAAGTTGGCTCGTACCATTCGATTAATTTATAATCGCCTTCCCGAATGGCGCTGGCAGGTTTGAAGCCCTGGTGGTGATAATGCGGATAATGAAAATAAATAGCATCCCGTTTCAGTCCCCCTGTCTGTTTCAATAATGGCACAAAACTTTCGCCATCAATACCTTCGATGGAATTTTTAATTCCCACGACTTCCATCAATGTTGGGAAGAAATCAATAGAAATCACTGGGACCGTGCTTTTGGTGCCAGGTTTTACTACGCCAGGCCAGCGAATAGCTAACGGCACTTTCAATCCACCTTCATAAATAGTGGCTTTGCCCATCCGTAAAGGATATTGACTCTGCAATTGTTCAAGTCCACCATTATCGGAAAAGAAAATTACGATGGTTTTGTCAGCCAGCTTTAACTCTTCTAATTTATTAAGAATATTCCCGATACCCGAATCCATCTGTTCAATCATGGCCCCCATGATAGGATTGTTGTAGGATTTATCCGAATTGGGCTTAGCTTTATATTTATCCACCAATGCCTTCGATTCCATAATCGGTCGATGCACAGCGTGATAGGAGACGTAACAGAAGAATGGATTGTTTTTATTTGATTCAATGAACTTTAAGGATCGTTTCGTGATTTCGATGGTATGGTGAGCATCTCTGTCAGGATCCGCATCTGGTTTTGGTTTAACAGAGGTAAACACTTCATCAAATCCCTGAGAGCGGGGATCGCCCGGGCGTCCAGGTTCATAGTTTTTATCTTTGTTCAAATGCCATTTCCCAAAATGTCCGGCTACGTACCCTTCACTTTTTAGCAGTTCAGCTATCGTCACTTCCTCCAACGGTAGTCCTTGCGTCTGTTGCGGAGTGATTAACTTCTGATAGGGAAATGGATTGCCCGGAATATAATCTGTTATGTGCAATCGGGCTGGATACTTACCCGTCATAATACTCGCTCGTGTTGGTGAACAGACTGGAGATGCCGCATAAGCATCGGTAAAATACATACCTTCCCTGGCTATACGCTCGATGTTTGGTGTCTCGTAAAATTCAAAGCCATGATAATCCACCTGGTTCCAGCCTAGGTCATCGGAAAGGATAAAAACGATGTTCCATTTTTTTTCTTTTGATGTTGATAAACAACCATCCAGCACACTTAACATGGTGCCACATCCTAAAAAACTGCCCGTCGTTTTTCCCATTTTGGATAAAAATTCTCTTCGTTTCATTGGATTTGTTCTTCCTCCTTTAGTTAATATTATAAAATTCAATTTTTTCATCCATCACTTTTAAAATCTATGCTTCATTTTTCACATTGTACTTCAGATCCTTGATGGCTAAAAACTAAACACAAGCGGCCAATCCCCCATCAATAAATATAATGTGGCCATTTATATAATCAGAAGCTTTTGAGGCAAGAAAAATTGCAGCTCCGATGAGTTCTTCGGGTTCGCCCCAGCGATTAGCAGGGACTCGGGAACAGAGCCACGAATCGAATTTAGGATCTTCATATAGAGCTTTGGTCATCTCGGTTTTGAAGTAGCCTGGAGCAATACCATTTACTTGAATATTGTACTTGCCCCAATCTGTAGCCATGCCTTTGGTTAAATTTCTCAAACCGCCTTTTGAAGCAGTATATGGGGCAATCGTAGGACGAGCTAATTCGCTTTGGATTGAACATATATTAATGATCTTTCCTGCTTGGCGTTTGATCATTTCCTGAACGACAGCTTTTGAGACGAGGAAAGCCCCGGTTAAATTAATTTCGATCAGATGTCTCCAATCATCACTTTTAAATTTTTCAAGCGGCGCTCGAATTTGAATCCCGGCATTATTGATCAGAATATCAATGTTTCCGATTTCCTGTTCGATAAAAGCGACCTTTTCACTAATTTTCGCTTCATCACGGACATTAAACAAAACGCCATGGCATGTGAATCCTTTATTTCTTAATGCTGAAACTGCTGCCTCTAGCCGCTCGTTATCAATGTCATTTAAGACAATTGTGCAGCCTGCCTGGGCTAATCCTCTTGCAAGCATATAACCAATCCCTCTACCTGAGCCTGTAATTATGGCCAGTTTTCCGGTGAGATCAAATAGCTTGGTACTCATGTTATTCCCTTTTTAATTTTGTGAATGGCGTTCACTGATGAATAATTTTCATAATTTTTTCATATACCCTTTCCGCCGTGAATCCAAAATAATCGGCCATGACTGGTTCTGGCGCAGATGCTCCAAAGGTCTCTTGCGAAATTATCAGTCCATCATTACCGACAAACGTCTGCCAGCCTAGGCCTCTGCCAGCCTCTACACTCACTTTGAGCTGTGCTTTTCCATTTTTAATCATTTTTTGATAGGCTTCATCCTGCTTTTCAAATAATTCCCAACTGGGCACTGAGATGACCCTCACAAATAATCCATCTTTTTCCAGCCTTTTTGCGGCGCCGACTGAAGGATGAATTTCAGAACCGGTGGTAAAAATCTCGACATTTACGGCTCTCTCGGCGTCGCCATATAGGACATAAGCGCCACGAGCAACTCCTTCTTTTGCTCGTTTTGTGGTCAAGTCGCTAACTGTCGACTGAACAGGCTGTCGGGTGAAGCATAATGCTACAGGCCCATTTTGAATATTAAATGCCGCAATCCACGCCGCCTTTGATTCATTTTCATCCCCCGGACGAATCATCGTCAAATTTGGAATTAATCGCAGGGACATTAATTGTTCTACAGGTTGATGCGTTGGTCCATCCTGTGCCAGCAAAATCGAATCGTGCGAATAGACAAAAATCACCCGCTGTTTCATCAACGCCGCCATGCGAATGGCATTACGCATATAATCGGAAAAAACGAGAAACGTACCGATTACCGGCTGAATCATTCCGTGTAAATTCATGCCGTACGCACACGCTGCCATACAGAATTCCCGGACGCCAAATTTGATCTGCTGATGATTCCAATCATTCTTTGCTACGATACCGCTTTCTAACAACCAGGTGAAATCACAACTGGCAGCATCGGCTGAGCCAGTAATCAAAAATGGCAGCATTTCACCTAATTTAGCAACAATGGCTTCACTATATTTTCGAGTGGCTTGGTTCGGCTGTATTTCCAGATTCCAGATTTGTTCTTCAAAATCATCTGGCAATTTTTTCCCCGAGAAAATATCCCAAAGTTTTGCTTTCAGTGGATCATTCGATTTCATTTGTTCCAGTTTTTCGTTCCAGGAATTTTCATATTGAGAAAATGTAGACTGAATATTTTTAAAATAATTCTGAACTTCTACTGGCACAAAGAACATCGGCTCGTCAGGCCAGCCAATTCCTTTTTTGAACAATTTCATTTCATCATCACCCAAATACTTTCCATGACAGACGCTTTTCCCTTGAACATTTGGGGCAAATTTTCCTATGATGGTTTTGGCGATGATCAAAGTAGGTCGGACTTTTTCCTTTCGAGCCTGTGAAAAAGCCTGTTCTATCTGAACAAAATCATAACCGTCAATCGTGATCACCTGAAAGCCATAAGCTTCATATCGTTTGGCGGTATTTTCTGCCATCACCTCACTGGTCGGTCCATCGAGGCAAATGTCGTTAGAATCATAAATTATAACCAAATTATTCAGACCGAGCGTTCCTGCCAGGCTTCCTGCTTCAGCGCTGATCCCTTCCATCATACAGCCATCGCCCGCAAGAACCCAGATCTTGGCATTGAACAATTCTTCTCCAAATCGTGCTCCGAGCAACTTCTGGGCGATTGCCATCCCTGTTCCAGCAGCGATCCCTTGTCCCAGGGGACCTGTTGTCGTTTCTACGCCCGGGGCTTCACCATACTCAGGATGACCAGGTGTCTTTGAGTGCAACTGTCGAAAATTTTTGATATCAGCCAAACTCAAATCATATCCACTCAAATGAAGCAGGGAATAGAGAAACATCGAACCGTGTCCTGCTGAAAGAATGAACCGATCTCGTCCTTTCCATTTGGGATTTTTCGGATTGTGTTGCAGCACCTTGGTGAACAAATAAGCTCCGATTTCTGCGGCACCTAAAGGCAAGCCTGGATGACCCGATTTTTGTTTTTCGATTGCATCGGCTGAAAAAGCTCGAACTGTGTGAGCGATTGTCTGTAAGAGAACTTTCTCTGATTTTTTCATATTACAATCCTGTTCCATTTCCAAATAATAAACTAAAATCCCCAATTACAAATCTCAAATTCTATATTAAGAACTACTTTTCATTACACCCCGCCATGTCCATTGAGGAGCATTAGGATTTCTACTACCAATGATAAAGCTCAACAAATAACCTAATATGAGTGTCACAACAAAGGCAATGGTGGCTGGCCATAAGACACCAACCATAAGTGATTTAATATGGATAAACTTTGCAAATACACTTAATGAACCCAGTGTAAAACCGATGAATCCACCGATTAAAGCTGCTGGCGCGGTGACTCTCTTCGTGAACATACCGAGAAAAAATACGCCGAACAGGGGTCCTGTGAACATGTTGATCAGTTTTTGTGAGTAAACGAAAATATCTCCCAACTTTCCAACATAAAGCGAAAAGAAAGTTATTAGCGCACCAAGTATCAGCGTTGAAAACCGTGCAATGCGGAGTCGGCGTCTTTTTTCTGTATCCTGAATATCACTGTCTTCGAGATTATACTTTTTAAGCTTAAATCTTGAATAGAAATCATTTAAAATTGCCGTGATACAGGAATTGAGCCCCGAATCCAGGCTGGACATGGAGGCAGCATAAATGGCTGCTATCATTAAGCCTGTGATCCCGATAGGCATCATGTTAGCTATAAAATAAGGAAAGATTTGATCAACTTTCAAACTGGCTGGAAAAGAGTGATATTTCGCCACAACAAACAACCCTGCACCAATCGCAGAGACACAAAATATGTAAAATAAATAAGCGATGCAATTGGTGACAAATCCCTCTCGACTCTTTCGCAGCGATTTTGCTGTGAGATAGCGCTGAACCATCGCCTGGTCGACACAATAATTTCCCATCTTTTGCACGGTGTATGTGACGATCAACGCCAGTACGGTAATATCGGTATAGAGATAAAACTTCATTTTTCCGAACAGGTTTGCATCACCAAAACCTGGAATATTAGCTATCATTGAAGTTTTTCCTGCCGCAGAGAGAGTACTCCATATTTCAGATAAACCGCCGGGAATAACAAGGACGATGACCACAACTCCTGTGATCATGCTGAAAAACATAACGAATGAGTGGACAACGTCTGCCCACATGATGGCACGAATACCGCCGAGTGATGAATTGATCGTGGTCATAAAACCAAGCACGAGAGCCGACAGTAGAATCGGAATTTTTCCATTGGTGACCACGTTCAATACCATGGAAGGGACATAAATGACTGCTGCCATCCAGGTCAGGCGCCACAGGATGAAGATACCGCTCGCCAGGGCTCTTACTGAAACATTGAACCGTCGCTCCAGGTATTCGTAAGCGGTGTAGCAATTTAACTTATGATAAAATGGCATGAAGACCCAAACCACCAGGGGAAACGATAGGGGAATTGCCATTGCCATCCAGATATTGATGATACCGTATTTGATGATGCCTGTCGGGAATGCCATGTAACCGACGGCGCTCGTTAGCGTTGCCATCAATGAAAGACCGACGGCGAGCCATCCCATATTTTTCCCAGCGAGCATAAAATCTTTGGTCGATTTATTCTTTTTGAATAGGTAGATACCGATACTGATAATACTTGAAACATAGCAGATTGCGATGATTATATCGATGGTGTGTAAACCAGGGTAACTCATGCATCCCTCCTGACGTTGTTGTGAATAATCATAGGAGTGCAATCCGCCAACTGCCGGATTGCACATACATCATATAAAGGCGATGTACTCCCAAAATTTATTTAAGTTGGTATTCCGAAATTATTTCAAATTCAAAATCATTTTTTGGAGAAACGCTTAGATCGCCCCAAACTATAATCTTTTTGCGTTCTGCAGTTTTTATGACACTCCAGCAGTTTTCAAGACGCAGAACGCGTCCCGCCAGTTGATTGTTTTTGTCAATTGGTTTTTGAATAACAATCGCTGTTGAATAAGAAACTGAATCAAACAGAATTGATTTGATTTTTCCTTTGATTACGTCATCAATGAATTCCGGATTTGTGTCATAATTATCCTGACCCTCAAATCCACCCTGAATATTATTGTTTTCTATTTGCAGTGGTTGTCCCTGATTATCTTTAATGATAATCGGTTCTTGCTCATTGTCTCGTAGTGTATTATTTCGAATAATCGAAGATATAAAATAGGAAAATTTGGTCTGGTACATTACCGCACTACCGCCTTGATTATGCATGATGATGTTATTTTCAAGTTCCATATACGAATCAACGCATTGCACACCTCCGCCAGAAAGATTTCGCACAATCAGGTTATCGACAATTCGAGCCCGTCCCTCTTTGCTCAATCGGATGCCACCAACGCCGTTGCCGGCTGCCCGGTTCCCTGCAATCAGGTTGTGTTTAATAATAGGCTGCCCCATACGCATTGTGTAAATTCCGCCAGCATCGTCATCGGCCATGTTTCCGATAATCCAATTCGCTTCGATGAGTGGATCAGAATAATATTCATTGTATATACCGCCACCATCGCTCCTGCCTTTTGCCTGGTTGTTGGCAATAATATTGTTGCGAATGATCGGGCGGGCTTCAAAAGCGCAGGAGATACCGCCGCCGTTGCTACTACGCGTACGATGGATGTCATTTACGCCAACGATATTTCCGATGATGACATTATTTTCGACTAATGGCTGAAGTCCACCTTCCAGTCTATTGGATTTGATTTTCGGTTCGGAAATACCTGGCATTCGTAGCCATCCGTAGAATGAGATGCCGCCGCCATTGCCAATAGAAGTTTTATTATTCGCAATTATATTACTCCTGATGACAGGTACAGCATTGTACAAACAGGCGATCCCGCCACCATGATTTCCTTGCTGATGAATGCGGCTGTGATTGAAATCATCTGGCTCTAATACGAAATTGTCGATGATGAAATTGTTAGAAATGATAGGTGAAGTATCATCACAGAGGATTCCACTACCGTGCGAATGGCTTAAGCCATTTTTAATTCTGAAACCGTCAATACGGGCGTTGTTCGCTCCTACAACCACCCGCCGCACATTCATACCATCGAGAATGGTTTGATGTTCAAAAATATCTCGCTTCCAGGTTTTGGGGCAGAATCCGCCGTAAAGTTCGACATATTCTTTCATGATGAAAGAACCTGAATTGTAGGTTCCTTCTGCCACTAGAACGGCATATTTGTTTGATTCGGAAGCATCATTGATTTTAGTGAGAGCATACGTCAGCGTTTGCCAGGGATTCTGCTGTGAGCCATCGCCGTTTTTGTCAGAACCAGTTTGAATGGAGATGTAAACAATACTTTGATAGCTTGTTAAATCGACCTGTTCGACATTGGGACCAATATGGAAGATACTTCGTAAAAATTGAAATTCGCCTGCAAATGAAATGCAGTTCAGAAATAGAAACATGTGAATTATAGAAATCCTGGATATGATTGCTTTTGACAATTTTCGATTCTCCTCTAAAGCACTTTCGGATTTTAATTTTGTGTCAGTGCAGTTTTTGTGACCCCAAAAAATAAGACAAAAAAAATAAGAGAACTCAAAAAGTAATTTTTTCACTTTAATATTATTTCAATCTTCTCCAATATCGGCGAATACGCTCCGTTCTCCGTATCAAAAATTGCTTTGTACTGGATCCATCTTCCAGCGAAGACTGAATTCACCGACTGATCACGTTGAGTAAAATACGAATCGACACCATCCGCACCATACCATTTTGCCTTCTGCAATCCTTTTTCTGTATCCGCTATTCGCAATTGAAATTTAATCGATGATCGATGCGGTGTTTCGCCTTCCCACTTGATTCTAGTCGGTTTTTTACCTTTACATTCATAAGCCGAAGAAATATATTCAAACATAAAACTCCGATCTCGAATATGTCCCAGATCAACACCAACATCATAGTGAACACCGACACTGGGAATTTCCAGTCGATTTTTCTCATTAAATCCGTGTGCACTGCCCCAGTATAAAAATGAATTGGCATGATGATCGCCGAATTTGCCTATCTCATCGAAGCTCCCATCGGCACGGTGACAGAAGAAGAAAACATCCTGAAAACCATCCCGATTGAAATCGCTGACGATGGAGCCTGTGGCACCATCGGTGGGTAATTTGATGGAGTGAGTGAGGCCATAACCTTTTTCACTACCCAATAAAATTGTCGAGTAATCTGAGCGATTGCTCTTTCCCTTGTAAAACGGGCAGACCAAATCGAGCCAGCCATCGCTATTTACGTCTGCCACGCACATTGTTTTTGCCTGGACGGGGATGACTTGGGATTTTGCTTTCAGAAATGTGCCATCCTTTTGTTGATAATAAACCAACACATTTATATTATGGGCAAAGGCGATATCCAGCAAGCCATCCGTGTTTAAATCGGCTACACCTGGCGTGCTGGTGCCATTGCTTCCTTCGATACGGATTCGCCTGGCGTTACTAAAATTTCGAGTGCCATCGCCTAAGAAAATCGAAGCATCGCCCCACTCACGCTGCTGTCCGCAAACCAGGTCAAGATAGCCATCGTTATTAATGTCACACACTGCTACCGCTCGGGTTTCAACAATGGAGAGTTCTGTCCGCTCGGTAACAGCCCAGCCACCTGACTCACCCCAGTAGATGAAGGAGCCGGGAATTGGTTTGCCATCAGGTGATTTGCGCTTGGAATCAGAATTAGAAACAATAATATCAAGATATCCATTGCGATCGAGGTCAGCGACTTCGACGCCAATTCCGCCGTAATCGGGGAGTCCTGTCATTCGCCATGGATCAAAGGTATCATTTTGGTTCCAGTAAATCCACAGCTCATTCGCCAGACGGGTGATTTCTCCTCGATTGATCAGCAAAATATCAACCTTGCCATCATCATCCACATCGGCAAATGCCTGTTCATACGCCTCTCTGCCTGGCAACTCAATTCGATTCTCAATGGAGTACAGACCCTTATCATTTCCAAAATAAAGATAGCAGGGATCGTAATCGCCACGGGAATTGCCCATCATCGAAGTGATCAAAATATCCAGGTTGCCGTCGCCATCAAAATCGGCGATGGCATTCCCCTGGGCGCCATGTCCGTAAAGACAGGTTCTTTTGGTCAATTGAAATCCATCAGGACCATTCCAGTAAATAAATGATGGGACCTCGTAAGAGTAGTGTTCCTGAAAATTGCATATCAGCAAATCGATCCAGCCGTCTTTATTCAAATCCGCCGCATTGGCACCCCACGCGCCGATGGTCTGTAGGGATTGACGATTTTTTTCTGAAAATCCCTCTGTTGAGCCGAAATATAAATAGGAGTCAATCAAGCGATTCGCCAGCTTGGGATTTCCTGTGAGTGAAAATTGATGATTGGTAAAAAATACATCCGTAAATCCGTCCTTGTTGAAATCCTTAATCACCACGTCCTTTGCCGTGTAAGTTGTAAATTCTATGCGTTGAGTCGGATCAAAACGACTGTTCTGGTTCATATAAGCAAACGACACATTTCCACTTTCATTGGCAAAAACGACATCGATATAGCCATCATTATTAACATCACCAGTTTCAACCGCATGGGGTTTTACGGTTGGCAGTTTTGTCATTCGCTGTTCTGAAAAACCATTTTTGCCCCCGAAATAGATGAAGGAACTATCTCCTTCGCCATTGGAAAAAACCAGATCGAGCCAACTGTCATTATTCAAATCTGCCACAGCGACATCAGTCGCGCCTTTGGTCCAGATGTTAGTGAATTGATCTCGTTCAAAGCCATTTTTGCTGCCCCAATAAATTCGGGAAGGCGACAAATCCTTATTATTTTTATCTCGATACTCCCAGAATCCTCCCGAGAAGGCAAAAACAATATCTTTGTAACCATCGTTATTAAAATCCCCGATGGCAGGTTTCTGGGCGTTGGCGCTTGGGAGGGTAATCCGTTTTTTAAAAGGGTAGAACGCCCATTCACCTGTCCCTTTCTGATAATTGCGATTCTTTAATCCACCGTAATAGACGAAAGATTCCATCTCCGTCCACGTGCCATTGGAATAATTCGCTACTACCAGGTCCATCTCACCATCGCCATTTAAATCATCGGCGGCCACCCACATCGGCCCATCAGCAGGAATGTAACTGTGATTTTGAATGCTGAAATCCTTCCCATTTCCCCAGTAAATTGACATATCGAGCATCTCCACCAGTGGATGGGAATTGACGCAAAGAATATCGATATTGCCATCGTCATTCACGTCCCAGCGGTTGACAGTCTGGATTCTGCCATTGTGAGAGACGTACATATTGGCGCCAGTATCATCGAATGTACCATCAACAAAATCTTCGAATGTGGACTCCAGCCAAACTTCCTGCGCAGTGAGCGTAGATAATAATCCACCAATGATCAAAATCATCAACATACGCCATAATTTCATCGCATTTCTCCAAAATCAATTTATTTCAATACTGCAAATGAGGACTTACAATTTACTGTATCTTCTTACCGGTAAATTCGAAAGCAAACAGTTTCGTATCAACCATTTTAAATTTTATACGAATTGTTTTGTTGGAAAATTTAGATAAATCAGAAATCCCTGCCCAAGTCACTACATGGTCAATAGCATTAGGAATTAAATCACAATCAGCTAAGCCGAAACCGCCGATCTCTTTCCCCTTTTCATCCAGAATCGCTATCTTGACAGAACCCGTAGAATTCAAAACAAGCCGGATATCCTTCCCGATTAATACCAGCGGTCTTGTCACAACAATCCCCGTTCCATCCAGCGAAACGAATCCATCCAGCCGTTGTGTCCATCGGTAGTATGTCCGCGGGGCGTCCCCGCCATGCGCCCCTCCATGATCGGTATATTGCCAGATGTCATTATTTCTGCGAATCAAGCCATATATTGATATTTGTTCTGGATCGGCATCGTCTTCCACCGGAATGTACCATCCTTGCGTAGGTTCGAAGAATTTCCAGTGACTAGCATCCCGGCTGACTCCCAAATCCACGTGTCTTGGCGGATCATCTCCTAGGTGTCTCGGATAACGCCAAACGAAAGCGAGGTAGGTATCTGCTGCCCATGGATATTTAATGGCACGCGTCCGATAAGCCTGCCCAGAGGATTTTTTACTAATGATGGTGGGACCTTCACAGGTTACGCACGGAAGAGTCCAACCTTCAAAATATGGATGGTCGAGAGGAATAAATGGCCAGGTCTTCAAGGGTTCTGATGTCTTGAACATAACACCTGCACGACTCCCCCCTGGACACGTTTCAGATTGAAAACTGGCGTCTCTTCTTATGAAAGTGATATATTCACCGCGCTGATCATCATAAAACGTCTCAGCGCCACCACCGCTGACGAGTGGCAGCATCAGTGTCTCATTACGGCGCCAATGAATGCCATCAGGTGACAGGTATAAACAAATCCCGCGATTCCCGACCCAGGCTGTTAATTTGAATCTTTCCTCATCAGGAACGTCAGGATTGGTATCTTTAAAAAATGTCCCATATAAAGGTATTTCATCAATAACTGGACTTTCGTCATGTTCGGTAAAATGGATGCCGTCTGTCGAAGTAAATAGATAGGTTCTTCCCTTTCCTGCAGAATAACCTTCGGGCACATACAGATAGACCATATCCCCCATATCGACTGCCGTCGGCCGCCAGGCGCTCTTTCTAGGTACAAAATCAATTTTTTGCTTGTTTGTTGGCGAATTCATCGTGATATGTACTCCATCAGCCGAATCAACAATGGCATCATCGATAAAAAGATACTTACGCAATCCAAATTGTAATGGTGATTCTGTCTTCTCGCCACCAAACAGTACAGGTAAGCCATGAGGTACGGCAGGTTCAGATGGCTTCGCACCGTACGCCCCAAATTTTCGGGCAAAAGTTGAAGGTAGGTCGAAATCTTTTGCATATCGAACTACATTAGAAAAACGCAACTCATCCATCATTCCGTACATGATATTCCCGCCTTGGCGCGGATGCCCGATTGTGATATTGAAACGATTTTGTCGGCGCTGTTCAAAATTCATAGATTCAAAATCGCGATGTTCATGTTCACGATCTTCGGGCTTTTGTAAGTCAGGCAACGATTGTCGTGGAATGGAAGTGACGTGAATCCCGGCTAGCTTTTTCCCATCAAGAAAATAACTCACTGTTGAACCAGATTGAACAAATGCAACATGATGCCATCTTTCATCGGTCAAATCCATAATATTGATAGGGCTTAAGGCTCTATGACCAGAGTACGAATTAATTATCTCAAAACCTTTATCAATCGTTAATCTCACGGAAAAACCAGGCTGATAACCTTGCCCCATATCGATAATTGTAATATCACCTTGGATTTCTTTTAGATTAAACCAGAATTCACATGTCCAATCATCGCCAGCTAACGCATGCAGCAGATATTCCGGTCCTTCAGTAGGTCCCCATAATCCGCTAACGATGCCATCAGGCCTTCTTATATGGTTATTAACAACTTTACCCGCAAAGCCGGCATAAGCGATCGCATGACTAGATCCACCTGCCAGATTGAGGCAATTGCCGAATTTTCCGGGGACTAAATGTCCCTCTGGCATAAGGCGTAGATCGTACCCTCCTAAACCGGCATCAGCTAGTGTTGTATAATCGTACTCAGTCTCATCGAAAAGCCATAATGACACTGTGTGATTGTCTGCGAATGTTTGAAAGTAATTTGAATTGTTAGAACATTGAAAAAGAATGATCCCAAAAAGGGTCAATAAACAAAAGAATTTATAGCGCATGAAAATCACCTTTTATTGAAATTAGGAACGAAAGAACTCGTATCATTCAAAACCAATAGTTACCGAAGTTAAATAAGGCGATACTGCCCCGTTCGGCGTCACCAACCGTGCCCGATATTGAAGCCATTTCCCTTTCAATCCTTTGATTTTCGATCCACTCTGTGTAAACCAGCTACCTTTTCCTTTTGCACCAAACCATCCAGCCAATTCCAGATTAGATTTTTCATCAGCGACACGAATCTGAAATTTTACAGATGAACGATGCGGCGTCTCCGCTACCCACGAGATAGAAACCGGTTTTTCTCTGTCAGGAATTTTATACGCCGATGAAATATAATCTTCATAAAGCCCTCGATCATAGCTATTACCGAGATCTCTATTATTCAATCCACTTGGCCCTGTAGCCATTACTTCCCAACGATTTTCATTGGAGAATCCCGCTGGACTGCCCCAGAACAACATGGATGGCGTAATATGACGATGCGGAATCGGTTCATCATGCGAACCTGCCTGACGATGGTTGGCAACGAGAATATCCAGCCAGCCATCGTTATCGAAATCCATGGCTTCTGATCCTGAAGAGCCGTATGTCATTAGTTCGGTGATTGGTCTGTCCGAAAATCCGTTGGGACTACCCCAATGTATCAGAGAAGAACGATTCCCCGTAACATCGGTGCCATAGCTTGTCAGAAAAATATCCAACCACTCGTCATGGTCGAAATCGGCAATATTGTTGTCATAAGGGGCATGAGATCGGATTTCAATTCGGTTGGAATTGGAAAATCCCTCTGACGAGCCATAATAAATAAACGAAGTGTTTTTTGCCTCGTAAGGTCGACGTTTTGGCAGCAGGAGATCGAGCCAACCGTCTTTATTGAAGTCCGCAGCTTTAATGTACATGAGATGATCTTCCCGACCCAGGTCGATTTCTGTGAAATTTTCATCCGTAAAACCTGTTTTTTTTCCCCACCAGATTTTAACCTTGCCATCTTCCACCTGTCCTGCAATATCCAGCCAGCCATCTCGATTTAAATCCATCAGTAGCGGGGCACGCATTTTTTCAATTTTATGATGGATGATAGCTCGATTATGATGCTGAAAACCGTTTGGTGATCCCCAGAAAATTGGAATGCCTTGCCTTTCTGGATTTTCGAGATCGATACAAGCGCCACCAGCAACCATATCCAAATAACCATCTCTGTTGATATCAGCAATGCGGACACCGCCATACGCAGTTGTCATGGGAAGATAATTAGGCCCAGAAAAACGACCCGATTCGCCCCAATAAATAATCAATCCATTTTGTTCGTGTGGAACTCGGGAAACAAATCGCTCCTGAGAAAGGATCAAATCGACCTGACCATCATCGTCCAGGTCGGCATTGCCATAGCCGAAGATATGATGCGTTTGAAAGGAAGTTCGTCGCTGTTCAGAAAAATTCCGAGTTCCATCTCCCCAATACAGGTAGGACGTAGTTGGCCCATCACGAAAATAGCCCTCTTCATTAAAAAAGATAACATCTGGAAAACCGTCATTATTGACATCACCGATAGTGTTTTCCATTGAACCCAAGGTTGCCAGTTGGGTGTGATTTCCAAAGAATAAATGACCACGATCATTCCAGTACACATACGAACCTATGTTCAGCTGATTGGTGATCCGTTGATTGCTGAACACCACTTCAGGATAACCATCCTGATTGAGATCGCCTGTACTTACAGCTGTGGCGCCAATCGTCGGCAATTCCAGAAGATCTCGTTTTGAAAAATCATTTCTATCCGACAAGAATACAAAGGAATTCACCCAGGTAGCGCCCTCTTTTGAAGCATAGTTGGCGACGACGACATCATCAAATCCATCATTGTTAATATCTGACAGGACGACATCATTTGGCGTGGGGATGTCAAACGCAACTGAATTGTTAATATCATAGCCGTTTTTATTCCCAAATAGAACGACAACTTTTCGTTTCGAACAAATAGCTATGTCATGGAAATCATCCTGATTGACATTTCCGATTGAGAGAGCCGTTCCCGAAATGGGAAGCTCGTTCCGATTCTCTGGATTATGAAAAGCATTTCGGCTTGAAAAAAGAATGAAAGTTTTGCCAGCAGCCAATGCAACCAGATCATCATTTCCATCTTTATCTATATCTTTTGCCGCGAAAGCAATTGCTCCCTGTTCATTAAATGATAGTGCCAGCCGATTTTCTGGATCAAAACTATCCTGCGAATTCCAATAAATAAAACTCATTTTCGGACTCTCTGGATGCGCCACCGTACCTGCTTGCCACTGACAGGCAATCGCCAGATCGAGCCATCCGTCACTGTTAAAATCTCCCGTTGCAATGGAACGTCCCCTGTATGCTGGCAACTCAATCCGATTATCGGCAGAAAATCCCTTCTTGCAACCCAAATAAATCCATGCATTGACATATTTATCATGACTGTCCGCTGAATTGGCAATGGCAAGATCATTAAATCCATCTTTGTTAAAATCCGCCACCCCACCATCTCTCGAGCCGCCGCCAGGGAGTTCGACACGAGAACGACCGTCAATATCTTTCCCGCTGTTGAGATAAATGAAGGTATTTTCTTTTTCTGTATGACCATGTCCAGCCGGCAGAAAAATGTCTAAATTACCATCATTATTAAAATCCCATCGATTAATGATTTGAAGGCGACCGCTGCTAGAAACATAGATATTGCTGCCTGCATCCAGAAATTGACCGTCGATGAAATCTTCAAATGAATTTTCTGTCCAAATTGATTTGGTATGGAGCGTTGAATTCAGAAATAATGTAAAAAATAAAAAAAATATTAACATAAAATTTAAGACTTTTATTTTCATTTAAAAACCCTCTAGCAAAATGATCAATCAAAAAAATGGCTCACAAAAACGGAACTGTCACAAAATCAAAATTAAAATATTTTTTTGTGTCGGTTCCGATTTTGTGTCCTAATAAATTTGTTTATTTGATATTTCACTCTTTCTAATCGTCAACTCATGCACAATCTCATTATCAATACTCACAATCTTATAGGTGACAATTGGATCTGGTAAAGTCGTATCAAATGTTAGCAAACCAAACGATTGCTTCTCATTATAGCCGAATAACGCTTTTGGCATTAGTTCGTGGACATGTTGGTTAGTTAGTCGTGAGCTTTCAAATTCATACAAAGGATATCCATTTTGTCGCTCGATTTTCCAGGCATCGGATCGATGGCGATCGGCGGACAACAAAATTACACCATCGATCTTGTTTTCAGCCAGGAAATCAAAAATCTCTTTTCGTTCTTCTTTGAATCCGTTCCAAGTATCCCTGGCAGCACCTTTTGTCGCTAATGACCATGGCACAGGTGAAGCGATGACTTTGAAAGTCCCTTTTGATTTTTTAAGCTGATCCAATAGCCAGGTTTTTTGAACGGGTCCCAACATGGTCGGATTCTTATCGTATGGATTGGTGCGGTACATCCGGCCGTCGAGCATAAAGAAATCAACATCCCCAAT
>Ga0180438_10003241_pt1 | contig 24922 bp, 10 predicted proteins | sample SS_ome_12_FD_132455 | JGI IMG/M metagenome (GOLD analysis project Ga0180438, IMG submission 132455) | Hypersaline lake sediment archaeal communities from the Salton Sea, California, USA - SS_3_D_2 metaG | ecosystem: Environmental > Aquatic > Non-marine Saline and Alkaline > Hypersaline >... | reverse complement strand
TGCCCGCGGTCACGACTTCCGGTGCATCTCGAGGGCACGCTTAAGGGCGAAGCTGAGGAACTCGTCGGAGCGGATGATCAGGGCGCCGTCGATGAGCGTCTTGAAGTAGTCCTGGGTCAGCTTGTTGTACTGCTCGTCGCGGAGCGTCTCGCTGATCTTCTCCTGGGCTTCCTCGAAGGGCACGGTGCGGCCGGGCTGGACGCGGCGGGCCTTGACGATGTAGTAGCCGGTCTCGGTTTCGATGGGCCCGGCGAGCTGTCCGGCGGGCAGGGCGAAGGCGGCCTGCTCGACCTTGGTCTCCCGGAAGTTGTCGGCCTCCATCAGCGGCCAGATGCCGCCCTCGGCCGCCTTCGCGCCCCGGGAATGGCTTTGTGCGATCTCGGCGAAGTCGCGTCCGGCCTGGACGGCGGCGAAGGCCTCGTCGATGGTCTTCTTCGCTTCCTGGCGGGCGGCGGCCCTCTCGGCGGCGGAGGGGTTGCGAACGTCCTTCGGGTAGAACCGCTTCAGCGGCGCGGCGATGATCTGCATCTGCACCTTCTTGCCGGTGGTGAACTCGGCGCGGCGGCTGCGGTAGCGGTCCCAGAGCATCTTGCGGGTGATGGTGATGGAGGGCATGAAGCGGCCGCGGAGATACAGCCGGAAGGCCGCGTCCTCGCGATGCAGCGCCAGGGCCTCGTCGAGCGTCGTGCCCCGCTCGATCATCATCTGCTCGAGGCGCGTCTTGCTGCCGCCGGCCTCGGCGAGCAAGGCGTTGCGGGCCTGCCGGACCTCGACGTCGACCATCTGCTTCTGCTTGTCTTCCAGGCGTTTGTCGGCCTCGTCGAGCACGAGCACGCGGACGGTGCGGCTTTGGATCTCCTCGCCGATCCAGGGGGCGACGCGCTGGGCGAAGACGTTGTCGGGGATCTGCTTCGGCAGCGTCTTCAGCCGGGGGCGGAGGCGGCGGAGGATGTCGTCGACGGTGATGAAGCGGTTGTTGACCTGGACGGCGGAGGCGGCCACGACGGCCTCCGGGCCGATGACCTTGGGTCTCTCGCCGATGACGACGCCGGTTGGTCCGCCGGCGGGGGCCGGGGCGGTCGTGGGGGGCGTGGTGGCCGCCGGGGAGACGGTGATCGGCTTGGTCGTCACGGGCGGGCTCGTCGCCGGCGGCTCCGACGGCGGGGCCGTGACGGGGATCGTCGCCGAGACGACGGTGGCCGGGCCGACCGCCGGCGGCGTGGTCGCGGGGGCGACGGCCGTCGGTGTGACGGTCGTCGGCGTCACCGTTGTCGGCGTGACGGTCGTCTGTAGCGGCCGGGGCGCGGCGATCGGCTCGTCGGGCAGGTCGGTCAGTCTCGTGGGCTTGTCGATCGGCCGCATGGGCGGAATCGGGTCGGTCCCGGCCGGCGGGTCGGTGGGGGGCGCGGCGGGCGGCTGCGTGTCGGTCTCGGCGGTCGGGGCGGCGGCGATGGCTTCGGCGGCGTTGGCGTCGATGTCCGTCGGGCGGGTGACGGGGACGTCCTTCTCGCCGCCCCACGGCCAGAAGCTGAAGCCGCGGATCCGTGCGCACCCGGCCAGAAACATCGACAGCAGCACGATCGGGATGGCGTGGGAGGTTCTCATTGGGTTCCTCGTCCTGGTCGTGGTCTTCGGGCGTTCCCGCCGTTTCGCATTCGGCATTCGGCATTCGACATTCGGCATTCCCGATCACGCATTATACCGGCACGCGGGCGTGCCTCAATCGCCTTAGCAGAATCCTCAGCAGCGTGGGCATCTGGCGATAGGCCGGCGGCGGCCGCCAGTGGGCGGTGTGCTCGTCGGGCAGGCGCACCGTGCCGGCGGCGCCCTCGAAGGCGCCCTCGGCGGCGGCGAAGTCGTCGACGGTGAAGACCAGGTCGGGGCCCATGAGGATGATGCTCCGGATGCCGAGCGGGGCAGCGAGGACGCGGACCTCGGCCAGCTCCAGCAGCGTCTCCATCTGGTCGGGCACGGGTCCGTAGGCGTCGGCGAGGTCGTCGCGGAGCTGGCTCAGCGCGTCGGCGTCGGCGCAGCGGACGAGGCGGCGGTAGACCTCCATCCGCTGCCGCTGGGAGGGCACGTAGGACCGCGGGACGTACGCGTCGATGCCCAGCTCGACGTGGACGTCGACGCGCGGGGCGGCCGGCTCGCCGCGAAGCTGCCCCACGGCCCGCTCGAGCAGCCGGCAGTACAGCTCGTAGCCGACCACCGCGATGTGCCCGCTCTGCTCGCGCCCGAGGATGTTGCCCGCCCCGCGGATCTCCAGGTCGCGCATCGCGATCTGGAAGCCGGCCCCGAGGTCGCTGAACTCCTCGATCGCCTTGAGGCGTTTGGCCGCCACCGGCGTGATCGACCGCCGCTGCGGCAGCAGCAGGTAGCAGTGGGCGCGGTGCTTGTACCGCCCGACGCGCCCGCGAAGCTGGTGCAGCGCCGCCAGCCCGAACCGGTCGGCGTCGTGGATGATCATGGTGTTGGCCGTCGGGATGTCCAGCCCGCTCTCGATGATCGTCGTGCAGACCAGCACGTCGATCTCGCGACGGACGAAACGGAGCATCGTCTTCTCGAGCAGCCCCTCCTTCATCCGCCCGTGGGCGAAGTCGACGCGGGCCTCGGGCACCAGGCCGCGGATGCGGTCGGCCATCGACTCGATGTTGTACACCCGGTTGTGGACGAAGAAGACCTGCCCCTAGCGGTTCAGCTCGCGGAGGATGGCTTGGCGGATCAGCCGGTCGTCGTAGCCGCACACCTCCGTGTGGATGGCGCGGCGGTCCAGCGGGGGGGTCGTCAGCGAACTGATGTCGCGCAGCCCCAGCAGGGCCATGTGCAGCGTCCGCGGGATCGGGGTGGCCGTCATCGTCAGCACGTCCACCGTCGCGCGCAGGCTCTTGAGGTGCTCCTTGTGCTCGACGCCGAACCGCTGCTCCTCGTCGATGATGACCAGCCCGAGATCGGCGAACCGGACGTCGCCGCTGAGCAGCCGGTGCGTGCCGATCAGCACGTCGATCCTGCCTTCGCGGAGTCGGCGGCAGATCTTCGCCTGCTCGCCGGCCGTGCGGAAGCGGCTGATCGCCTCGATCTCGAACGGGTAGTCCGCCATCCGCTCGCGGAACGTCCGCAGATGCTGGGCGGCCAGCACGGTCGTCGGCACGAGCACGGCGACCTGCTTGTTGGCCTCGACGACCTTGAACGCCGCCCGCATCGCCAGCTCGGTCTTGCCGTAGCCCACGTCGCCGCACAGCAGGCGGTCCATCGGGCGCGGGGCGGACATGTCCTCGCCCAACTGCCGCATCGTCGAGACCTGGTCCTCCGTCTCGGCGTAGATGAACTCGTCGGCGAACTGCCGCTGCCACTCGCTGCCCGCCGGGTAGCTCACCCCCGGCTGAGTCCGCCGCATCGCCTGGACGCGGATCATCTCGGCGGCGAGGTCCTCGACGGCCTCGGCGACGCGCTGCTTCTGGCGCGGCCACGTCGCCCCGCCCAGCCGGCTGAGGGCCGGGCGGAGCTTCCGCGATCCGACGTACTTCTGCACCAGGTCGATGTTGCTGGCCGGCACGTGCAGCAGCGCGCCGCCGGCGAACTTCAGCGTCAGGTATTCCTCGCTCCGCCCGTCGCGCTCGATCAGCTTCAGCCCGTCGAACATCGCGATCCCGTGGGCCACGTGAACGACGTACTCCCCGTCGCGCAGGTCCAGCAGGCTCTCGATCGGCCGACCCGCGCGGACGCGACGGATCCGCCGCCGACGGGCGTACCGCCGGAACACCTCGTGATGCCCCACGGCCACCAGCTTCTGATCCGGCCAGTGGAAGCCGCTGTGCACGTGCCCGATCTCCGTGTGGACCCGCCGGGCCAGCTTCTCATGCCGCTCGGCCAGCAACTGCCCGAACCGCTCCCGCTCGGCCGGGTTCTCACAGTAGACCCACACGTCGGCCACGTCCGACAGATCGCCCAGCTCCGTCAGCGCCTCGTCCGTGCCGATCGCCAGCCGCTCCAGCGACCGCATGCCCAGGTGAAGCGGCGCGGCGGCCGGATCGGATCCCGGGGCGCCGACGGGCGGCCCGGCCGGCGCGCCGTTCGGACCCGCCTCCGCGCCGCGCCGCCCGAACAGGCTCATCTCGACCAGCGCGAACCGGCGCAGCTCGGGCAGCAGGTCTTCGGGTCGGCGTAGGCTCTGGGCGATGCGGCCGCCGATGTCGCGGCTGCGGGCGTAGAGCTGATCGGCCAGCTCGACCGTCTCGTTCGGCTCGGGCATGCAGACGATCGTCTCGTCGGGCAGGTAGCTCAGCAGGTCGGTCAGGCCTTCGGCCTCGCCGTCGAGCCCGACGGACAGGCCGGTGACGGTGTAGCCGGCCAGCGGGCCGGTGGACCGCTGCGTGTCGAGGTCGAACCGGCGGACGGACTCGATCTGGTCGCCGAACAGCTCGACGCGAACCGGCTGGGCGGCCCCGGCGGGGAAGACGTCCACGATCCCGCCCCGCCGCGCGAACTCGCCCTGCTGATCGACCTGCTCGACGCGCTCGAAGCCGGCGTCGACGAGCCAAGCGGCCAATTCGTCTATGGATCGCTCGTCGCCGGGGGTCAGCTCGAGCCGCCCGGCCCGGAGGGCGGCCGGGCTCGGCAGCGGCTGGAGCAGCGCCATCGCCGAGGCGACCAGCAGCTCGACCGGCTCGTCGCGCCGCTCGTCCGGCTGCGACAGCAGGTTCGCCACCCGCAGCCGCTCGCCGGTGATCTCCTCGTTCAGGTGGTCGGTCCCGACGTCGATCTCCCAGGCCGGCAGGAGCTGGGCGCCCCGGCCGGTGAAGACCTCCACGTCGTCGGCCGAGTTGTCCGCCGCGTCGATGTGACCGGTCAGCAGCAGCACGCACCGCCCCGTCAGCCGCCCCAGCGCCGCCGCCACCAACGCCGCGCCCGACCCCCAGACACCCGCCAGCCGAAGCGTCGTGCCCGCCGCCAGCCGATCCGCCGCCGAGCCCAACTGCCGGTTCGTCAGGACCTGCTCGAACATCCCTGCCATCGCACTTCGCTCCGTGAAGGCCCAACCGTACGTCGCTTGCCGCCGCCGCCCGGTGCCACGGCCGCCGAGTCGGCGGCCGTCTCTTCCGTCGTCTGGTCGGCCGATCCATCCGCCCGCGACGTTCAGCGCGCAGCAAAACACCCGGGCGATTTGCCGAAACCGCCCGCGGCGCGATCTGCACGTCCGACACGTCGGCCGCCCCGCCGACGGAGGAGCGGCCCGGTCATCATACCCCCCGGCCGGCCGCGATGAAAGCACCCGCCTCCTTGTCTGTTGGCCGAACGAATCGTACGGTTCCTGTGGCGAGGCGGCGGCCGGAGGCGCGATCAGCCGACGGCGGCGCTTCGAGGCCGAAGCGCAGGTCGAGTGAGCCACGGCTGCCTTCGGCGGCACGAGGACATTGGCTGATCGATCGATACGTAGAACAGGAGGGAGTCTCGAGCACAGTCACCTTGCGAGCAGGCGGGCCCTTGGGCCCGCCAGTTTTTTTGGGGTCATCCGGGATTTGCGCGGTTCGCCGAGGCCTTTGCGGCTCTCTGTTCATTCGAATCTCATGGCTGTGCCGTGATCGCGTGCCTCACGCCAACCGTCGCACCACGGCCGCTCCTGCCGGGGCTCGTTCGTGAGGGAATCGATCCCCCGGGCCTTCTGGCTCCGCCTTCGGCGAAACACCGTCGCCCCGGGCTGACACGGCAGGCCCTCCAGGCCGCAACAGACGCCGCCAGGCTGCGCCGACCGCCGCGACGTGCAGATTCGCATCGCGCCGCAGCAGGAAGGCCGCCCCAGCGACGGCCGTGCTCCTGTCGCCCTCGAAGACACGGCCGCACACTCCGCGGCCGTGGCGCGCGATCATGGTCCCGATCATTGCGGTGGGCGGCCGGGAGTGTACGATATCCTCCCCCGGCGCGACGGCGTGCGTCGGGCAGATGGGAGATTGACGCGATGGAGTATCGACGTTTCGGCAAGACGGAGTTGGAGATGCCCGTCCTGACGGCGGGCGGGATGAGGTTTCAGGCCTCCTGGAACGCCGCGGAGACCGACAAGATCACCGACGAGGGCCAGGCCAACGTCGCCGCCTGCCTCCGCCGCGCGCTGGACGAGGGCATCACGCACTTCGAGACGGCCCGGGGGTACGGCACGAGCGAGACGCAGGTCGGGCGGGCCATGAAGCTCCTGCCGCGCGAGCAGATCCTCCTCCAGACGAAGATCGGGCCGACAGAGACCGGCGAGGAGTTCGCCCAGCACTTCGAGGAGTCCCTCGAGCGGCTCCAGACGGACTACGTGGACCTGCTGGCCATTCACGGGATCAACACCGAGGCGACGCTCGAGAAGACGCTCCGGACCGACGGGTGCCTCGAGATGGCCGAGAAGCTCAAGGCCGACGGGCGCGTACGGCACGTGGGCTTCTCCTCCCACGGGCCGACCGACGTGATCGTCAACAGCATCGCCACCGGACGGTTCGAGTACGTCAATCTGCACTGGTTCTGGATCCAGCAGGAGAAGTGGCCCGCCATCGCCGCCGCCGCCGAGCGCGACATGGGCGTGCTGATCATCTCCCCCAACGACAAGGGCGGCAGGCTCTTCGACCCGCCGGCCAGGCTCGTCGGCCTCTGCGAGCCGATGGTGCCGATGGAGTTCAACGACCTGTTCTGCCTCCGCCGTCGCGAGGTGCACACGCTGAGCATCGGCATCCGCCGGCCGGAGGATTTCGATATCCACCTCCGGGCCGTCGGCGAACTGCACGACGACGGCGCGGCCGACCTGGTCCGGCAGATCGACGAAAGGCTCCGCGCCGAGTTCCGCGGCGTGCTGGGCGAGGAGTACTGCGCGACGTGGTCCGAGGGCCTGCCCGACTGGCCCGACGTGCCGGGCGAGGTGAACGTCCGGTTCATCGTCTGGCTGCACAACCTCGCGACGGTGCTGGGCATCACGTCGTTCTGCAAGGACCGCTACGGGCTGCTGGGCAACGCCGGCGACTGGGTGCCGGGCAAGCCGTTGGGCCAGACGGCCCCGGCCGACCTGGCCGAAGCCCTCGCCGCCTCTCCCCACGCCGACCGCATCGGCGAGATCCTCGCCGAGGCCCACGAGATGTTCGCGGGCAAGGACGGCAAGCGCCTCCAGAGCGAGGAGTGACCCGAACGCTGCCTCATCCCATCCCCCGCATTCCCTGCAAGATCGCCCGGCGGCCGTGACGAGCGGAAGCGATGAAGAGCATCGACCGACTCGCGAGGGCCGGCCGTATCTGGAGGCGGTGAGGTCTTTTCCCGAAGGAAACGGGCGGTGGAAGGACATATGTTGGTGGGGCGTGGTGGTGGGGAGCTGCGGGCCGGTCCGCCGCGGCCTTGGCGGTGGCGGACCGTGGGATACGCGCGGGGGAGGTCGGGTGAAGAGACCCGGAGACGCTCGTTCCCGGGTCGCCGGGGGGGGCGTGGGTTAGGAGAAGCGGGTCTTGCAGGCGATCTTTGATCTTCGGTGGCGGTCGAAGGCGTTGGGGGGCGACCGGCGGGCGGTGGGTCTGCTGGCGGCGGAGGCGTTGCGGCCGTTGTATCGGTTCTGCCTCTACCGCGTGGGGGGCAATCATCATCTGTGCAAGGAGGTCGTCCAGGAGACACTGCTGGGTGCGATCGAGCGGCTGGCGGGGTATGACCCGCGGCGGTCGGCCGGAGACATCTTCGGGTGGCTGACGGGGCTGGCGCGGAACGAGATCCGGCGGGTGCTGGCGAGGGAGCGGCGGGGCGCGGAGCTGGCGGGGTTCTGGCAGAGGATGGACGATCAACTCCTCTCCCTCTACGCGATGCTCGAGTCCGAGCCGTTCGGCGACGAGCTGCTGGCCCGACGCGAGACACGCGAGATGGTCAACGCGACGATGGCCCAGCTCCCGCTGCCCTACGGGCGGGCGCTGGAGGCGAAGTACGTCGCCGGGCAGAGCGTTCGCGAGATCGCCACGTCGATGGGCACGAGCGAGAAGGCGGCCGAGTCGCTGCTCGGCCGGGCCAGGGCGGCGTTCCGCGCGACCTTCCTGGCCCTGTCCCAAAACCTGCCCGCCGAGCCGGCCGGGTGATGCGCGGCGGCGGGTGACGAGGGAGATTCATCGCAGAGAGCGCGGAGATCTCAGAGAACGGAGGGCGGGCTCGCAAGCGAGCCAATGCTGAATGCCGAATGTCGAATGAAGAAACGAAGCCAATAACCGAGGACGAGGACGACGACGAGGACGAGGACGATGAACGGCAAGAGTGCCGCGTTGATCGGTCTCTTTGGCGATTGGGCGCAACCATCACGGTCCCGCAGGATCACCTCGGTCTAGCGGCGGCCGGCACGGCCGCCTCCGGAGCCCCGGAGGGGCGCAAGGCAATAGCCGGGGGCGTGAGCCCCCGGAAAGGTCGCCAACTGAATACGAGCCCCGAAGGGGCGACAGGACACGGTAGGGGGCGAAAGCCCCCGCAAGCAACCTGACCGTCTCTGCGATCTCCGCGGTCTCCGCGGTCCACAAAGGACCGCCGATCGCCCAGAGGATGCATCATGAACGAGAACCGAGACACCGGCGACCGGCCCGACGGGCGGCCGAGCGTTGAGGAGCGGAACATCGAGCGGCTGCTGGCGGAGGCCTATCAGCCGGAGGAGCCGGACGCGGACTTCGCGGCGCGGCTGACGGATCGAATGGTCGATCTGGCCGGCAACCGGGCCCGGGGCGGGGCGGTCGTGCGCGTGCTTCGCGGGCGTGTGGGCGTGTGGGCGTTGCGCGTGGCGGCCGTGGCGGCGGCGGTCGTGGTGGGCATGCAGCTCGGCGTGTGGATGCTGGAATCACCGCAGCCGCAGGCGCCCGCGGAGCGGCCCGTGGCGGCCGTGCCGGCGGGGCTGCCGCGTCCGACGCCGATGGTCGTTCACGCCCCGGCGTCCTCGGCGATCCCGGTGGAGAATCTGCTTCGTCCACAGCCTCGCAGGCCCGCCCCCGCGCGGGAGCCGGCGGCGGTGGGCAGCGTCGTGCGGACGTCGGCGCGCCAGCGGCGCCGGCTGACCTTGCCGGACGGGTCAGTCGTGTATCTGAACGGCGGGACGGAGCTGGCGGTGACGGGGCCCCGCAGCGTGCTGCTGAGGCGGGGTGAGATCTACGTGGAGGTGATTCCGGCCGTGGCGGCCGACGCGGCGGGCGCGACGTTCCGCGTGCAAACACCCCACAGCGAGATCGTGGCGAAGGGCACGCGTTTCGGCGTTCGGACGGCCGACGGACGGCCGGGCGTGATGGTCACGCAGGGCCGCGTGAAGGTCCGCGGCCTGGCGGGCGTGCTGGAGGCCGGTCAGCAGCTCTATCCCGACGGGCGGCGGGCGGTGGCGATGCCGCGGGCGACCCACCTGCTGGACTGGACGCGCGACCTGATGGCGGCCGCTTCGACGCCGCTCGTGCCGGCCAGCGATCACGCCGGCGGGTCGCTCGTGGCGGTCGATCCCGACGGTCAGGAGGCCAGGCTGTCGCTGCGGAAGTACCACGTGGACGTGCATGTCGAGGACGGTTTCGCGCGGACGACGATCGACCAGACGTACTTCAACCACCTGCCGAGCCGGCTGGAGGGGACGTTCTACTTTCCCCTGCCGGCCGACGCCTCGTTGAGCCGGCTGGCGATGTACGTCAACGGCAAGCTGATGGAAGGCGGGATGGCCGAGCGGCTGCACGCGGCGAGCGTGTACCGCTCGATCGTCAACTCGATGAAGGACCCGGCCCTGCTGGAGTGGATCGACGGGACGACGTTCAAGATGCGGGTCTTCCCGCTGGAGGGCCGTCAGGAGAAGCGGATCGTCCTGAGCTATACGCAGCGGCTTGAGAGCCTGTACGGGCGGACGACGTATCGCTTTCCGGCCGGCCACACGATGCAGCAGGTGGGGCGGTGGTCGTTCCGCGCGCGGCTGAAGAGCGGCGCCGGCGCGGCGTGGGAGTGCGACTCTCACGACCTGGCCGCCCGCCGCGACGGGGGCGACCTGCTGCTCGAGGCCGAGCGGACCGGCGCGAGGCTCGACGAGGACGTGGTGGTTCGGCTTCGCGACACGTCGGCCGCCGCGGAGGCCGTCGGGGCCGAGACGGTCGCGTTCTCGTCGGCCGAGCACGAGGGGCAGACGTATCTGATGCTGCGGATGAGCCCGGAGCTGCCCGCGCAGGAGCGTCGGCCCCGTCGTCACTGGGTCTTCCTGTTCGAGTCGTCGGCCGACCGCGACCCGCTGCTGGCTCGGGCGCAGGTGGAGATCGTCCGCGGCGTGCTGGGGCGAGCGGAGCGCGACGACACGTTCGACGTGCTGACGGCGGGCACGCGGGTGCGCGTCTTCGCGCCGCGGTCGGCGGGCGAGCAGGCCGGCCCGCCGGCGGCCACGCCGGCCAACGTCGAGGCGGCGATCGAGTTCCTGGAGCGGACGCACCTGATCGGCGCGCTGGACCTGGAGGGGGCGTTGACGTTCGCCCGCGAGCTGTGCGCGGCGGGCGACAGCGCCCACCTGGTGCACCTCGGCTCGGCGATTCCGGTGCTGGGTCGGCGCGGCGAGGACCGGCTGCTGTCGCTCCTGCCGGCCGCCGCGAAGTACGTCGGCGTCGGCGTGGGCAAGCGGTGGTCGCGTCCGTTCATGAAGGCCGCCGCCACGCGGACGGGCGGGTACTTCACGCAGATCAACCCGGACGAGAACGTCGCGTGGCGGGCGTTCGAGCTGGTCGCGACGCTGAACACGCCGCGGCTGCTGGCGGTCGGCGCGACGGCGTTGCCGGAGGGCCGGCCGATGCTCTGCTGGACCGACTCGGCCGCCCAGGGCGAGCAGCTCTGCGCGATGATGCGCGTCGGGAAAGGACGCCGCGTGCCGGCTGCGGTTCGCGTTGCGGGCAAACTGGACGGGCGGGACTGGTCGGCCGACGTGCCCGTCCGCGACGTGGCCACCAAGGCCGACTACCTGCCGCGGATCTGGGCGCGGCTGGAGATCGACCGCCTGCTCGCCACCGGCCGCGCGAAGAACCGCGCGCAGATCGTCGATCTGAGCAAGGCGATGTACGTGATGAGCCCGTTCACCTCGCTGCTGGTGCTCGAGAACGAGGCGATGTACCGCCAGTACAACGTCGACCGCGGGCGCAAGGACCACTGGGCACTGTACCCGTGCCCGGAGACGATTCCGATCGTTCGCGAGCCGCTGGGCTCGCCGGCCGCTAAACCGAAGCCCGACCGGCCGGACGACGCTGACAGGAAGGGCAACAGGAAGAAAGAAGCCGCCCCCAAGACGCGCCGGTGGCGCAGCCGCTTGCTGGAGACGATGATCGCCCGCGTGCCCGCGCCGTTCTTCCAGGCCCACGATCGGCCTCAGTCGACGCCTCAGCTCGCCCGACACCGGTCGCTCATCATGAGAGGATGGGGGCCGGACGCGGAGCGCGTCGACGGCCGGGCGGAGCACTCTTACACATGGGCCTTCGGGGAGGCCGATCGGTTCGGCTCAGTTGGGATCCCGAGCCGCTATCTGCGGAGGATCGAGAAGTACTACGAATACGGCTCTGTTGGGATCAGGGGCGGCGTGGCGGCCGCGACGCAGCCGGGCCTGCTGGAGCGTTACCTTTGGGGATCGGACCGGTCCGGCCGGGATGACTTCTTCACCTACGCGCCGACCACTTACCTCTGGGAGGACTACGACGGCGACAGCAGGTTCGGGTACGACTACTACAGCATCAACGGCGTTGACGGGTCGATCGTCGTCCCGTACGAGGGCACGATGCTGTTGGGCGGGCAGGTCCTCACGCTGACCGACGGGTCGCTGGAGTTGGGATCATATGGCACGCTTGGCCGCATCGCAGCGGACAGCGGCCTGACGATCACGAGCGGGGACCACTCGTACATCGGCGGCGGGACGTTCACGGTCAACGGCACGATCAACAGTTGGCATGCGGCGGGACCGTGGAACCACAGCTTCGTGATGCCCGGCTCGTGGAACCAGGGCAACCTGGTTCTCAACGGCGACTTCGCGCTGACCAACGGCAACGGCCTGAGCGTGTGGGACACGACACATGCCGATAGCGGGATCCACACGGTCAGCTTCAGCGGCAACGGGCTGGTGCACTGGGGCAACTCCGCCGGCTACGTCAGCGGCCCGCCTCTGCTGCTCGTCGCCCCGACCGTGCCGGGTACCGGCGCGGGCGACGTGACGGCCGTCACGTCGGAGGGCGAGAGAATCCCGTGGTACGAGCACATCCGCTACCCGCGCGACGGGAAGCGGTCCAGCCGGTCGGCCTATGCGCTGGGCGACGACGCCGACGACGCCGACCGCGAGGTCCGGCAGAAGCTCCGGCACCGGATCGAGCGGCTGGAGTTCCGGGGAACCGATCTCGCCGACGTAGTCAGGTTCCTTAGCGAATCCGCAGGGGTGAACACCCATGTCGATTGGCGGGAGTTGGCGATAGAGGGCGTCAACAGAAACACCAAGGTCACGATTGCAGAGCTGAGGGGAATCACCGTCGAGCGTGCCCTAAAGCTGGCTCTTCAGGATGCCAAGGCCGGGGGTGGCGCGCAGAACGACATCCTGGCAGTTGTCGATAGCGGCCTGCTGAACATCTCCACGCGATACGCTCTGGCCGAACGGCCCGTTCGGCGTGTCTACGACATCCGCGACCTGCTCGACTCGGCACCCGGCCGGTCGCGTCGGTCGGGGTGGCGAGAGTTCGCCGACGAGTTGAGACGAACCTCCGACCAGCGCTCGACGGCCGGACTCTTTGAGGACGATTCCGCCATCTCGCGCAGGCGCGACCGCGATATCCTGAGGCTGGCGGTCCTGTCGCCTGATTTCCGCGGGCCCGGCTGGGACGCGGGTGCCCTCTCGGGGAGCGATCGAGATGAGGACGTTCTCGATGCGGGAGCCCTCTTCGACGAAGGCGGCGGCCGCTCGACGAGCCGTCGCATGCTCGAGCGGAAGAAGGGACGCAAGGATCTGGCCGAGAGCATCGGCGAACTCATCCAGGAGTCCGTCGATTGGGGCTCGTGGCAAGACCACGGGTTGGGGTTCAGCACCATCGATGAGCCCGGCAGGATGCAGGTATATGACGGTCATCTCATTGTGAGGCAGACACTCGACAATCACAGAGCGATAGCGGAACTCCTGAGCGGTCTGCGCAGAGCAAAGGGCATAGAGACGCAGGAGGAGAAGCTCGACTTCTTCCCCGGCGAAGCAGAGGCGAGCGACGCCCGGAGCGGGAGGACCGTGCGCGAGCTGGGCGTGCGCTTCGACGCGGAGCTGGATCTTCCGCGGATCGTGTCGGGCGCTTCGGCGAAGATAGACACCACGCCGTACCGGCGGCCGAGCTTCAGCGGATATCACGAATACTTCACCAACCTGCTGCTTTACGCGCCGGGGTTGAGCAACTCGCCGGCGGACGTCGCCGCGGTGCTGGAGGCCGAGGCGCCTCCGCACGAGCGGCCGGCCCGGGGGCGAATCGAGCGGACCGCCCGGAAGCTGATCGACGCCGCGCGGAAGGGGGCCTGGCGGACGGTGACATTGCCGCCGGGCGGCGAGGCCGGCGGGCTGACGGTCACGTTCGACGGGGCCGGCCGATACGCCTTCCGCCGCGCCACCGACACGGGGCTGATCGAGAAGGTCATCTGCGACGGCAAGACACTGCTTCACGTATACCCGGAGCTGGGCCTGGCGGGGCGGAGGCAGGTCAGCCGGTTTCATCGGCGGCAGACGGCGCCGTTTCTGCCGTGGGTGGTTCCTCCGGCCGACGACCTCGCCGTCGGCGCCGACGTGCTGCACGGCGGCGAGAGGACGGTGACGGTCCGCCCGCATCTGAGGGCCGGCGACGGCGGCCGATCCGGGCGGCCGACCTTGCAGTTGACCTTCGCCGCCGACGGGCGGCTGACGGAGCGGCGGCTGGTCAGCGCGGCCGAGGGGCGGACGGTCGTTCGGCAGACGTTGGCCGCCGACGGCGCGGTGCGGCTGATGGATGCGTCGGACAGGCTCGTCGGCGAGCTGAACTGCAAGCTCGCGGCGGCGGCCGGGCCGGACCTGAAGCCGGAGACCGCCCCGCTCGTCGTCCTGTCGATGCCGACCCGCTCGCCCGATCACGTACTCGAGGGCAAGCGGCTGAACGTCAACCGCCCGGCGAGCTGGCCGGCGGAGGCGGCGTTGGAGTACGCCCACGCGGGCATCGTCACCGGCGGCGTGCATCGCTGGCGCGCCGGGTCGATCCTCTGGCGGCGGCTGGTTCGCCACGGCGACCAGCGGGTTGGGCTGTACGTGCTGCTGCGAGCGGCCGGGTGGAAGGTCGCTCCGGCCCCGAAGGTGCGGCCCGTGTCGATGGCGACGTACCTCGCCTCCCTCGGCCAACCCGCCAAGTGGCCGGACGCCTCGCAATGGCACAGAGAGCCGACTGGCTTCATTCCGCGACTGGCCGGCTTCTACGGCCTGTGGCGGCAGCGCCACAGCACGGCGGCACAGGACGACACGGACCACGCAATAGAGACATGGCGGGGAGCCGTTGCCGACTATGTGCAGCAGACGGGGCCGACGGCGTTTTCGTGGGCGCTGGCCTCGGAAGCGGTTCGGTTAGGTACGGACAAACAGCGTGGGGAGTGGGCGGGGTTGCTGGTCGAGATGCTGGAGCGGTTCCGCGGCTCGCCGACGCTGGGCCCGTCGGCGCGGTACGAGATCGCGCGGCTGCTGCTGGCGAGCGGTCAGGGGGCCAAGGCGGCGGAGCGGTTCAAGCAGCTCTACGCGGAGATGGCTCGGAAGGGCCGGCCGCTGTGGTTCGACGAGGCGTTCCGTCTGGCCACGCGCTCCCGCGGCTGGCCGGATGTGATCGTCGCCGAGGCGCGGCGGCTGACCGATTCGGGCGCCCGATCGGCGGCGGTGGAGCTGGCCTGGCAGTGCCGGCGGGCCGGCGACCGGGAACTGGGCGCGGAGATCTTCGCGACGGCTGCGGCCGACTGCCCGCCGGGCGAGCGGACGGCCCTTCGCGTGGCGGCGGCGAAGTACCACGCCCACGCCGGCCAGTGGCGGCGCGCGGAGGCGGCGCTGGCCGAGGCGCTCGAGGACGCCGAGGCGGCGAGAGTTCCGGCGTTGTGGAACGCGGCGGCGCGGGTCGCGCTGCACAACGGCCGGCTCGCGCGGGCCGTCCGGTGCGCCGATCGCGCCATGGAGATCCGCTACCGGGCCTTGGACGACCGGGTCAACGTTCGCTGGGTTCGCTCGCAGGTGGGCAACCTGCTGGCGGGCTATCAGCGGCTGGCCGGGGCGATCGGCTCTCTGCCGGGCGGGCCTCCGGTGACGACGACGGCGGGCATCGTCCGCTGGGCCGACCGGTGGCGGCAGCTCGACACGGACGCGAAGCGGCCCTGCCACGCGGCGGCCGACGCGCTGCGCAAGCTCGGCGCCGACGAGTTGGCGTGGGAGTACCTGACGACCCCGCTGGCCGCCGGGCCCAACGAGTCGAAGGGCTGGCTGGAGCTGGCGAAGAAGCTGGTCGGCGACGGCGAGGTCGATCTGGCCGACCGCGCCTACGCGGCCGCTTCCGACGTCGAGGCGGCCAACGCCCAGATCCTGTGGGACCGCGCTTCGATGCTCCGCCGCCACGGCCGCCGCGAGAGGGCCCACACCGTCCTCCTCCGCCTCGCCAACGGCGCCTGGGAGGACCGCTTCGACAAGCTCCAGCGGCAGGCGCGCGAGCTGCTGGCGAGATAGGGCAGATTTCGAAGACGGCGTACGGCACAGGCTGCTTGCACTTGTCCAGCCCCTCCAGGCCGTGGGGAGTTGAGCACGTACGCCCCGAATGGGCGGCTGGAGGTTCCTCTCCTGAAAGGCTGCCTCAGTCCCCGCAAACAAGCCGCGGTGCTGGAGGTGGGAAGCGACGACGGCGTCAAGGCCTGGCTTGGCGGCAAGCTTGTCCACGCCAACAATGCCAGCCGCGGCCTCAAGCCTGGGGAGGACAAGGTCGCGGCCACCTTCCAGGCTGGAGAGAACCAGCTGCTGCTGAAGATCAACAACGGCAGCACCGACTGGGGCGCCTGCGCCCGCGTCACCGCCCCGGACGGCAAGCCCATCCCGGGCCTGAAGATACTCGCCCGATAGGGCTGCGGACACTTCGGGGATCATCAGAGCGACGGAAGACCGAGGCAAGCGTGCGTAATCGATCTGCACACGTGGCCGTTGCATTCGGGATCACCCTTGCGATGTGCTGCGGGTTCGCCGATGGGCGGGCCTCCGCGGCGAATGCGCCCTCCCCTCCCGCCGACGCGAAGGTCGATTCCGCCCGCGCGGGCGCCGCGGCCGGCACGTGCGGCTTCGACCTGAAGAAGGACGCCCCGCTGACCAGCGCGGGCATCTTCGACTACCACTACGACGCAGACGGCCTCCGGCAACCCGGCCGACGTGCCCGACGAACCGATCGGTTCGCCCTCCCGGATCGATCGGAGCCCATGCCCGTTCTGTTCTTCCGGTACGTTGGTCTTTCTCCGCCGAATCCCGCGCCACCAAAGGGCGCCGCCATGACGCCCAGCGCCGTACCGCACATGCCCATCTGCCCCTACATGTCTCGTCCGAGCCATGATGCTGCATCCCGGTAGTAGCTCTTGAGCATCCCGCCAAGGCGCTCGCGACATCGGACCGGACCATCCCTGGGCGGCGGCCCCGCTGGCGGCTCGACAGTCCGGTTCCCCAGGCCCTGGTGCGGCCGTTCCACGTGATGGCGCTCTACGAATTGCCCCACGACGTACCGCAGGTGCTGCTCACCGAACAGAATCATCCTGTTGAGGCACTCGCGTTTGATTGATCGGACGAAGCTGTCGCAGTAGCCGTTCAGGTTGGGCGAACGCTTGGGCAGCTTGAGCGCCCGCACGCCCGCGGCCCCGAGTGTGGTCCGGAACTGCTTCGTGAACAGCGGATCCCGGTCGTGGATCAGGATCCGTCTGCCGTTACCGGCCGCCACTCAGTCCCAGCACGACGTCCACGGACGCCTTGAATACCCAGGCCATGTCGTCCGAACGACTGCTGCTGCAATCATGGCCGCCGACGAAGAGCAGATTGTCGCCAAACGGCGAGGGGGCGAAAGTCCGCGGCGAGACGAGGGCCGCCTTGCCGGGCGCGTAGCTTCCGTTGACCTCATTCACCGTGTAGGTCCGGTCGGCTGTGCGAATGGCGTACATCGCGCCGGCGTACAGTTTGCCGGCCCATCTGAGGTGGTCATTCCCCCGGAGCCTCCCCTGAAAGCCGATCAGGTGCACGGTCTTGCCCGTCACCGGGTGGACGACCGGGTACATGTTGCTGTGGGCCCCAAGCGTATACCCGACCTCGATGCCGAGCTCCTTGCTCATCAGATCGCGCACGTTCGCTTCATTGTGAGCGGTGTAGCCACCCGAGCCGTCCGGATCAAGTCGCTTGATCTGACCGGTCGATCTGCCGCCGGGCGCCCACATAAACAGGATGGACCGGCCCGCACCATTGGGATTGGCTATAGTGGTCAGCCCGCGAATGCCCCCCACGTCGGTATTGACGCCGCCACCGAGATCCAACACCTTGGTGTAGCTCGGCCGCGGGCCGTCAATCCGGCGATAGACGACCCCGCCGACCGAAAACAGCAGCGAGCCGTTGGCCTCAACGATGCCCAGTGGTCTGGTGGTGAACGTGCCGCGCGCCGGAAACTCCACTTTCTCGTCCCAGCGAATCCTGGTTGGCTTTGAGGCATCATAGACACCCGACAGGATCCCCGGGTTGCCCAGCAGCAGGAACAGCCGTTCTGCACCGGTAACCCTGTCCCTGTGGATCTCCATGCCGCGCGGGACCCATCGCGTGCCCCCCGCCCGGGGGCCGTGCTTCACAATCCGGTGACTCCATGTGCCGGCAGCATCGTCGCGCACCCAGGCAGATACCACGCCGCGCTTTCCGCTATAGGCGCCTGCGGCCGCCACCAGCAGTTCTTGTGGCCGCGGCAGCGTCTTGCCGGCCCCGTCACGGGAGAACGTGACCGACTTGAGGATGTTGCCCTTCATATAGCGAAGTCCGCGACCGTTGGACTTGCCCATGTCGAGGTCGACTTCCCACCGCCCATCGGCTGAATCCAGCCGAAGCACCTGGGCCGATTGCTTCTTGGCGTAGGGGGCGTTCTCCCACCGCGAGTCCTTCCAGTAGCCGTTGGCGGCATAGAGCTTGCGCTGGTGCGCCACGAGGTGCATGATCTCAGAGCCACCGGCATACGCCCCCTTGCTGTCGGTGTATCCCGCCTCGTAGCTCTGTGTCCAATCGACGCGGGCCGGAGTGTCGGCGGCGATGGCCGTATGCGACGGCGCGCCGCACCCGACGCCCCAAGCGGTCATGGCCACGCCGACCACCCCAAACAGTCTGCCAAACGGTTGCATCCTACCGGCCATCTCCCTTCTCCGAGCGAGCTTGTGGCAGAGCGTCGACCGGCAGGACCACAGCGATGTCGACCATCAGCTCCCGGCATGGGTCCATGCCGGGCGTCGATTGGCCCTGCTGAAGCGGGCCGCCGAGCCTGATGTTCGTGCAACGGCCGAACAAGCAGGAACTCTTGATCGCGCCCTTTGCCGGAGCAAGCTCTCGCCTCCGCGAGGCTAGCATGATCGAGCAGGCCCGGCAAGGACGCTCTCCGGGTGGGTGTCGACGGCTCGATCAAGCTCGAATTCCATGGGGCCAAGGTCACCCCGAATGCCGGGCTGCTGCCGTATTGGGACTTCGACGACGTACTCGGACTGACGGCCATGGCGGAGAGTCTGCTGCGGTTCCTGCGCAGGCATCTGGTTCTCAGTGCGTATCTTACCGATGAAGCAATCCCTGATTCCTGCGTGACAGATGCCGTGGGGGAAGGTATGATCGCATGGGCAATTGCGGGAACGCGAGGCATTTTCCTTATGCAGAGGCGAAGGGGTGCATGGGATGAGTGGCTCCTCAAGGGGTTGCGGCGGCCACAACGAGGAGACAGATCCTCGTGCCACCGAATCCACCATCCGTGACACCCGCGTGCCGGCAGAGACGGACGGGCAGACTCCTCAGCGCCCCGGCGCCCTCGAAGCTGGAGCGACGAACGGATGCTCCGAGACCAGCGATCGGACTCTGCCCGAGGATCTGCCGAACGTGACAAGGGACGTTACGGCAGTCGACCGGCAGCGCAAGCCGGCCGGATCGGGCAGCTCCCCCAGCATCAGCGGGTACCGCGTGACGGGAATGCTCAGTGACCGGGGGGGACAGGGCACGGTCTGGCGAGCCGTTCAGTTGGGAACGGAACGCGAGGTGGCCCTGAAGCTCCTGAAGCCCGGCGCGTTCCATTCGCCGGTTGCGCGGGCACGGTTCGAGCGGGAGGTCACCCTCACGGCCCGCCTGCGGCACCCCAATATCGGCCGCATCTTCGATAGCGGCCTGGACCGAGGGGCGTACTACTACGCGATGGAGTTGGTCGACGGTCTGAGCCTCGACCGGTACGTCCGCGAGAACTCTCTGCCCAGGGAGGACATCCTACGGCTGGTGGCCAAGGTCTGTCGCGCAGTCCAGCACGCCCATGAGCGCGGCATCATCCACAGGGACCTGAAGCCCTCGAACATCCTGGTGACAGACGACGGCGAGCCCCACGTGCTGGACTTCGGATTGGCGAAGGCCCTTGATGCGGATCTGGCCGTCTCTCAGCCCGGAGACATCGCCGGGACGATCCCCTACATGGCGCCGCGCCAGGCCGATGGCCAGATCGATGAGCTGGACACCCGGACCGACGTCTACGCGCTGGGCGTGATCCTCTATGAGCTGCTGACCGGCCAACTGCCGCGGGACATGACCGGCAGCGCGCTGGATATTCTCCAGCGGATCGCTCACGAGGAAGTCCGTCTGCCCTCGACCGTGCTGCCCTCGATCGGCCGCGATCTCGAGTCTCTCCTGCTCAAGGCCCTCGCCCTGGACCCCCAGACGAGGTACGGCAGCGCGGGCGGGCTGGCCGACGACCTCGAGAGCTACCTTTCGGGTGAACCCCTCCAGGCCCGGCCGCAGACGACGTTCTACCTGCTGAGCAAACGGATGCGGAAGCACCGGGGCCGATTCGCCTTGGCCGGCCTGGTGCTGGGCTGCTTCGCCGCGGGGGCCGTGGCCTATGTCCTCTCGATCAAGACCGAGCAGCGGAAGACCGAGGCCCAGCGCGTCCGGGCCGCCGAGTCGGCCCGCAACGCCCTGGTCCAGCGGGCCGTCGCGGTCAGGACGCTGGACCGGCTGATCGTGGCGGTCCAGAGGCGGCTGAGCCGGGACGGCGGGCACCTCAAGCTCCGCAAGGCCCTGATCGACATCGCAATGGAGGAGCTTCTGAACATCATCTCGCCCGAGGAGTACTGGGGCGTTCCTCCGGACCGCTACACGGCGGCGGCCTGGCTCATCGTGGGCGATATCAGCCTCTCGGCCCATCAGGACGACAAGGCGAGGGAGGCCTACGAGAAGGCCCTGAAGCTGATGTACACGATCGCTGCCGCCGAGGAGACGAACGAGTGGCTGCTGCTGGACCTGTCCGTCGCCCACAGCCGCATGGGCAGCTTCCTGTACGACAGGAAGGACCGCCAAGGCGCGGAGGAGCATTTCGGGAAGGCGAAGGCCTTCGCCACGCGCCTCGAGACCGTCGCCCCGGACGCCCCGTCCACGTTGCGGAACCGGCTGGCCCTGTCGGTCTTCTTCGGGGACCTGCGCCTGGACGAGGGGAAGCACGAAGAAGCTCGCCTCCTCTACCAGAAGGCCCTGGGTATCGCCGAGAGCCTCCTCGGCCGCAATCCCATGGGCAAGGGACATCGCGACGTGGCGACCTCGCTGAGGCGGCTTGGCGAGGCAAGCTTCTGCGCGGGCGACGGCGAGCAGGCCGTCCGGCGCTACGAGCAGGCCCTCGTGCAGTTCGGCCTGTCGGAAGACGCCAACAGCCGCGCCGTCGAGACGGAACTGGCCATCACCCGGGAGAAGATGGCTCGGGCCCAGCTCAAGGTCGGCAGGCCGGCGGAGGCGGGCCGATCCGCCCGCCGTGCCCTGGACACTTTCCAACAGCATTTGCGGGCCGATCCGGGGTCTCTGGACACGGTCGCGTACCTCGCCTCGGGATACCTGATCCTGGGTCGGGCCGCCATGGCGGAGGACAAGGTCGCCGAGGCCGTCTCCGCATTCGAGGCCGCCCTGGCCGTGCTTGACGCGGCGGCCGCACAGGCCGGGCTGCAGGACCGGCCCCGGTTGAGGACGCTGCGGGAGCAGATACGCACCGACCTGGATCGAGCCAGCGGCCGTGAAGGTCGCACCGATCCACCGAAGGAAGGAACGGGACCATGAAGTCACAGGACAATCGGCTGCGGCGTCCCTCAAGCCGGCCCCGCGAGCTGTCGGGCTTCACCCTCGTCGAGCTGCTGGTGGTCATCGGCATCATCGGGGCCCTGGCGTCCCTGCTGGTCCCTTCGCTGTTGACCGTCCAGGCCATCGCCCGACTGGCATCCTGTCAGTCGAACCTGAGGCGAATGGCCAGGGCGAGCTTCAACTACGCCGGCACCTCGAACGGCCGCAAGCCGCCCATCTACCCGTTGGACAGGCTAGATCCCGTCTCGCCGAACCTGAAGTTCGGCTTCGAGCCCACCGGGCAGGGGCTCGTGATCGCGGGGGGGTACGCGCAGGTGGAGAGCATGCTGTGCCCGGCCCAGGCCATGGAGGAAGACGTCCTCCAGGATCGGCTGCGCTGGTACGACGAGACCAAGGCCGTTTCCGGATCGTCTTATGCGTATTTCCACTACCGCCGGACGAGGGACTACCCGGACCCCCTCGCCAACGTCACCTACGACGACGCTCAGGCCAGGGGGCTGACCACGCTGCTGGCGGACATCAACTGCAGCGCCGAGCACCGTTATCGGGGCGATTTCGCGGACCGTCCCTGGCGCAGCCATCCCGTCGTGGGAAAGATCAACGCCGTGAAGCTGGACGGGACGGTGTTCACCCGCTCGAACAAGGACTACCAGCTTCCGGCCCCCGGCGGCAAACGCGAAGAGAAGGAGTGGTACGAGATGCTCGACGAGTTGACAGGCAATTAGCAGCCGGACAGCGTCCGGCATCGGGAGAGGGAGCATGTCTCTGGCATCACATGCGGTTGCCCGGCTGAATGCGCTGTATGGGAAGGTCCTTCACAGGATGTGGGCACGGGGCCTCCGGTCACCCTACGGGGGCCGCCGGCCGGCCCGGACAGGCAGGGCCGACTTCCTCGAGAGGCTCGAGCCCCGCCTGCTGCTGGACGCCGCACTCGTTCCCCTGGGTGTGGACCTGTTGGCCGGCAGCGATTCGGGCGCGTTGAACGACGACAACCTGACTAACATCGCCACGCCGGTCATCCAGATCGAGGCCGCTCGCGAGGGCGACGAGATTCGAGTCTACGGGCAGTCCGGCCTGCTGGGCCAGGCCGTGCCCGTCGGCCAGACGCTGTACGAGTACACCTTCACCCAGGGGCAATTGGCCGAAGGCGACAATGTCGTCACGGCCCGCAGCTTCGACGGCGCCGAGGAAAGCGGCGACTGCCCGGCCCTGACCGTCACGCTGGACACGACGAGCCCGGTTGTCGCCGGCGTGATGCCGGGCACTTCGCTGCGCTTCGACGGCAGCGACGACTACGTAGCGCTGCCCGCCGACGCGCTGGACGAGTTGTCAGACGTCACGGCGGAGTTTTGGTTTAGAACCGCGAAGGCGGCCGAGCAGTACGTTTTCAGCGGCGCCAACGGCAGCACCGACAACGCCTACGGGGTCGCCCTGACCGGAACGGGCAGTGTCTCTCTCTATCTGGGGCCGAACGGGAGTGTCTCCTGGTCCGTTCCCGCGTTCGCCGACGACGCCTGGCACCACGTGGCCGTCGCTCGAGACGCCGCAAACGACGAGGCCACACTCTACTTCGACGGCATGGATCGCGGCACGGTCTCGGCCACCATCGACACACTGGCCATCGATCCCGGCGGGCTGATCGTCGGGCAGGATCAGGACAGCGTCGGAGGCGGCTTCCAGGCCAGCCAGGCCTTCAGCGGACGGCTGGCGGACCTGCGCATCTGGGACGTTGTGCGCAGCGGGGCTGCCGTTCGGGGGGACATGCACGCCGTTCTAACGGGAGGCGAGCCCGGGCTGGTCGGCTGCTGGCGCCTGGATGACGGAGCGGGGGAGGTGGCGCAGGACCGGACCGCCGCCGCCCGCCACGGTTTGCTGGGCGGGGGCAGCCCGGCCGGTCGGCCTGCCTGGGCCGATCTGGACGCGGAGATCCCCCGGGAGACGATTAGAGTCGTCTTCGAGGACGCCGGCGGGATGGACCCGGCCGCGGTCACCGATCCGGCGAACTACGAGCTTCTGGCCAGCGGCCTCGACGGGGGGTTCGGCGACGGCAACGAAGTGGATCTGTCGGCAGAGCTGGATGCCGTCGAGTACGACGAGGCCGCCCTGACGGCGGTCCTCAGGTTCTCGGCTCCCTTTGCGGACGACGACTACCAGCTCACGGTCGAAGGCGCCTCCGGCGTTCTCGACGCGGCGGGCAACCGATTGCTGAACGGTACGGACTACGTGGGCGACCCGCTCACCATCCTGGCCTCGGAGGCCGCCGTGACGATCGACCTCCAGGCCGACAGCGATTCGGGCGCGTCGGACACCGACGACCTGACCAACGTCGAGGCCCCGACGTTCGATGTCACGGTCAACAAGCCGGGGCTGATCGAGCTGGACTACGACGGCGACGGCGCGGCGGATGATGCGCTGGTGGCCGACCGGGCGGGCGCGTACGCCTTCACCGCGCCCTCGCTGGCCGACGGCACGCATGACGTGGCCGCCACCCTCACGCCCCCGGTGGGGGCGGCCGCCTCCGACAGCATCTCCGTGACGATCGACACGCAGTCGCCCCGCATGGTCGAACAGGCCGCCGCCTCGCTGCCGATCTCCCGCGTGGACCTTGCGTTCAGCGAGGCGATCGACCCGGCCACGTTCGGCCTGGCCGACGTGACCGTCACCGGGCCCGAGGGCGATCTCGTGCTGACGGAGCTGATCGACCTCGGCGACAACCTGTACCGGATCGGTTTCGCCGAGCAGACGGCCGAGGGCCTCTACCACGTCGAGATCGGCCCGGACATCTCCGACCCGGCCGGCAACCGCATGAACGAGGACGGCGACGAGACCCAGGGCGAGGTCGGCGAGGACGCCTACACCTTCGACTTCGTCCTCGGCATCGGCCCCCGCGTCGTCGCCCGCGACCCGGTCATGCTCTTCGACCTGACCGCCGGCCCGCTCGACGCCGTCACCGTCACCTTCGACGAGCCGCTCGACTTCCGATCGGACCAGACGGGCACGTTCTGGACAGACGACGTGACACTCACCGGGCCCGCCGGACAGGTCGGCGCAATCGGCATCGCCGACGAGGGAGCCGGCCAATACCGCGTCACCTTCCCCGAGCAGACCGCCCCCGGCGTCTACACGCTCCGGGTCGGCCCCGACCTGACCGACATCCACGGCAACCTGATGGACCAGGACCAGGACGGCCAACTCGGCGAAGCCGACGGCGACGTCTACGCCCGCCAGTTGTTCGCCCACGAAGGCGACGCCCTCTTCTGGGACGGCTTCGAAGACGGCTGGAACGGCTGGACGCGCAGCAACGGCGTCTGGGAGGTCGGTGTACCGACATCTGGCCCGGGCTCGGCCCACAGCGGGACGAAGCTGGCCGGGACGGTGCTATCGCAGGACTATCCGTACCGCACGGACAGCTACCTGATCAGTCCGACGATGGACTTGCCGACGATAGCGGACGGAGAGGAGATCACGCTTCGGTTCGCCCAGTGGTTCAACTACGACAGCGCTGACAAGCGTTGCGTCCGGATCCGGACTTGGAATGATGGGAACTGGTCGGGCTGGACCGACCTGACGTCAAACAGGTATGCGTATTCAAGCGTGTGG
>Ga0180438_10003234_pt1 | contig 24958 bp, 51 predicted proteins | sample SS_ome_12_FD_132455 | JGI IMG/M metagenome (GOLD analysis project Ga0180438, IMG submission 132455) | Hypersaline lake sediment archaeal communities from the Salton Sea, California, USA - SS_3_D_2 metaG | ecosystem: Environmental > Aquatic > Non-marine Saline and Alkaline > Hypersaline >... | reverse complement strand
AGGTTTGGAAACGCTGGCGTATAAGTTCCATAGCCAGGTTTATGGATCATGACAACGTACTGAGTCACAGCAAATTTCATTAAAAGAGATGAGAAGGATCAGCTGATTGGAACCGGACCACACTTATAAAAGATGGTCGGATTACTTTGAACAGCAAGGTCTGCTTCCTGGCAATCAGTGACGACTTTGACGACTTCACTTTTACCATCGTAACGGTTGGTCATTACAGCCCAGACAAGTTTAGGACTGTTGGATTGAGTTTTAATATTCATTGTTATCTTTCAGTGCACTTTATTATGTGAGATATAAATCTATCTTCATGCAAGATGGATGCCAAGAAGCAGACATGTGTTGAGCTGCGTGTGCTTTGCCAGAGTACACGCATTGATCCTCCTCATAGATGAAGAGGATCTTAAGACCTAGGAAGACTTCCTGGATCTAAATAATTTTGTTAACTTCGGCACTCTTTCAATGAGCCTGGCAATTTGCCATGGCTTCAGTGCTTTTATAGATTTATTCTTTAATATCTTATCAAAGGTCAATAGAATAACAAGCACTGAAAGCACGTCATAAGATGTCCAAATGAGTTGCTTTAATCGGAAGTAATTCGATTTTGCCATCAAAAACAAACATTAAAATTCTTCACGTTTGTGATTGGACCAAGCAGATTTGATCTCCATGGCACCACCAAGAAGGTCCTGAGCTTCAGAACCATCCGGTGCCTCCTCTCGATAGATAGGTTTTTCTAGCCAGTTATAGTATGAATCCATCTCAAATTTGATCTGTTCCACCTGGCGATCAACTTCTTTCATGGAGCGTTCAACTTTCCATTCAACCCAATCCCAAATACAGTGGGAGAGAATCTTCCTGATAATGAAGTTCTGCTCCCACATAAAATTGTGTTCAATCAAAAGTAAACATACTTCATAAGCAGCAACATTCCAGATGTTGTACTTCATGGTCCATCGGCATAAAACTGTTAACAGTCTAGCGATAGATAATTCTTAGATCATCGGAAGAATCTTTAAGAACTTTTAATGCTTCCCGCCAACGACCGTCGGACACCAGAAACTCATATTCGTTCCAGTGTCCGTTGGTCTTAGCAGCAAGAACAATGTACTTGCTGAATTTATTCATGCGTGCATCTCCTGGTGCTGTTTCCATGCAGCAGTGTGCATCTCATTTATGGTCATGGCAGGTTCACCATAATCATAAATTTCATCATCACTAGGTTCCCAGTTGTTGATGTATTCAAGTGCTGGCATGATCTCCTCCTCAATTTTTTCAATCACCCAAGAAGGAAGAGCATCCATCATATGCTTTTTGGATTCCTGCTGGAGGAGAACACGCATCCTTCTTTCAAAAAGATAAAGAAGGCGCTCAATGTGCATAGTGTTGATGTCGTGATAAGACATGGTGTGAAAGCAAAGGGACAACCTGGGGCTTACACCAACGATGTGGATGCCCAGCTATTAGTTACACTTTAAGAAGTATTGCCAATGGTTTGATGGATCAGTCCATCTAATGACATTACAGTTTTGATATTGATCTACCACTTCAAAATTAGATTCAACTTTCCTCTCCGGCATTGGTTTAAAGATGCCATAAAGCATTGCAAAGATTGCAAAAACACAGATAAAAAACCAAAGGAATCTGTACGCTTTTTGTTCAAGATTGTTCATGGTACATAGTGAAGGTGACTACTGGGCTTCTATGCCTCTGCAACAGGTACATGGCTCCTCTCCCTGGAAAAACCCATGGTTAAAAAGCACTGCATAAGCAAGTTGTTCTGCTTTAGTAACAGAGTCAAGTCCTGATCGGACCAAGAACTCTTTTTTCCGTAACTCTTCTGCAACTTCTTCTAGAAAATGAACGTAGTAGTAACCAGAGTTAGAGGATAACGAAATAACCTTGGGTGGGGTTTTTTGCTTGGTCATTTTTTATGGGGATAAAAGTGGTAATGGTTACTGGACTTCAAGCTCGACAGCAGCACGGCCCCAGCGGGCGAGGACAGCGCGGGCGTAATCCTTGTCGGTACTGAAAGGATTATCGAAAACAGTGACAGCCAAAGCCATTAGCTCCTCATCCGTCGGCCCCTCCGGCTCGGGCTGGGAGAGGAGGGCGCGGGCTTCATCAGCGAACGGATGCGTCGATGTGCAGTCGTCTCGCGCCATCTGCCGGTACAGATCCAGCTCCTTGGCCATCCGCTGGATCAGGTCGCGTTCAGTGGTCATGGTTCTTCAGAGCAATAAGGTGGGATGATTCTGTTCAACAATATAGGAAGTGTAATGTGCAAGAATAACTTGGGCGTATTCCAGCGCAGCGGTATTGAGTGCCACGCGGAAGATACGTGGCTTAACCTGACCGCCTGTTGCATCAGAGCAGACTTTTGCTGCGTAGGAAAATTCATCTTGCATGGTTTCGGGCATCAGTTCCAGCAACTCTTTGACTGATGGATATTCAGGCTCGGGCTTGTCGAGATAAGCGCGGGCTTCAATGAGCACTGGGGTAGCCGTTGAAACGTGCTGAGTACCGTCTTCGTTATGGATAACTCGGATAGCGTTGGTCAGTGCATCAGCCAGCCGCTGGATCAGATCGCGTTCGGTGTCAGTCATTTTCAAAATTCCATTTAGTATTGAAGAATACTCGTGTCCAAAATCTTATCCAACGATTGGGAACAGGACAAACATTGTAACTAACATCTTCAAAAATGATTACCACCTGTCCCTGTCCAAATAGATCACAGGTACAAATGACTTTTGGTTGATGGAGTTGTGCTGCAAAGTCGAGTGTGGTGTCAGTCATGGTTCTTCAGAGCAATAAGGTGGACGAAGGTTACCTTCTTTATCAGTGAAACCAGCTTCATACAAAAACTGACAAGCCGCTTCTTTGTCACCAGCTAATGCACAAGTCAGAAGGGATGGAGCCGCCTCGACAGCAGGGCTCCATTTACTGCCAGGGTGAGACAGAATCCATATTGCTTTAGCCAGGGCTGCAGCCCCCAGTCTGTTATCGCCATCCACTTCGCGGATAATTTCAGCCAGCTTCAGGATGTGATCAGTGTTCATGGTCATGGTGTCTCCAACACATCGCGCAGCTCGATGTCCCCGCCTTCATTGTGATAAACGCAGGCTTTCGGATCCCAGCCAAGAACGTTTGATTGGACTTCTTGGGCGCTTACCCTTGGGAAGTCTTCGGTGCGAGCAATTTCAAAGTACATGTCGCACGCTTCGGCATCGTCTTCCGCCAAAGCGTAGGCTTCATAAACAATTTCAACAACAAACAGTTTTTTAGTCATTGTGTCTCCGTGGCGGTGGTGGCATCGCCGCGTAGATCGGCGGCGATGGCGTCTACCTTGGCGTTGTGCTCATCAGCTCCGCAATCGCATTTTGCTCCAGCATTATCATTGGCCGATCCATCCTCTGACTGAGGGCAGCTATACCAAGAATCCTCGCAGGTGTAGTGCTCGCGTCTAGCTAAACTTACCAGCCGCTGGATCAGGTCGCGTGTGGTGTCAGTCATGGTGTCTCCGTGTTGCCGCGCAGCTCGGCGGCGATGGCGAGGAATTGGGTCCGAGTGTGTTGCCGCTGAGCGAGTCGCTCAAGATCGGGGCTGCGCATAAGGTCGGGCGCTTTTTCGTATGGCACCACCTGATCCGCAGCAGCCTCCAGGGCAGCGGCGGCCATGGGGCGAGCGATCACATGGAATGGCGGTAACGCACCATCAACGACGGCATCCAGCACCGCCTGCGCAGCGGGTGATAGGTCAGTCATGGGGAAGTGCCTCCAGTGCGCGGCGGATGATGTTGTAGTGAACTGCATCAACCTCCGTGTCATCAAGCATTGCAAGCGCCTGCTCCTTCAAACTCGGCGGCTTCGGGCGGCGATCATTGCGGAGACGGTGGGCACCGACAAATGGGCAGTTGTAATCCAACCACTCACAGCACGCCTCCAGCTCCTGATCACGGGCCTGCTGCAACTTGGCCTCATTGACCTCGCCGCGCTGCTCGTAGCCCCATTGGGTGGCGCAGTTGGCAAGGTGCAGGTCGCTTTGTGCAACTTGGACAGGAGTGCCTTCGTGCCAGATTTCGGCAATCCACTGCTGCACCAGCTCTCGCGGTGGGGTGATGGGGTGTTGATCAGTCATTCCTTAAGTCTCCTTCTCTATGAGGCAGCAATGGATAAAGCAATACGCGACAGGAGGAACCCAACAGTGAGCCCAGTCGCAGCAATTAGTAGATGACGCTGGTTTGTAGTCATAGCCGTGTGCCTGTGTAGTTGCAGATTGGGCAGTGAACGCGATGTTGAGCGGGCCAGGTGGCTAGAACCATGTTTGGCGTGGAGTCCACGAGCTCCCTGCCGCACTCGGGGCAGGCGATACCGTTGGGAATCGGAGCAGAGCCAAACTGGCCAATTCGCTGAGCGCGTGAGCGATTGTGATCTTCGAGGGAGATCAAGTCAGTCATTGGAATCCTCCAGTTGCTTGAGACGCAAGATGGCGCGGCGGATGGTGTCGGTGATCTCAGGCAGGTAATGTGCATCGCGCTCGATTGTGTCGAGCGTCTGGAGCGCAATGCTGCTTAGCGTCTGAGGCTTCGGGCGGCGAGCGGCGCGGAGGTCATCGCTTGCTCGAATGCATTCCCATTTGCCTTCAAACTGAAAGGGATACTCCTTTTCAAGGAAAGAACAGCACGCCTCAAGCTCAATGTCTGCCCCCCATTGAGCGGCTTTTTCTGAAACGTACTGCATCCATTCCACGGGATCGTGCGGACTGATGCGTTGCGCTTGTTGAGCCCAAAGCTGTCGCAGCTCTGGCGGTGGGGTGATCGTGGGGTGTTGGTCAGTCATTGTTAATAAATTCCAATGCATCAACAGGATTTTGCATATTATTAATACGATCCGGTTCTTCTTTAGCTTCCAGCTTCTTTTTAGCCTCTTCTTCTAGCTTGTCAAAGAAGTCAGACTCAGTAATGAATCCATGATATTTACCAATCTCACGAAGTTCATCATCAGTTACAACTTCATTAAACAAATGATTAGCTAATCCCTTACGGATTACTTTATCACTGAATCCAAAGTGCCTGAGGAATTTTAAATACCATTCAAACAGTTGATAGATGTTCAATTCTTCTGGTCCTGGTAGAACCATCGTCATGCTTTCTTCTGGGATTGATTCACCCCATTCAAAACCTGATCGTGATGACATATCATTCCACTTGGAAATGTATGTCAATGTAATTTTAGAGTCGCGTGGTTCAGTCATTGCTCCATTGGATTAGGTTGGTCAGGTTGAGACAGAGGACCGTCAAGATCATCAGCACTGATCTTAGCAAGTTCTTTGAGGATATTGGATTCCATGAACTTGTTGCCATGTTTCCTGGCAATGTCCAGCGCTTTGAGGTAACGTTCTTTTCTTGAGTCCATTAGATTACATTATGAACTTCATCTTCAAAGTCATCAACGTAGGGCAAATCAATGACACGCCATGCAGGACAGATTTCTTCGAGTAACTGCATAAATTCCTGCTCATTGGATGGAATGTCCAGCTCCTCTGTATTAAATGAAGCCGAGCATAGAGCTGGACCCCACTCAGGAGGATCAAGCAGTGTTTGGTTTTTGGTGCATTTCGCATCCTCAATGATGGCCTCTACATAACAGGAGTTGTCATCAAAACGGATGTCTTCAATCGAAAGGATTGCCATGAGTGTTACCTGGTGAACTACATGAATGCAAAGGAATCAGGTACTGTATAAATAAATACAATGACCTGAGGTTTAGTCATGGACGCTGCTTTAGTACAACACTTGAAGTCTAAGCAGAAACAAGAAGAACGCAATAGCAAACAACATAAGTTTGCAATCGCACAAGATAGCAAAGAAGGTAAAGATCTGATTAAAAAGTCACTCATTAATGTTTGAGTTTCTTGACAATGTGATCTAGATAACATCACCTCCCTGGAACATAAGACAAACTAGAGTAGTAGTAATAAATACTCACTCATGTTTGAACTTGATTTTGATTACGGCACTTGGTTTTTCTATTGCTTTTGTGCTGGTTGCTGTTACCAAGCATGGAAGGGTGGGGTCGATTGAACTCAACCCCACCTTAAAACTAAAACAATCTTAGAAAACTACCATTCAGCAGGAGAATATACCATCATGCTTTCTCCAAGTTTCCTGACAGCACCTTGAATGTCAAACTTAGATGCAGCTTTTATCTCCTCTTTAATTGAATCAAGACTCAATTTCAAAGTGGATGATATAACATCTTCTAAATACTGCTGAACAGAAGGCGTAGAAACGATGTCTCCTAGAAAATCAGCATATGTTTGGCGATAAAGCATAAAGCTCGTTAGCTTTGCTCTAAATTGATCACAAATCTTATTACAAAAATCCTGATCATCTAAAATTTTTGCAACAATCAAATTTTTAGCCAAATCAGTTTTTATAATTCTGTCTGCTACACGTTCAGCCAAATTGTTAAGCTGATCATCAGATAACTCAATTGAATAAAGTTGAGATTCAATCCTATTAAAAATATCTTTATACCTATCTAACAGCAAAGAAAGTTCAATGCAATAACCTTCAACAGTTTTGATAGAAACGTTAGAATCAGACATGGTAATCAAAGTGATGTGGTGAAGTTACGATAGTTAAAGTAAACAGTGTTGCCACTGTCAGGAAGTTGGCAGTCCAAAATGTTTTGAATGACAGCCAAAGTTAATGCAGCAGCTGCTGCATTTGCTGACAACAACTGAGGTGAACTTGGAGCTTGAGCACTACAAGTTCCTCTCTTAGGAACATGGTCAGAAGGTTGAGCTATGTTAGGAAATAGCTCAGCTGGATGCAAACCAAGTGTTTGGTCACCAATACGGCCATACCAAATCACTTGACCTTTGATAGCAGATGCTGGATCATCAGCACCTGCATTACCTGGTGAAATCCAAACAAAGTCACGCTTATGTTCTTCAAGAACATTGAGCGTCATAGCACGAGTAGCATCATTATCAACAGCTAATATGATCATGATGGTGCCATCATCTTCAGCATCAAGCTCACGTTTAAAAGAGCTAGAACTTAGATAGTTTGGTATGACATTAGGAATTTCCAAGCCCTGCTCATAAATCATTTGAGCAGTAACTGTTGCTTTATTTTTACCTAATGTTTGTTCATTAGCAAGTTGACGATTTGCATTGTGAGGTTCAAAAATATCACCATCACAAAGTGTAATGTTTGTCGTACCAAGTGGGTGGTACTCCATTAAACGACAGACAAGTGGCGCCAGGATTCCTCCTGTACCACCTGTACCAACAAAAAGAACTTGATTGAAACTCATGATTTTACAGAAGATTCAACAGGACCGATGTACATAAGTTGATTACTGCTTCCTGGCATTGATTTGAACACCAAGCATGTCTTGCTTTTAGTTCTAGCAATCCAGACGTTCTGAATAACTCCGTCAGAACTTTTAAATTTCTTATGGTATGACGCCAAAATCATACTGTAATCACCTAAATTATCACCATAAAGGGATAACAAATGATACATAGGAGTATCTCCATAACTAAAGATAAAAGCTGAAGGATTAAAATCTTCTAAATCCCAATAAACTTTTGTTTTGTCAGCATAAAGAGTAAGCTGTGTACCAAGACCACAATTAATGCTTGATTGCCAATAACAATGATCTTCATATGTTGTTAGATCTTCATTGCTATCTGTCTTGGAGTATTGATCAGCTGCTTCGCCAATACCGTCTGGCTCAACGTTTTCTCCCCAACAAATTGCTCCGTTACCGTAAACATTGACAGGATATGGACTAACGCTAAACAAATCAGTAGATCCGTCATCATTAAGAGAAAGTTTAGCAAACCTGGCAGAGTAACAAGAACTAGAAGAAGATGGTTCGCACCATGCTACTAACATCTCCCTATAATATTTACATCGAAACGATACGCCATCATAAGAGATTTCTTCCTCTTCTTTCTCACCTTCTAAAGATGGCAAGTCACATCCTCTAGGGCATTGACTATCATCATTATTTATCATTGAACGGATTGCATAAGATCCTTCCGTATAGAATGAACAAGGACTCTGTACGGTTACATTCACTATAGAAAACATGTTTGAATCTTCTAACGACTCAACATACGATTCTTTGATTTCACTATTATCAAACTCAATAAACTCCTCGTTGTAAGGACAGTCATCGCAATACTCCTCCGTAAAATTTGTTAAGATTGCATCTTCATCAGTATCATCAATGATGTGGGTTCCTACAGCCCAATCCTCCATCATAAACATTTCAAGGTACAGTTCATTACTTCCATCCAAAGAAATAAGCAAATGTTTTGCTTTTGGATGTAAAACTTGACAGCTTGCAACTTCAGGTTTTGTTGGTAGTTGCAAAGATTGAGAGATTGAAATAGTCATACTGCTGAATCAAAGAAGTAATCAGAACATTGCTCCAAAGATTTAATTAGATCATCAATATTTGAAGCAAGATTTTTTAATTCATCAATGGCATAAAGAGTTTCCTGGTAACTTAGATTAGAAAAGTCAATGTTACTTAGTTCAACATTAGCAAGTTCAAGTGACAGAAGAGGGTCATCAACATCTTCACCATTGGATCCGTTGCCGTTGACATAAGTGTCTTGCCAATGGAAAGGATTTCTGTATTCATCAATGTCATGCCAACTCTTGTAATAAGATTGATCTTTATTTGAATAGTTGGCAACATTTGCCTTATTATTTTTAAATTTATTAGGATTGTTATACCGAGACAAATCCTCTATCTTGATCAGGTTTAAAGCTTCAGGATGAAATGTTGACCATTGAACAGGTTTTGAATCAATGACATCTTCATGCTTGATGTCAAAACGACGTTTATTTGCTGTAATAGAAGCTTTCATTTGATATGTGTTGGCATGAATGTCAATGCTGCCAACAACAACATGTAACCCAGGATCTCCTATCTCATATTTATCATCGGTGCCACTAAAGAAAGCAGCCATGGTGTTATGAGAATGAGAAGAACCACAAGGTATCCAACCTAATGGAGGATACTGTTCAATCACTTCTCCTGTTTCAATGTCAATGCAAGAGTCAAAAGAATCAACCCTTACAGAAGCACTTGAAACAACTTGTTTTGGTACAACTATCTTCCACTGGCTAGAGTCTTCTTCGTTACGTAATAGACGACAAGATACTTCTAAGTTAGAAGCACTGCGTCTTGTCATCTCTAAACAAAGTTGAATCCAACGTTGCCATAAACCAGCTGGAATCTTTTGAAAGTTTCCATCAATTTCAAAACCTTCAATTTGTTCATCACTAATCTCAACATTGAAATCTGGATCAGAAACTCTCTTTAAGTAACTGCCAAAGCTGTTGGTTGTAAGTTCATAACAACCATCCCATTGAGTTTTTAAAATTGTCATGGTGAAAAACAAAAGCCCCAGATAAACTGGGGCCAATAAAGAACAACGAAGAAATCAGCCTTTGGATTCAGAAGCAACAGTAGCTCGGTAACTCATACCGATCTCAACCTGTGAATCACCTTCGATAATACGACCAGAGTTGGTGTAACGCTGAATACGGCTCACATCTCCAAGAGAGTCACCGAATTCTTGATACAGCTGATCTACTGTCTTACCCTTGGCTTCGGCTTCACTAATCCGAATTGAATCGGAATTAAGGAAGATCTCGACGTAAGGGAGCTTCTTAGAGTCGTCGTTAGACTGAGAAGCGTTGATGTTGAAATTGAAAAGTCCCATGATAAAAAAGTTGAATGAGTGTGTGAATGGACACACTGACACGGACGCACCAACTGTAGCAAGCAAACAAGTTGCCTGCAATGGTACGGCAACACAAGTGTTGCGTCAGTGTAACAATAAAATCTATTGTTAAAATTATTTAATCTTTACTCTAATCAGTACCGCAGAATGCCATCACAACTTGAAAGAATGCAGCATCTGCACTCTGTTTACAAACATCATTCCATTCTGCATCAGAGTCAGAGATTTCATCAATTGAATCTTCTGCTAAAAGTTTGTAATGCATGTATCTGCATTCATTTTGAATCCACTTCCTTAGAAGCTCCAGTTTTTCTGGTGTCATGGTCATCAGCAGTAGTGTGGTCGCTCTTCAGGATAGCGCTTTGCTGCAGTGGAAGCAAAACTGACTTCCCAGTTGTAGTCTGTAGTTGACAGTCCAAGACTTGGCTGGTCCCAGACTTCGTACTCTTCGCAGACTTCGATGAAGGTTTTGATTGCTTGCTTCTTGTTGAAGATGCAGTAGGTCCTTTCGGGAAAGCCTTGGTTGAACCACCAGCCGCCTTCTTCTGGGCCTCCGTATCTTTGGATGACCTGGTGGACTGTAACGGTGATGGGTTCTTTCTCCTCCCACTCCTGGAAGCCATCGTACTGCTGGATTGCGAGTCGTTGCTTCCAAGATTTTGGGTAGAAGGCTTTGAGTTCTGAGAGGTAAGACATGAGATCAGCTCCGTAATAAGGATGGAAATGAGAACGATTATCACATCAATGACGTGATATTCAGTGTGTGTTCCTTTATTCGCCACGGAGATACCTCATTTCTGATTCGAGATCGGCATACACCTCTTCTGGTGTCCAATCTTCAGGGTTGGTTTCTCTCATTGCTTCTTCAAGATCGTCAAAGATGTCAGAGTCAATGAATTGTTGGTCTTGCATGGCTTCTTTCAACGCCATGTCTTGATTAAAAGAACTGGTCATGGTGTTAATGCAAAGGAAGATGAGCAGTTTAAGACATGCTCAGGTCTATTAACTAATACTGTTCTTCAATGATGTCAGCTATCTGCTCAAAGTTTAAGTTCTCATGATCATTTAGAAAAGCTAATGAAACAATATTTAATTCTGGATACTTTGTGCAATGTGAATATTTTACAGTTGGGTTATATTCTTCCAATCCAGCCCATTCCATAACAGGCTGGGGCAACACTGACTCAGATTTGTACTTAGACTTAGGTTCGCCACATGTATAACTATAAAGATCTCCGCACCAATGATCTTCCCTTTCAACCGTTTCATCTTTATCGTAAAGATCAGTTAATACTCCAAGACAGCAATAAGAATTTTCTCGACGCAATTGTTCACGAGTTTGCTTATAATCACCGCTTCGCAAAGCAGCAATCCATTTCTGTTTAACATCTGGGTTCATGGCTTGAATTAATGCAAAGGGATATGAGCAGTTTTAGGACATACTCAGGTCCACTGACACTTAATCGTCAGTCTCTGGTGGAATCAATTCTTGAACGTCAAGACCATAATCATCAGCTTCAACAAGTAATTCTTCATAAGAATAACTTTTGTAGTGATGATGAAGATCTTCTCTTACATATTGTTCAAGAACTTTTGAGTCCATGCCTTCTAAGATGTGCTCAACGAGATCATCTTGAAGTTCAGAGTGGTTGTTGTAGTTAGGCATGATTCAAAAAGTTAGGCTACCTGCAAAGAAGAATCAATCTCTTGTTCTTCTTGAAGTTGTGCAGCTTCTTCCTCCGCTTTAGCTTTTAAAGCAAAGTAGATTGCATCAATCTTATCTGCAACTTCTTTGTTGCAGTTTTTGACTGCTTCGCAACCACTCTTGCTGAGGAAATAGTTAGGATCATTGGCAGCCTTCTGCCAGTGATTGTGCCAGTACATGCTGGAGTCATGGCACATGGTCATGAGGCGATAGATCTCCTCTTCAGTAAGGAGAACTGCGATGAGGTGTTGATCGTTGTCCATGGTGATGCAAAGGATAGGGTTTGCTGGTGACTGGGACTTACGTTACTGATGTAACTGCCCAGTCATTATTAGAAGATGTTCAAGATGGTGTCATTACCTACTTTATCGGCAATGATGTTGGCCACCTTATCTTTAAAAAAGATGTTTGCAAATGTTGAAGCTCCTACTTTTGTAACAAAAGCTTGAAGCTGTCCGTCAGGTGTGTTTGCAAGGATGGTCTGAAAGTTATTCGTTCCTGGTGCAGGAACATGACCATTGAGAACGTTGTAAGACATGTGCAATGTGCAATTGAACAATGTGGTCCACGTGGACCACAGAAAAGGAGAATGTAGCAATTGATACACTCTCCCTTAGTGTGATCTACTCCTCTTCCTCTAATTCATCGAAGAGGTTTGCTTCATCAAAGAAGTCCAGCATTTCCTCGCAATCCATGAAGCTATCGTCAAGCCATGGATAAAGCTTGAACTCTTGTTCAAGTTGTTCTGGATCAGGCATTTCAGGCATTAGAGTTGCTCCTCAATGATGTCTGCAATTTGATCAAAGGTTGCACCTTTATCATTAAATGAAGATAGTGTTCCATCTTCGGTAACATCATAGTCTTCAGAAGATACAATTCGTTGAACAAAAGGATCGCAACTCTGTAATCCACACCAGCTGCTTACTGCCTCTGGTAATGATGTGGTGTTTCCATAACGATACGAAAAACAGGGGGCGTCATTCATATCAGGGTTTCTTGTAGGAAACCAATTGTTAACAGTGTCATCTTTTCCTTGATGCGCCTTACGATGTAGATCACAAAGAACACCAAGACAACAGAATTGATCACCTTGCCTGAGAAGTTGAACTCCTTGTTTGTATTCACCGCTACGAAGAGCGGCAACCCATTCAGCTTTGATTTGTTGGTCCATAGTGAACAGTTTGGTAGATAGAAAGAGACCCACCAACTACAGTGTAGCGGTGAGTCTCATGAGTCTTAAGCCGAGAAATCAGAAAGGAACTTCAGCCGGAGCCTGTTGCGCCTTCTCATACTCAGCCTGTTTTTCCTGGCGCTGAGCAGCACTGATCTTTCCAAGGCGGATGGTCTCAGTGCTGGTGACGTTCACCTCGTAGCGGCTACGACGTTCCCCTTCAGCGGTGTTCCAGGTTTTGTAACGCAAGCGATATATGATAGCGATGGTATCGCCCTTGTTGTAACGCTTGATGATGTTCTGTCCAACGCCGTTGTAAGCGGTCATTGGCAGAGGACTGTCCTCATCACTGGCACCGATAGGTTTGATGCGGAACTCAACAACTTTGAGGTTGTCAATAGGTTTCCGCTCAGTGATGTCGGTGAGGATGGTACCAACGATGGTACCGAAGTTGGTGGTAGACATGGTGTCTCCTGGTGTAGGTGTGTGCAGATGCGTCATCCTTAGGGCCAGGACGCTGTTGGCCCAAGAGAAGAAAGCTAAACCAAAGTACACTATTGAGAATAGATCTCAACAGCTACTCATAAGAATCAAACATAGGAATGATAATCATTCTTATTTGATCTCACTTCTTGTTCAGCTCTCGGTTCATCTCTTCAAATGAACCTTTAACCCAATCCTGGAACTCAATGAATCCATCGCGCCATCGGATGACACGAAAGCGATTGTCACCTCGCTTGAAGTATTCAGAATTCCACGCAACAACAGTTGTTACTGCACCCCACGTCCTTAAACATGGAGTCCAGTTAGGCTGCCGCTTAGCAGCTTCAATAGCCTGGCGGTAAGTCATCACCTCAGCCACGGGATAATTCCTCGCAGGTGATGCTTGCCTCCATATTTATGATGCGGCACTCATCTTGGACGATGGGATGCCACAAGCCAGTGATCATCTCAAATGGTGTGTAATTGTCACGAGCCCACTGACGGAACTCTTGTTCTTCTTCTGGTGAGATGTCAGTACGAAAGAGTTGCATGGTAATACAAGGGATAGGGTTTACTGGTGACTGGGACTTACATATCTACTTAATGTAGATAAAGCCCAGGTCTTATGTACTAAAATCAATTTCAATTGACTTGACTTTGACCTCCATTTGTAAGCAATTCAGAATCAATTGCATCAAAAATTACAGTGTGAATATAATCATAGTCCTGCAATTTTGATAGAACTTTCTCACATACTTCAATCGGTTCATATTGTTCATTTCCTTCTTCATCAAAAGTAAAAACATCCTCCTTGGTATAAATCCACCAAGCAACAGGTGCATCTTCACCTTGTTCTTCAATCAGTGAATTAATTCGTTCTTTCAGTTGTTTGAGTGTGTAGAATTGCGTAGCCATAATCAATTACAATAGATGGTGTTGGTGCAAAGGGATGTACTGGGACTTACGTTACGGATGTAGCTGCCCAGTTAACAGGTAATTATTGATAAAACTAATAATTGTCAGTTATTGATAAAACTAATAATTGTCAGTTATTGATAAATCTAATAGTCTTTCAAGGCTTGAGAGGAGTTGTCGGACCGTAAAGCCTTGTCTTAGGGATGCAGTGCTTGGAAGTGCCAAGGATTGGATCATCAATCTCCACCAGTTTGTAGATGGTGCTGACCTTACATCTTTCGACAGCAAGATACGAGAGGTAGTCCTGCAAAGTATTGGCTGCAAGCAAACCGATGCCTGCACCAAAAACAATCCCAAGGAATGGTTGAAGTGGAAAGCTCTCAACAAAGTTTTCGAGCTTGGTCTTGAAGGATGTCATTGTGAAAGGAAATGTTAAGAAACAATTAAGAAAGGAAGGCCAAAGGTATTGAAACCCCTGGCCTTAATCGTAATCAATTAGAAGCTAAGCCTCTTAAACTCAGCTCAATTTGATCACACTTCTTATAGCCCTGCTGCAGTAATCTTTTGACAGAATCGCGGATCACTTCGACAGGAGCTGTCAACATGATGTGCTCACTGCAACCTTTCGCAGGGTTAACCTTGATCAACTCAGCATGGTCACCGTGAACATTCACGAGATAAGCATCTCGGTTGTTCTTCTGGTACTTGAAAGTGCACCACATGATGATAAAAAGCAAAGGACACGCAGGATAATGAATCCTGCAGAGAAAGGCCGAAGCCTCTCAGTGCAAGAATCTCTCCACGCTGATCAATCCTGATCAGCATCTGCCAGCTCAATCTTCATAAGCTCTCTCATCGAAAGCTCAGTAAGATCAAACTTCTCAACAGACCACTCGTTGCGGAAGTAATCACGGCGCTCGCAGTTACGATCACCGCATTTACAAGGATTAGTAATCCAATCCTCCTCTTCTTCCTTGGCCTGTCTTACAGACAGTTCCACACTCTTGGCATCAGCTTTACGCTTAGAAGCGTAATAACCAATGACACGAGGTTCCTCGTAACACTCGCTCGCATTGAACTGAGTGAGGGTGTAGACGTGCATGGATTTCTCCACGGTGTAGGAGCCCATCCCTACGTACTGGGCAATAACTGGAGGAGGCATTGCACCTCCTCTGGCCGCTTTAACGGACTCAGCCTAGGTTGTCAGGCAGCTCAACCAAATCTGCAATCACCTCAGTGATTGTTTCCTGGCCGGCGCCTGCACTCTTCAGACCCCATACGGCGATCTGAAGTGCCTGCTCTCTCGATAAGAGCTGGCTGTGTCCTTCTTCCATCCAGAAACGGATGGTGTCGAAGGCTCTCTCACCGAGTTCCTCCCTAGTAGGAAGGTCGGTGGTTGTGTTGAAGACGCTCATGGCGCTCCTCAATGTGGCGGTACCGATCTCCGCTCGGTTCGGTATCTTGGGCTTACACCAGGCTTTCACCTGGATGCCAAGTTGTTGGCTATCAAAGAAAATAATCAATGGCCCAAGAAGGCCAAACAGTCTGATTGATGCCAATCTGAGGAAATGCTGGAGCATTTCGCCTCCAATCAACATACAGAACCTCAGCAGACATGATAGTTTCTGCTGGGACTCCATAATTAGAAGCCTCTTCAAAACTGTCTACAGCCATTCCATGGCTGCAAACAAGAATGTCAACTCCACACATGATTAAAAAAAACAAAGGACACTGATTCTTAATCTTCCTTCTAAATTAAGGAAGAAAAAAGGGAGGAATTAACCTCCCCAAACGTTCAGTTAGCTATTACATCCACAAAATCCACTGCGGGATCTTCTGGATGCACTGTTACTTTCGGTGCAAAGAATCTTGCGATCTTGCACCTCACTTTAGTGGTGGTACCACGAATGGCCTGGCGGCCTTGGGGTGTCGCAGCAGCAGCAACTGCAGCGACTCCAACCATTACGCCAGCAGCAACTAACTTCTGGTTAGTTGTTAACTGACCAGCGTGGTACTTACGCAGGTGGTCGTTCATGAAATCACGCATGGTGACGTCAGCAGCAGCTTCAGCAATGTTCAGCTGCTCAACGAATTTGTCGGGTGCCATGGTGTTGTGGCGGTGCCGGTGCCCATCTCCGGTCGGTTGGGCGTCTTGGGCTTATACCAGGCTTTCACCTGGATGCCAAGCATCAAACGAAGAATGTCTTTAAATAAAAACATTCATCAAATTATTTGTAACTTTAAGGATTAATTAGGTTTATAATTAAAAAACAAAAGAGGCAAAACATCCTCAAGCAAATGAAACTTATCAATTACAAGAATTGCTTACATAAGTTTCACACTACAGTGGGCGGTTCGGAACCAGCCAAAAAGGCTGGCTCCTACCAATAATTAACACCAAAGAAAGGCATTAATTATCCACAGCCTCTGCCGGAGCCCCAAACGGGCGCGACAGATCTCCAGGCCGAATCGGTGAGATCGACTGCGGGGGAAGGGGTTTGGGGGGGAGAACAGGGAGTAAAGGGGGCTATTATGCCCCCAAAATTGATCAGAATGGTACAACCAGAATGGTACAACAGGGTCGTAACCGTAATCTGATCTTTCAACGCGGAGGTTATAAGCCTCCAGCTCCCAGTCATCAAAAGTGGCAAGGCATTCATTCAGCGCTTCGAGAGAAGAGAACTGCTCTCGCACCACAATACTTAACTCCTCCGGACCACCAAGGCCAAGGATGTTATCATCAAAAACAACTGTGAACGTAGTCATGAATAAAATAAAAAGAACTACACCCCACTCATCTCACCCTTCGCTACACTCACACACTCGTTAACCTTCGCCACACACACCTTTCTTTTTTTCCTCCCCCAACAACCTGTCTTGGTATGATTCTTGATGTCTCTTGTAATTTTTAACCCAAAATGGCCCCTTTTAAGGGCCTTTTGGGGTGGTATAAAACCTTAAATTGTAGGTTTATGACGCTTAAAATCGTTATATCTAGAATTATTCAAAATAATGCCCGTATCTCCGCAAGATTTTAACCTCTGGGCTCGTGTAACTGGTAAAAAATATCCATCAACTCCAGAAGAAAAGGCTGCTGTTGCCCCTGAAGTACATAATTTTACCCGTAATTTTGGTAAACAAGGGGCATTAGGGGAACAACAAGAGGAACAACGCCCCTCCCTGGCGCAAAACTTAGCTAAAGGTGCTCTAATTGCAGGTGGTGTTGCTGCTGGTGTCGCAGCTGCACGTGATCCAAGGGTGCAACAAGCAGTTCAAACGGGTTTTGCTACTGCAAAAGAAGCAACAAGTAACGCTACTGCACGAGTTAAGGAATTTTTGCAGACCGTTGGTGGTCCGCGTACCGTAGATGCTGATGTTGTCGGTGCAAGTTACGATGTAACACCAAATACTACCGCTCAAAACTATCAACAACAGGTTGTTCCGCATCAAATTAGTGGTATTGAACCAAAAGGTTTACTAACTGGTCGGGACACAACTCAAGCTGAATCTCTTGCAACCAGACAAACTTCAGGGCCTGCATCTGCCGGTGAATTTGCACGTCAAAAAGCACGTTCTGCCTTTAGTGAAGCACTTCAAGTTCCTGGCGAGATGGGCATGAGCCCGACTCAAGCTATGGAAGAACGTCGCGTTCAAAATGCTTTAGAACGTATGAATATGATGGCAAAACGCATGGGAGATCCTTTCTCTCATAGTGAAAGTTTGCCATCAAATATTTACCCCGTTCCTACACCTGAAGGGGAATATGTGCCTACTTCTACTGTTATTGGTAAAGTTGGTAGCTTAATGGGCAAAATGGAACAAGGTCCAGAATTTGCTGGTCTTGTTAAATATCACCTGCCAGAAGCAGTTGAAAATGATGTTACCAATACTGCATTAGCATCTAGCATTACGCCAGATAATACAGTTCCTAAAGCACAAACCTTTAATCCTAATAGTTTGACCGGTCAGCATAACATTGCAATGGAAGCTGACAATCAATTAGACCGGGCAGATCAATTAATTAATGAGTATCGCCAGGGTATTGTTGATAGAGAAATTAATCGAGAAGCTAAAGTAAAAAGTGAAATTGCTGCAATGAAAGAAGGTGCAGCAATGCGTATTTTAGATGAATTACGAGGAGAGGCAAAACAAGAACAATTAGCTGCTAATAAAAATCGTGACCTTGCTGGTGAAGCATCAGCTTTGGTAGAAACAATTACAACCGGTCAGCCAGCTCGTCAACGTCCTCGGCGGCTTTCAGAAATTTCACCCCAAGAGCAAAAAGCCTATGAGCTTGTTGCTGCTGGTGGTGAAGCAGGTGTTCCAATCTCCCTGGAACGCGCCATGGATATTGCAGGTGGTGCAGAAGATCTTAGTTTCCAAGAACAACGTCTCTTTTCACCTGGTGAACGAGTTGCTGTAGGAGAGCAAACCTTTGTTCCTGGCCAACGTCAAACCGGTCGGATGATGGGCGTTCGTACTGGTGCTTCTGGTAGTGAACGTGCTCTTGGTTTGGCTGAACAATATGCAGAAGCTGACGTTGCAGGACTTACTTCTCAAGGTCGTAAATCTGCTGGCGCCCAAGGTCTTCGCGGAATGGAAGATACTCCTGATGTTTCTGCTGTTCTTGTTGGTGCAACAGGTCGTCCTCTCCGTGGTATGGGATCAATTTCGCCAGAGTCACTTCGTGAAGCTTCGGGTGTAGTGGCGGCAGAACAGGCAGCAAACCGTGAAATGACTGCTGGTGCAATTGAAAGTTTACTGGGACGTTCTGGTTCTGATATTGAGTACAAACCTTTTACTGAAGTAACAACAGGTTCAACACCAGAGACTCAAGAACGTGCTCGTCAAACGATGGCTGCAGCACAGAAGCCCAGCACCACGACGCAAATGAATCAATTGTTTGCTACACACTCAGAAGGTGAAGGTGGTTCTATGCTGCCTACAAGTTCTCAGTTCCTAAACATTAAAACTGAGTCAGGTATTAAACCTATGACAACAAAAGCATTGCGTCGTAATTACGGCAACATTGCTGATGATGTTTTTGTTCGAGCTGCTCAACACTATGCAGAACAAGATGGTATTGAGCTTCCTGATCCAATGATCAATGAGTCAGGTCGCATTGGTAACTATGACTTTAGAAATGCTGCCAACCAAGTTCTTTATGGTGCTGGCGAAGCAAGTATTGAACGCTCCAGGATGATCGGTAAAGCATTTAACCAGGGCTTAAAGTCCGCTGGTTTGGATCTTGCAACAGAAGATCCCTACGCTTCTCATAAACTTTTTGCTATTACCCAAAATCAAGAGCGTGGTCAAATTGCTCTCCAAGAGTACACTCGTAAAATTGGTCGTATGCAATCTCAGGGTTTACTCAAAGAAGGCCGCCAAGTTCCACGCGATATTGCAATGCGTAAACCTCAGCAAGGTTAAAAGGGATAGAATTGTAATTAATTAGGTACTTATCATGACTGCATTTGAACCTATCATTGCAGCAATCCTTGGTTCTGGCGTTACTGCTGGTGTAGCTTGGATTGTCAAACAAATTGCAAACCACAAAGCGCTTGAGTATGGTCCTATCGTTGCTCGTGCTTATGACATTATTGATCCTCTGCTTGAGCAACACATGCAAGCCTGGGGTGGTTCTGATGTTGAGTTTGCCATTGAACTTGCTATCGAAGCTGTGGCTGATGGTGAAATCACTGCTAACGAAATTAAAGTTGCAGCACGTGAAGCCTCTGCTCGTTGGCTGCCTGCTGTTGCTGCAGAAAAAGTTCGCAAGTATGTTACCGTTTCTAATCCTCCTGCAGAACTGAAAGCTGCTGATGCTCTTGCAGGACATGTCAATGGTATTATTAGTAAAGAAGAAGCATTAGCTCAGGTTCGTAATCTTATCAAGAAGTAATGGCTGATAAGTGGATTCAGGAGGCAATTAAACGCCCTGGTGCATTTACCAAGAAAGCAAAAAAGCGCGGCATGTCAACAAAAGAATTTGCCGCGCAAGTTTCTTCTAATCCTGAGCGTTACGACAAGCGTACAGTTAAGCAGGCCAACTTAGCAAAAACATTAGGTAAACTGCGTAAGAAAAAGAAAGGGAAGTAATGGCATTTACTTATCGTCGTGGCATAAAAGAACAAAATGTTGCAAAAGGAGAACCCATTGATAGTGGAATTTCTTCTAGTTCTTTTCCTCCTGATTTTAAAGATAAGTTTGTAGCTAGATTTAAAGACGTTACACAAGATCCAGGCAAAGTATCTTTTGGCGTTTTTAGCAATGAAGAGGCTGAAGAGTTTGCAAAATCAAAAATTCCAACATTTAATAATGCACCAAACTTTGAAGATCCGCAATCTAATTTAAGAGCACAAGATTTCTTAAATAAATATCGAGCTACATTTATTATTCCAGATAAAGAAAAGGCTAGTGCAGAATCTACGCTAGGATATATATCAGGTGATCCAAATTCTAACTTAAAAGGTAGTTTTCCAGGGGGTATGGAGGTATCATGATTCGTCAAGCAGGACAAGCATTAGGAGCATTTTTCTCTCGCCCTGGTGTTCAAAAGTTTGCTAAAGAAGCCGCAATGAATGCTGCTATTGAAGGTGGTGTCGGTGTTGCTACCGAACAACTTCTTCCTCGTGCTCTAGGTGTTACACCAGAAGCTAGTGTTGCCGAAAGCGTTCTTCGTCAAGGTGTCGGTGCAGCTATTGGCTCTCCAGTTGCTACTGCCTTGCAACGTAAAGGTCTTCCACAATCAGTTGCTAACCTTGCTGGATCCTTTGCTGGACAACCTGTCGGTCAAGCTGTAGCTCAAGCTGTTCTACCTGGTCCGCAATCCTATCCACTTGGTATTGATCCTGAACCAGCAGAGGCGGGTCATGCTGGTTACGGGCAACTTATGGCCAAGCAACAAATGGAAGCGATGGCAGAACGTGAACGATATAACAATATGATCAACCTTGCTCTTGCTCGTAACTATAATCCTCCAAGTTTTATTCATCATCAAAGCAGCGGAACCTCTCCCCAAGACACTGCAATGAATATTGTTAAAGCTGGTTTTAGCGCACCTAGCTACGGGTAAACATGAGCTTTAACTATTTAACAAATAGTGCTGAGTTTGTAAAACGTTTTGCGGGAGACGTTGCTGATGCAATGCGTGCTGGCATTAATCGTGCTCCTTGGGGACAATATGTCAGTTCATTTGGAACACAATACGAAGGACCAGGTGCTCAGGCTGTAGGAACAGCTGCACGTAAAACAGCAGAAGCAGCAGCAGATGTTTTAACTGATAAATCAAGACGTAAAGTTTGGGCATACACAAACCCCTGGCGTATGGCTGGGATGGTAGGTCAAGAGCTTGGTCCAAGGCTTGGAGTTGGTCCTACAGCAGGTGCTGTTGCAGCTTTTGGTATCCCTGCCATGATTCATACCTTAAGCGGCACCTCAGGCCCTATTACTGAAGGATTGCGTCCCGCTGGTTATAAAGCTGTTTATCCTGTTTCAAAAGAAGAAGATCCAACTGGTCGTACCGTTAAATCGGCACCAGTAGAATTTGGAATGCGTTACGTTCTGGGTCAACGCAGTCAACTTTTACCATATCAAGAATTTAAAAAAGAACGCCCTGATGTAGCACCATCAACATTTTCTCAATATCGTCGTTATCAAACGATGAAACCAGAAGCTGGAGAACTCATCAAAGTTGATCCAGAAGGCCAATCCTTTAGTGCTTTAGGTGGTGTTATTCGTGGTAGTGCTCGTGGCCTTAATGATCCTGAGCTTCGTATTAAAGGTTTACCAATTACTGCAAGTGCAGCCTTAGGTACTGCTGCTGGTGCCGCAACAGTTCGTGGTTTAGCTGATGTAATTAAACCCGCCACAATTGATCCAAAAGTTACTAAAGCAGCTCAAGATCTAATGTTTAGAAAACGTGATCTTGAAAATGAATTAAGGCGTACTACTTCTTCTGAATTCAGAGAAGAAATTCAAAAAGAACTTGGTCGCACGGCACAAGAATATGCTGAAACATTGAAAGGAATTCCTAAACCTAATGTTGCTCAAAAAGTTGGTCAAGCTTTAGGAGACTTTAAAGATCCAGCATTACTTGCTGCTGGTGCCGCCGCTGCATTAGGCACCGCTGCTGTTACTAGGAAGTTAATGCAAAAAGCACAGGAACGTCGAATTAAAAAAGAAGATCCCGTAGAATATTTAAAGTATAAACATGGTGACTTTGCTACTGCTGCTCAAGCCTTAGGACAACCTGAAGCACGTAGCTGGGAACAACTTTCACAGTACGTTAAATAAAATGAATACCGATTTTAGAACTGATTGGAATACTATTGGGGATTACTCGGGTTTATCTGGTAAACCCTATGATTCAGGTTCTAGTTCGTTTGGTCAAGATAAATGGAAAGACGCTTTATCAAAAGGCATAAGCTGGTTAGCATCCGGTAGAAATAAATATCGTTCTCAAGGAGAACGTCAACAAGGCGGTGTTGGATTTATGCCTCGTTCTGGTGGTGGAGGCGGAGGTCAATTCCAGCAAGTTGCACCCGACATTTCTGTTTTTATGCCACAACAAGATCAACCTTTTACTGTTCAGGCCCCACAAAGTGGTGGTGGAATCGGCTCTACAATTGGTGGAGCAATTGGAACTATCGGTGGTGCATTAATTGGTGGTTCAGCTGGTAGTGCAATCGGTGGATTATTTGGATAAAAGGTTGCTTCCTGTAAAATGTTAATTAAGAGGTATTGAATTAATGGCTATTCCTATTATCCCAATCCTGACTGGTGCAGGCGCACTGCTGGGAGGTGTTAAAGGTTATCAAGAGAGTGGTCTTGGAGGTGTTATTCCTGGTGCGCTAACTGGCGGTGCAGTTACTGGATTGGGTGCAGGTGCCACACGAATGGCTGGTTCAAAGTTACTCGGCAAAACAGCATTAGGAAAAACTGCACTTGATAAAGCTGCAAAAGGTATTCCCCTTAGCGGTGTAGAGCAAGCTGCATTAGCTGCTCCTGCTGCTGCTGCAACTGGCGTTGCGGGTTTAAGCGCATTGACTGGTGGCTTTGGAACAGCAGGCCCTTCTGGTCGTCTTGCTGGTGATCTTGCAAAAGGCGCTTCTCAGGCTGTTGGTCTTGGACGTGCAGCAACTTATTCGTATGATCCGACTACTGGAATGCCAGTTTATAATGCTGCTGCTGTTCCTGGAAACCTGCCTGATCCCGCTGGTTTGCTAACCCAACAAGATCCAATTAAATCATATCAATCCAATCTTCTTTATAGTAAACAAATGGGTGATATGAATTTAGACCAACTTAAAAACTATACTCAATATATTGCTGGTGTTACTGATGAAGCCAAGCGCCGCGAATTTGAACGTCAACTTGCTGCTGCTAAAGTTCGCCAAGAGCTTCAAACTGGTGCTCGACTCACTGCACAAGGTCAGCTTGGTGCACAAGCTCTTGCTCAACAAGGTATGGGTGCTATTGGTCAGGGTCTTACTGCCCAATATCAATATGGTTGATCATGGCAATTACACCAAAAGGCCAGCTTTATAAATTTTCAGAAGAAATGAAGTTTAAGCCCTCAAAGGCTTTTACAAATGTTCCTGCATTAAATATTGCCGAGCGCATTCCCTTTCCGGTTGTTGGAGTTGATATGACAACTGGTAAACGTGATGTAGATATTCAACAAACTGATGGAATGTATGGTGGAGAAGGTGCAATCCCTTCTTTTAAAAATTACTTAGGAGTTGTTGAACCTTTTATTACTCGGCAACGTGGCGAACAACTTGCATTCCAAAAAACAGTCTCCGATCTTGAAGCACAACAACAAGTTGCTTTAATCAATCAGCTTTATCCAACAATTAGCAAAGCTGCACAAGAAGCAACACAGCGTAACCTGGCGGCTACACTTGCTTATGAAGAAGGTTCTCCAAAGCAACGTCAAGCTCGGATGCAATCAGCACAAGCTGGTGAAGCAACAATGATGCAAGCTATTGCAAACCAAGCGCAAGCTGCAGCAGCAATGCGTGGTCGTTATCAAGGTAAAAACGTCGGGATTGCTTGATTTAAAATTACACTACTGAGTTAATGGCAGACAATGGGAAGTAGACCATCACCACCAAAAGTAAAATACGCACCGGAACCGCCGCCACCGAAAACGGAGTCAGTACCAACTCAATCTTTTAGAACTCAAGTTGAGCTTTCTAAGCTTACCAGCGCTCAGCAGCAACTTAACATGGAGCTTGGTGCTCAGCTTGATCGTGCCAACGAAGAGTTCTTTGCTGGTCAAGACATTCGTCGTCTTCAAGCGCAAGGTGCTGAACAACGTCTCAGCACTCAGGTTGCTGGGGAGGAGCAACGTAAAACTGTTGCCGCTACTGGCACCCAAGAACGTCTTAATATTGCTGCTACTGGTACTCAACAACGTTTAACCCAAGCTCAACTCCTTGCAGGTCAGGAACGACAAATCGGGTTAACTGGCCAAGAACAACGCAAAACGCAAGAACAATTGCTTGCTGGACAAGAGCGTCAAATTGCATTGACTGGTCAAGAGCAACGTGCTACCGTTGGTAAAACCGCTCAAGAACAACGTCTTACTAATCTTCAACAAGAACAGTTCAGGCGTTATCAAGAAGAGCGGGATTATCAGCAATCCAGAAGTGCTTACAGATCATGAACACTTGGTTAGATACTTTACCTGAAAAAGATAAAGAAGCCTATCTAACCTTTTGTGAGAATGTAAGTTCACCCATTCAAATGTACCTTTATGCCAGGTTTCTTGGCTTTACAGGTACAATTGTTGAATGTGATCAGTGGTCTAAAGAAGAGTTTCAAAAGCGTAATCTTAACAAGATTCTTGAAGCTGAGATTGATTTCATGCAGCAAGATATTTCTAAGCT
>Ga0180438_10003233_pt1 | contig 24965 bp, 22 predicted proteins | sample SS_ome_12_FD_132455 | JGI IMG/M metagenome (GOLD analysis project Ga0180438, IMG submission 132455) | Hypersaline lake sediment archaeal communities from the Salton Sea, California, USA - SS_3_D_2 metaG | ecosystem: Environmental > Aquatic > Non-marine Saline and Alkaline > Hypersaline >... | reverse complement strand
TTCAAAGCCTCAAGCCTCCCTCTAGAAGAACTCCTCTCCACCTCAGACATCATCACCATCCACGCTACCCTCACCCCTCAGACTTTTCATCTTCTTTCAAGAGAGAAAATAAATCTAATCAGGAAGGAAGCCATCTTGATCAATGCCTCCCGTGGTCCTCTTGTTGACGAAATGGCCCTGGCAGAAGCCCTTGAAAAAAGCCGGATTTGGGGGGCTGGCCTGGATGTTTACGAAAGAGAACCCGAGATCGAAGAAAAGCTTTTATCCCTGGACAATGTTGTCCTACTCCCGCATATCGGAAGCGCCACCTATGAAACCCGGCTCAAAATGGCAATGATGGCTGCCCGCAATCTCGTCCAGGGTCTCAAAGGGGAAAGGCCGGATAATCTCGTAAATGAAATCGAATAGGCTCAAAAAAAAGGATAGAATTTACGCCATAAGAGAAAAAGGGCAAAAAACCTTCTCTGTCGAAGACAGGATTTATTCTATTTCTTTTTCTCTAAGTTGAGTGGTTCGTTCATGCTCCCGCTTCGAAAACCAGCCAGGTCTAAAGAGATGTAGATAAATCCGAATTTCTTGAAATTCTTGATTATTTTTTTTCTCACATCCTCATCAATGATCCTTTGAAACTCCTTAGAGTCGATCTCAATTCGAGCGATCTGGCCGTGATGTCTGACGCGCACCTGATTGAATCCCAATTCCCTCAGGTATTCTTCTGCAAGAGCCACCTGTTTTAAACTCTCTGGCTCGATCTCTGTGAAGTAGGGAAAGCGTGAAGACAGGCAGGCCATAGCGGGTTTGTCCCAAGTGGGGAGGTCGAAGTTTTTCGATAGCTGCCGGATTTCGTTCTTGACCAGCCCCACTTCTTTCAGCGGGGAGCGAATACCTAACTCTTCAGCTGCTTTGGCTCCAGGTCGAAAATCAGATATATCTTCATAATTGGAGCCATCCAGCACATAAGGAATGTTCTCGCTTTCGGCGATATCTCTCAGCTTGGAAAAGAGTTCCATCTTGCAAAAATAGCAGCGCTCCGGCGGGTTGTTGGCAAAATCAGGATTGTCAAGCTCCTTTGTCTGGATGATTTTATACCGGACATTTAGCTTCCCCGCCAATTTGACGGCTTCATCTCTTTCCTTTTCCGGGTAGGTTTCGGAGCTGGCGATGACAGCCAGAACATTATCTCCAAGAACATCGACCGCCACCTTTAATAGAAAAGAGCTGTCCACTCCTCCTGAGAAGGCCATAAGAACCTTTCCCATCTCGCCAAGAAGACTTTTCAATCTTTCATATTTCGATAGAGTGGCCTTGGAGATGTCCTCGGGTTCTCTATCCTCTGTTTTATTCATGCTTCATTCCTTCTCGTCAGTTCACCTTAATCTCAGTTTTACTTATTGTAGATCATTACCAGTTTTAAATGGATCAACTCTTCACAACACTTCTTCAATCTATAATGAAATAAAAAAATCATTTTTTCTTATGAGATTGCCACGCTTCGCTCGCAATGACATTAGTATTAACTGTCTAACCTCTTTTTGTTCATCCAAAAGCATCACTTATCATTTTTAGACTTCTTCAAGCCTTCCTCTTTTTATGGGATTTTTCATACTTTTTCACTTCTTTGACAAATTCGGGGATAATCTCTTTCTCCTTCAACTGGCGATAGACCTTCCCTTCTTTGAATAATACTCCTTTTCCTCGACCGCAAGCTAAGCCGATTTCCGCCTCCTTCGCTTCACCGGGCCCGTTAACCATACAGCCCATGATAGCCAGATGAATTTCACTCTTGACAGTTGCGAGGCGTTTTTCAATCTCCTGGGCGATGTTCATCAGGTCGACCTCACATCGACCGCAGATCGGACAGGAGACGATGTTCGGTCCGTAAGAGCGAAGCCCGAGACTGGAAAGGATGAGGAATGCGACTCGAACTTCTTCCTCTGGAGGGGCAGTCAATGAGACTCTCACGGTATCGACCAAACCCTGGCTCAAGAGAAGAGCCAGACCGACAGAAGACCTGATTGATCCCGGAATCAGACTTCCCGATTCTGTGATTCCCGCATGAAACGGGTAATCCAACTCTGTGGCAAGAAGCTGATAGGCTTTCACGGTGCGGAAGACGTCAGGTGCTTTGAGAGAGACTTTGATATCCTGAAAATCCATATCCTCCAGAATCCTAACATGCCTCAACGCGCTCTCCACCATGGCTTCAGCCGTGGCTTTTCCGTATTTCCGGAGCAAATTCTTCTCCAAAGAGCCTGAATTGACTCCGATCCTTATAGGCACGGCATGATCCTTGGCAGCCTGGACGACCTCTCTCACTTTTTCTTTGGCACCGATATTGCCGGGATTTATGCGAAGAGCATCTGCTCCTTTGTCCAAGGAAGCCAGGGCCAATCTGTGGTCGAAATGAATATCCGCCACAAGAGGGACGGCGACTCTCTTTTTGATCTTTCCCAATGCCTCAACCGATTCTCTGTCCGGGACTGCCAGGCGGACCACTTCGCATCCCGCTTTCTCCAGTCTTTTGATTTGTTCCACGGTTCCTTCAATGTCTTTGGTGTGCGTTTTCGTCATGGACTGAACAACAATGGGAGCGCCGCCGCCGACAGACACATCGCCGATTTTCACCGGCCTCGTCTTTCGCCGCTCAAACGTGAGTCCAGAGTTCGACTGAGAAAGATTTTTGGAATTCTTTTTTTTACTCATTCCCTTCTTGAACACTTACAGGGATGTTTTCTCTTTTCCACGAATAGAGTGAACGATTGGAGCCTCCCCATCCCCCTTCATCACTTTTTCCGCATCACTTCTTCCAGAAAAGATAACTTTCCCATCCGTTGGGAAGAGTCCGGGCCACATCATTCAGGATTAAAAAGCCCAGTAGGAGTATGAAAATTGCAAACCCGACCATCATTATGATCTGCTTCACCTTGGGACTGAAATCTCTCCGGAAGAGCCCCTCTATTCCGAGGACAAGAATCTGTCCTCCATCAAACACCGGAACCGGAAAAAGATTGATTATTCCGAGTTGAAGGCTGACAAAAGCCATGAAGCTTAACATGGAAACAAAGCCAGCGCTGAAAAAGGTGTAGGAATACTTCGCAATCATGATCGGGCCACCCACCTGCTTGGCAGAAGCCTCTCCGGCTATCAATTCTTCTAAATAACGGAACAGAGTAAAAGCCAGTCTTGTATTCTCCTTGATGCTCCGCCCGATGGCTGGAAAAAAGCTGTATTTCTTTGTCTCATACTGAATCCAGCCTACGACAGAAACACCAATCTTCCCGACCTCCTCTTCAAAGCGGGGTGTGACGGCCAGAGTGAGTTGCTCGCCTCCTCTATCTATGAGAAATTCAAGCTTTTCCCCGGGATTATTCTCGATAATTTCGACGAATTCATGATAATAGATTATCTCTTCTCCGAGGGCCAGGATGACATCTTCTTTTTTTATCCCGGCCTTTTCAGCCGGTCCACCAGGAGTAACGTCAACTATCTGGGTCAAAACATTCGGAGAAAATCCTGCATAGCCTATTTCGAAATCTAGCGACTTTTTACTCCCTGTCACAAGCTTTTTTGTGATTATCTCATCTCCTCTCATGATCTCGAGCGTGATTAATCTGTTGGGCTTGGTTCCCACCGCCATCTCGACCTCTCTCCAGGTTCTTGTCTTCCTGTCGTTGATCTTGAGAATCTCATCACCTGCCAATAAATTTGCTTGTTCTGCGGGAGAGCCCGCTTCGATCCAGCCGATAACAGGTTTCTGATCAATATACTCAGGCGTGGTCACACCCAACATGCTGATAAAAACCACAAAAACTACAGCCAGCAGGATGTTCATCACTGAACCCATGACCATAACCAGGAACCTTTCCCATCTCTTTTTCGCCCTTAAGTCATAGGGAGGCAGGTCCTTTTTCTCCTCAAAAACATCCTCTCCTGTAAATTTAACGAAACCGCCCAGGGGAAGAATGCTGATTCGATAATCAGTATCTCCCTTTTTGATCCCGAACAACCTCTTTCCATAACCCCAGGAAAAGACTTCGACCCTGATCTTCACCAGCTTGGCCATGAAAAAATGTCCAAATTCATGGACAAAAACAAGGATTCCAAAAACAATGACGAATGCAACAATGGTTCCTAAAACTGTTCCCATTTTAAGACCTTCTCTCTATTAAATTCCGGGCTATCTGTCTTGCTTCCCGGTCAATCAAAAATATATCTTCCAGACTTTGAACCTCTCTCTTTTGATGACTCTCGACTGTCTTTGACACTATCTCCGAGATTTCCAAAAAGCTTAATTTCTTCTGAAGAAAAGCCTCCACAGCGACTTCATTAGCAGCATTGAGGACGATCGGAAAACTGGCTCCTTCATCCAAAGCCAGGCGAGCGAGTTTAAGGAGAGGGAATTTTTCATCATCTGGCGCAAAGAATTCCAGGCTCCCGATCTTTTTTAAATCCAGAGATGGCAAAAGAGAATTTTCTCGCTCCGGATAGGTCAATGCATACTGGATCGGGACTCTCATATCTGTGGGGCTGAGTTGAGCCAGGACAGATCCATCGTTCAACTCGATAAGGGAATGGACAATGCTCTGGGGATGTATCAACACCTCCAGTTTCTGCGGTTCGATATTGAAAAGCCAGTGGGCTTCGATCAGCTCCAATCCTTTATTCATTAGAGTGGCTGAGTCAATCGTAACTTTCTTGCCCATCTTCCAACGCGGATGATTCAAAGCGTCCTCGAGTGTGACTTTTTCCATTTCTTGGGAGGAGCGACGGAAAAACGGGCCTCCGGAGGCGGTAAGGATCACCCTCTTCACATCTTCCACTTTTTCCTTGGCCAGGCACTGGAAAACGCCGCTGTGCTCACTGTCTACAGGAATGACCTGAGCGCCGGACTTTTCTATTAAATTCTGCAGGATAGGACCGGCGACAACCAAAGACTCCTTATTGGCCAGAGCCACTTTCTTTCCTCTGCCCACCGCTGCAAGAGTCGGCCTCAGCCCCTCGATTCCTGTGATGGCTGAGATAACAATATCGTTCTCCTTAAAACTGGCAACCTCCTCGGCTCCCTTTTGGGAAAAAGTTATATGTATGGACCAATCCTTGAATTTTTTCCTGAATTTTTCTGCTTCTTCTTCCCTCTCTAAAGAAACAATTTTCGGCTTGAATTTTTCAACCTGCTTCTCTAAAAGCTGGATATTCCGGCCTGCGGCCAGCCCGACAACGCGGAACCTGTGACTGAGCTTATCCAAGACATCCAGACTGCTTCGTCCGATAGAGCCAGTTGAACCCAGGATTGCGATATTTTCCATTCTTCTCAAGTCTTATAGATCCCTTTCTTACCAGAAGAAATTCACAAAATAGTAAAAAAACGGCGTGGCCAGAATGAGGCTGTCCATCCGGTCTAAAACTCCGCCATGGCCGGGAAGGATATTTGAGGAATCCTTGACTCCCACGGCTCTCTTGAACAGGGACTCCAAAGGATCGCTGAATTGGGCGACGATATGGACTATAACTGCTGTGGTTATTGCCTTCCAGAGCAAGACATCTCTCAGAATAGTGAAATGGATGATAAGTCCTCCGAGAACGCCCAAAGTTAACCCACCGATGGCACCTGCCCATGTTTTTCTCGGACTGGCGATAGGAACTAATTTCCGTCGGCCCAAGAGCTTGCCGAAAAGATAGGCCCCTGTATCTCCAAAAAATATTACCGCCAGGAGAAAAAATATTTGATTCGTGCCCCTTTCCACTTTGAGCAGATAGAAATGATTGAGTGTGAAACTCAGATAGAACGCACCGAAAAATGTGAGCGCCATGGACTGGGGAAAGGACGCGAGCTTCTCGAGTGTGTTGATTGAAATGACATAGTACACAGCGATAAGGAGCAGACAGACGAATAAAGCTAACGCCAGAGAAAATCCTTCAAAATAAAAGGATGTCGTTATTATCAATGCCAGAACGATTCCAAAAATTCTCCGAGGAAAAATCTTTTTCACACGGAAGAGGTTGTAGAATTCTATGAGTGAAACCAATATCAAGACCTGCATTATGAGCAAAAACCAGAAAGAAGGGATAAACTGAACAAGGCAAAAGGCAAAAGCCAACAGCACAAAAGAAGTGGGCAATCTTTTCCGAAGACTCATTTTGTATAGATAGGTGGAGGTACCCCTTAAGAATGAGCGAGTCTATTTTCCCGGCGTTGAGTGATTTCTTGTGAACAGACGATCCCGGGATTCCGGAATAAATCACGCAAGGCCTTTTCCCACAGGAACTTTTCCATCTTCATCCAAACTGATTCGAAGAGAAATGACTGCATTTTATAAATCGCTACTCTCATGAGGGTATATATCTCCAAACCTCCTTTCTCTTTTCTGGTAGTCAACTAGGGCCTGAAGCAGCTGTTTCTTCCGGAAATCAGGCCAGAAAACCGGAGTGATCCAGATTTCAGAGTAGGCAATCTGCCAGAGTAAAAAATTGGAAATCCGAAGCTCGCCGCTTGTCCTGATGAGCAAATCAGGGTCAGGGATATTGTTTGTGTATAAATAGTGAGAAAATTTTTTTTCATCCAGTGTTTCGATATCACAGTCCTTATCCCTGGCTACCCTCTTGACAGCATCCACGATTTCATCCCGTCCCCCGTAATTCAAGGCCAAGATTATGGTTAAGCGGTTGAAATCCTTGGTTAGCTCTTCGACACGCTCCAATTCCTTCCTCACAGAAGCAGGAATGGCCTCTCTTTGACCGATTATTCTAAGACGGAATTGATTCTTTACGAGAACCTTGTCTTCTTTCCTCAAGTAATCCTCAAGAAGCTTCCACAAAGTTCTGACCTCTCTTTCCGGCCTTTTCCAGTTCTCTTTGGAAAATGCATACAGAGTCAGGAATTTAATCCCTATACGGGCAGAGGTTTCAACCACTTCACGAACGGATTTCGCTCCGGCGCGGTGACCTTCCACCCGAGGAAGATTTTTTTTCTTTGCCCAACGACCGTTCCCGTCCATTATGACGGCCACATGACGGGGGAGATGCGAGAGGTCAAGCTGATTAGCCAGCGATTCTTCTTCGCTTCCAGGCTTGATGAAGCCTTTGAGGTTCTCTTTCATAGACCAATTATATGGACTTGCCTAAAAATTGTCAAAAAGATTGGGGGCGCATCTCGATAGATAGTACCTTTTTTCTTTTCTCTCAATCCCTTTTCTGATATCCTATTTAGTCGCCAAACGAAAGAGACTAAAATGTGTTTAGGAATTCCGGCTAAAGTCGTCCAGATTGATGATTCCAACCTGGGGAAAGTCGATTATCTAGGGACAAAAGTCAAAACAAACTTTTCCCTTCTCGAAAACATAAAAGTCGGAGATTGGGTCATTGTTCATGCCGGGTTTGCCATTTCCGTATTAGATGAAGAAGAAGCCCGGGAAACACTCTCCCTTCTCCGGGAAATCGCCGCTACTCAAGAGGCCGAAGAAAAATAAATTGCGTCGGAGAAATGAAGGGTAAAGTCTCTGATACGGAACTGACTGCCGGCTGCTCTAAAGATTCAAACCAGCAAGATACAGACAAAAAAATGTCCGGATTAACTCAAAGCAAATTTTTTCGGAATTTTTTAATATCTTACAACGCTCATTCAGAACGTAAAGGCTCTCTCCCCCGACTTTATGGAAATTGCAACCCCTTATCCTTTTGTGTAGAATCCAAGGTCATAATTTCTGTCTAAAAAAATGAAGGAATTCAAAGACAAGAAAGTCATTCAAGCCCTGCTGTCAAAGATAAAGAAAAAAACCTGCTCCCTGCCCTCTTCCATTCGGATCATGGAAGTGTGCGGCACCCACACCATGACCGTGCACAAGTACGGTCTGAAGACGATGATTGAAGAGTCAGGTGTGGAAATGATCTCCGGCCCAGGATGTCCGGTGTGCATCACACCGAATGAGATCCATGAGGCGGCTATTGAATTAATCACACGCAGAGAAAACTTCATCTTGACCACCTTCGGTGACATGACAAGAGTCCCCACAGACAAAGGATCTCTCCAGACAACTGTTCCTGCCCCTAATTCACTGGTCAGCATCGTTTATTCCCCGGAAGAATCTCTCGAGAAAGCCAGAGAGAATCCGGAAAAAGATGTAGTCTTCTTCGGAGTCGGATTCGAAACAACCATCCCTGCCATCGCCATGAGTGTGAAAGAGGCGCATGAAGAAAGTCTGCCCAATTATTCGATCCTTTCGGCACTCTGGCTGATCCCTCCTCCACTCAAAGCGATTGTCGACACCAAGGAAATAGCCATCGACGGCTTTCTTTACCCCGGACATGTCAGTGCCATAATCGGCGAAAAACCCTATCGATTCATCGCAGAGGAGTACGGGATTCCGGGAGCCATATCAGGTTTTGAACCGAGTGACATGCTCCTCGGCATATTGTCCATTCTGGAACAGATTGAAAAGGGAAAAGCCGAAGTCGCCAATCCGTATTCCAGAGTCGTCCGGGCTTCAGGAAATATAAAAGCTCTGGCTTTAATGAAGGAAATGCTCGAAATCAAAGATGCCCACTGGAGGGGCCTGGGGCTTATTCCCCGGAGTGGATTGAGGCTCAAAAAGAAATACAGCACCTTTGATGCGGAGGTCAAATACAACCTGAAGATAAAGGGAGGAAGCGGAGATCTTCCGGGATGTCGATGTGGCGAGGTGCTCCAAGGCCTGGTTTCCCCGCCCCAATGCACTCTGTTTGCTAAGAGATGCAACCCTGATTCTCCCTATGGACCGTGCATGGTCTCCTTTGAGGGTGCCTGCCTGATTTACTATAAATATCAAAGGGGCCGCAAAGGTTAAGCACGCAGAAAAAAGCTGAAAGTGAAGTGTCATTACGATCAAGACGAAACAATCTCTTGGGCTTGTCATTGCGAGCGAAGCGTGGCAATCTCATAGAGATAAATGCCCAGGCGAGAAACAAAATGACACGAAAGAAAAAGGGGCCTATCCCCTTCTGTGAATAAAGGAAAATGCGATGAAAAAAGTCAGTTTAGAGCTTGGAAGCGGCGGCAAGATGATGAGGGATTTCATCGACCAACACATCGTCCAGACATTCAAAAATCCATTTTTGGACGAACTCTCCGACTCCGCCCATCTCCCCCATCAAATTGCCTTCACCACAGATAGCTATGTAGTCGATCCCATCTTTTTCCCCGGAGGAGATATCGGAACACTCTGTGTGAATGGAACAGTGAATGACCTGGTCGTCTCCGGAGCCGAGCCGAAGTTCATTTCCCTCTCTTTGATCCTGGAAGAGGGCATGGCATGGGAAGACCTGGAAACAATCCTGAAATCCGTGAACGAAGCGGCTAAAAAAGCAAAGGTCGAGATAACAACGGGAGACACAAAGGTCGTCAGACGCGGTCAGGGAGATAAAATCTACATTAATACATCGGGTGTAGGAAAAATCTTGGCTAGGCCATCGATCAATAAAATCCGGCCCGGGGATAAAATCATCCTCACCGGAACACTCGGCGAACACAGCCTGGCCGTCATGCTGGCCAGAGGAGATTTCGGACTGGAATCGAGAGCTAAAAGTGACTGCGCGCCGCTGAATTATCTTCTTCCTCTCTGGAAGAAAGGCGTCCACTGGATGAGAGACATCACGCGGGGAGGATTGGCGACCGTGCTCAGCGAACTCGCGGACAGGATTCCCTACTCTCTTCTGATCGAGGAAGAAAAAATTCCACTCTCCAGGGCTGTCCGAGGCGCAACAGAGCTTTTGGGAATCGACCCTCTCTTCCTTGCCTGTGAAGGAAGAGCCGTCCTCATTGTCCCGGAAAAAAACGCCAGAGAGATCCTGGATGGAATTAAAAAGGACCCGCTGGGAAAAAAGGCCGCGATTATCGGAGAGGTGGAGGATAAGATTGGACAACCCGGAGAACTTCTCCTTTCCACATTCTCCGGTGGATTGAGGCTTCTGGAGCCCTTGACTTCAGAGCTTCTTCCCCGAATATGCTAATTAATTATATCGGATCTCTTCAACCTAGTGTGGGTAAGATTAACCTTTAGATAATTTAGAAGAGCATTCAGGGATGGATGAAGCGACATCGGAAGATTTAGCCTTCTCTGTTCTCTTTCAGTCCCCTTACTGGCTCAACATATATTAAAACTAACTTAGAAAATGAACCCAAAAAGAGGGCAGGTTCACGAGCCTAAAAAACTAATTATGAAAGTGGTACATTGACGGGGGATAGGTCAGCGTGGGATTTGGATCAAGCTCAAAAAGGAAATTCTTTTTTTTATATGTCCACCCGCCGGCACTACCCTGGGACTCACTTTCTCACTCTCATGGTCAAAGGCGAAGAAAAGGCAAAGGCATCGAGGTCGAAAAAGCCGAATAATAAATGGTCAGGAGGTTCTTATGAAACTCAATCATTCGCTGTTTCAAATCATAATCTCATCTTGTCTGATAGGTATGCTTTTAATTTTCTCTGGATGCAGCTCGGACAAGACAAAGGAAAAAGAATTGATCACGAAAATTATCAACGATTCCTTTGGATGGGCATTGACAAAAGACCGGGCACTCTTTGAGAGCATCTTTGCCCATGACGATGAGTTCTTCACTTATTATCTGAATTCGAAGGACACTGTCAGGGGCTGGGAACAGCTCAAGAAATACTTAGATGTATGGTCAGACCCGAGGAACAAAGCTTTAGGCTTTGATATACGGGACCTCCGTCTTAACATCGCAAGATCTGGAAAAGTGGCTTGGTTTTCTGCTGTCGTAAATGACGAAGGGGAATGGGATGGAAAACCCTGGAGCACAAAGGACATCCGTTGGACCGGAGTCTTGGAGAAGAGAGAGGGAAAATGGGTTATTGTTCAACAGCATATGTCGCAAGCTGTTGATATCGTCCTCGAGAGGGCAAAAGAAGTGGAAGAATAATTTAATTATTTTGATTGAGTAAGATAGTATTTTAAGAAATCTTACGATTCTTAGATTCGTTATCAGCAGGGATCATAAGCTGCATTCCTACTGTTTTCTAGAAGAAAATTTATAAAATAAGCAAGGCTAATTAAGAAGATGATGATGGATAAAAATTGAGGGAAAGAAAGTATTCCTAGAAGCAGATATTATGAATGATCCAGCTTCGTTATTTCCGTCCGATAGAATAATACTCAAAACCAAGCTCTCTGATTTGTGATGGCTCAAAGATGTTTCTTCCATCGAGGATTATGGGATTGGCCATCAGCTTTTTAATCTTTTTCATGTCCAGCTTTTTAAACTCATCCCACTCCGTTATGACGAGTAAAGCGTTTGCCTTCTCAACCGCATCATAGGGAGATTTGGCGTAGTAGACCTGAGAGGATTTTTCCGGGAAGACCTGTTTGACATTTTCCATGGCTTTCGGGTCAAACAGGCGAAGAGAGGCCCCTCCCTTAAGAAGCCTTTTGATCACTTTAATCGACGGCGCTTCTCTTATATCATCCGTCTCTGGCTTGAACGACAGGCCTAAAACAGCAATGACCTTATCCTTCATTATCCACAGAGCCTTTTTTATCTTGTCCATAAAAACACCGATTCTTCTTAAGTTCACTTTATCCGCTTCTTTCAGCAGGTCAAAACTGACACCCAGGTCTTCCCCTATCCTGGTCAGCGCACGGATGTCTTTAGGGAAGCAGGAGCCTCCGTAGCCAAGGCCGGCCTTGAGAAACTGGTCCCCTATTCTCGGGTCCAAACCCATACCTTTTGCCACCAGCTTCACATCCGCTTCGGTTTTCTCGCACAGATCAGAAATGAGATTGATGTATGAAATTTTCAAGGCCAGAAAGGAATTGGAGGCGTGCTTGATGAGTTCAGCCGTATCGATGTTGGTCACAAGAAGCCTGTCTTTGAATTTCTGGTATATCTTGACCAGGATATCCCTGGCTCTCTCTGATTCCACGCCGATGACTACGCGGTCAGGATTGAGAAAATCATAGACAGCCGAACCTTCCCTGAGAAACTCGGGGTTGGAAGCCACATCGAATTCCTCGTCCTTTTTTTTATGCAGGTCAATCGTTCTCTTGATCCACATCGATGTCTTGACCGGAACAGTGCTCTTCTCCACAATCACTTTATAACTGTTCAAGTTTTCGGCAATCCTTCTAGCAACTCCTTCCACATAAGACATATCCGCGCTCCCATCCTTCCTTTGAGGCGTGTTGACCGAAACAAACAGAACGTCAGAGGACCGGATCGCTTCATCGAGGTCATGGATGAAAGTCAAGTTCCCTTTCTTCAGGTTCTTTTTCAGGAGTTCCTCGAGTCCGGGTTCATAGATGTGGGGGATTCCTCGGGACGCCTTATCGATCTTTTCCGGCACCACATCCGTCCCGACAACAGTGTGGCCCATGTCAGCAAAACAGACGGCTGTGACCAATCCAACATATCCCGTGCCGATGATCGCTATTTTCATGATTGACTCCTTATCAATAAAAAACTCAATTCAAATAATGAATAAATGAGATTAACGCTCAAAATCACTCTTAAGCCTTGATGACATTCTTTTTTTTCTTCTTAATGGCGTTTCTGGTATCGATAATGAGGGAGGCATTTTTCGCGATCCATTCGAAATCATAGGCAGAGTGAGCGGTCACTATGACCACCGCATCACACTCTTTCAGTTTTTTCTCTGTCAATTCCACTGACTCCAGCACCAGGCTTGGATAGTCTCTGTATCCACCTGCTTGAGGAACATAGGGGTCGTTGTACGAGACATCGGCGCCTCTTTTCTTGAAAAGGCTTATTATTTTGAGCGAGGGGGATTCTCGCTGGTCATCAATATCTTCTTTGTAGGCTAATCCCAGGATCAATATCTTGGCCCCTTTGATCGACTTTCCATTCTCGTTTAATGCCTCGACTGTCTTGGTGACGACGTAATATGGCATGCGTGTGTTGATCTCTCCTGCGAGCTCGATGAATTTTGTGGGATATTCGACTTCCTTGGCTTTCCAGGCAAGATAAAAGGGATCGACCGGAATGCAGTGCCCTCCATAGCCAGGACCGGGGAAGAAAGGCATAAACCCAAAAGGCTTGGTTGAGGCGGCCTGTATCACTTCCCAAACATCGATTCCCATCTGGTCAAAAATCATCTTCATCTCATTAACCATTGCGATGTTCACGGAGCGAAAGACATTCTCCATAATCTTTGTGGCTTCAGCCACCTTTGGAGAAGAAACCGGGACCGTTCTCTTGACGATCTGATCGTAGAGCGTTTTGGCTAACCGGCTGCATTTTGGCGTCACGCCTCCGACAACCTTCGGGATTTTCTCAGTCGTATAGACCTCATCACCCGGATTTTCTCTCTCAGGAGAATAGGCCAGGAAAAAATCCTCTCCCACTTTCAACCCGACGCTCTCTAACAGGGGGAGCACTTCTTCTTCTGTGGTGCCCGGATAAGTCGTGCTCTCCAGCACGACAAGCTGTCCCTTTCTCAACGCTTTAGCAATCGTATTGGTCGTTTTCAACACAAAAGACAGATCAGGGTTCTTGTAGGGGTCCAGAGGAGTAGGAACACAGATGATAATCACGTCGGCTTCTGCAAGAGTTGTGAAATCAGCCGTCGCCCGGAATTTTTTCTTTTTGAGAAAATCCTTCAATTCCTCGGCTGAGACATGCTTGATGTAGCTCTTCCCCTGGTTCAGGAAATTCACTTTTTTCTCATCGATGTCAAAACCCACAACCTTGAATCCCTGAACTAAAAACGTTTTGACCAGGGGCAGTCCCACATAGCCCATTCCGATAATTCCGACGCAGGCCTCCCTGCTTTTTATTTTTTTCTCTAGGTCTGAGGCCTCTCTGCTCATTGTCTATTTCCTTCCCTGTAGCAGTGCACAGTTTCGCTCAAGCCTTCGCTGAACGAAACTGTTGGCTCATATTTTAACATTTTTCTCGCCTTTGAAATATCCGCATAGGAATGTTTAATATCTCCGGGACGCGGTTCTTCATAAGACGGCTTGATCTCTTTACCCAGCACTTTGTTCAGCTCCTCGACCAAAATATTAACGGTCGTCTTTTCGCCGCCCGCAACATTGAAGACTTCACCTGAAACCTCACTGGCCTCCATCGCCAGGATATTGGCGTCCACGACATTGGAGACGTATAAAAAATCTCGAGACTGTTCTCCATCTCCGAACACCGCGGGCCTTTTATCTTTCATCATCTTTCCGATGAAGTTCGGAATCACCGAAGCATACTGGGAAAAGGGATCCTGACGAGGGCCAAAGATGTTGAAGTACCTGAGGCATACCGTGGACAGGCCATATAACTGGCTAAACAACCGGCAGTACAGCTCTCCCACCTGCTTGCTTAGAGCGTAGGGAGAGATAGGGAGCCCTTCCATATTTTCTGACTTCGGAAGTCTGGGGTCATCCCCGTAAACAGCAGCGGATGAGGCAAAAACCAATCTCTGGACCTTTGCTTCTCTGGAGGCCAGCAGAAGGTTCAGAGTCCCGGTGATGTTGATCTCGTTTGTGAGAAGAGGATCTTCGATAGAAAGCGGGACCGAGGTCAAAGCGGCCTGATGCAGGACAAAATCCACGCCATCGACGACCTTTCTGCAGGCTCTGAGTTCCCTGATATCCGCCTCAACAAGTTCAATTTTATTTAAAAATGAAGAGATGTTTTCCCGCTTTCCCGTGGAAAAATTATCGATAATCCTGACCGAATGCCCTTTTCTCACCAATTCCCCGGCAATATGGGAGCCGATAAAGCCGGCTCCACCGGTCACTAAATATTTATTCATTCTCTATTTTTTATAATTTTTGCTCTTTTTTATCAAACACAGTTTAAACGACCAATTTTTTGGGCGGGTTCTATCCCCCTCCGGATTTTTTACATTGTGTTCTTCGACTTTCTTTTCTCAACAGGCACTGTCTTTGATTTTGGATTGCAAGTGCAGAATAGCCCGTATGCACCGAGCCAGTGATAAAGAAAGAAACCTTTGAGCCTTATTGCCCCTTTGCTCGTCTTTGCCTGTAGAGTGTGTTATCCACAGCGTCCACCATCTTGGCTAAATCCAGATTCTTATCCTCAAAAAAGCGATGGACCTTTCCCAGCTGCTCCTCAGGACTTGAAAGAATTTCGTTGTAATTCACGAATAACACATCCATGTCTTCTCTACTGCTGATGTTAACTTTTGTTTTTTCGTTCAACTTGATGAACGCCGCTTTCGTGCTTTCCCTCTCCTCATCTTTGCTGTCCATCATCTTCTCCATGGAATCCAGAACCTCCTCGATGTTTCTTTCCATGTAAACAATTTTATAGTTACCGCGAGGAAGGTATTGAAGACCGTAGGCAATGACCTTGAGGACCTGGTCCTCAAAGTTGAATACAAACTCAGGATTATCCCTGAGTTTGTCGATGATGCTTTCAATCTCCACATAACCTTTGGGATTATCATCGTCCGGTTTTCTTTTTCCGTCCGTAGCCACAGGAAGTCCTCCTGCTTGCAAAGCCTGCATAAGCAACGAAGTGCCTGACCGTGGGAGGCCAGAAACAATGTAAATAGGTTTCATAATTATTACTCCATGAATGAATTATTATAATTTAATCCAGATATCCCAAAGCTTTCAGCCTCTCCTTCACCTTCTCTTCATCCTCTTTGTTCAATGATTCTGGCGTGCCTTCTTCTTTGGTTAAATTTTCTTCTATGACTTTAGTGACGTAACTCGAGACAGAGTCTGTTTCTGTTCCTTTGATCCTTTCTTCTATCTTCTTATACAGAGAAGCCGGGATGGAAACGTCTATGCGTTCTTCTTTATCCATGTTTTTCTCCTTCTGAATGGGGAGCAAAATCCAGTGACAAAGTGAAGTGGATTAATCCCTCTACACTTTTAACCTTGATATATACACCAGCCTCCCCTATTTTTCAAGTAATCGTTGAAATCGTTGGAATCAGACCTTAGTCACTTCAGTACTTTGCTTAGAATAGACCGAAATCAATTCTTCATATTCGAAAAGAAAAAAGGGGACAGGTGTACGTGCTCAGTAATTTGGTAACATTTTTTGGGTGTCATTGCGAGCGAAGCGTGGCAATCTCATGTGCATGTCATTGCGAACGAAGTGCGGCAATCTCGTAAAGAAAAATTATATTATTACGGGAATGAAGATATTTTTTTATGAGATTGCCGCGCTTCGCTCGCAATGACACTTTTACGCTCACTATTTCTAACAAAAGTTTTACCTAATTACTGAGCATAAATAACAGGCCCCTTTTTTGGGGATTATCCCATTCAGTCCTTATTTTAAAGACAAGAGGGACTGTCCCCCTTATTTAAAAAAAGGGGCCTGTCCCCTTTTTAGGCGGTGAAAAGATCCTTTGTAGAAAAATTTGGCTCGCTTGTCAGGTTCACTCCCAGTCTTTTCAGACCGGCTTCGTCTCCGGGAGTGGGGATGTGTGTCAGATGAACTTCACAGCCCTTCAACTCTTTCAATTTATTCAGGGCGAGTTCGGAGGTAGGGTTCGAGGTGGCGCTGACGCTCAAGCTGATGAGAGTCTCCTCTAAATCCAGGCTGACCGACTTTGCATTCAAGATATCCTTTTTCAGGTTCGAGATGGACTCGATGATGTCCGGCGACAGGATGTGAATGTGATCGGGGATTCCGGACAGCTCTTTCACCGCATTCAGCACCAGGCTGGAAGCTGCATGCATAAGAGGGGAATTTTTCCCGGTGATGATCGAACCCTCCTTTAGCTCGATAGCCGCTCCACAAAAAATCCCTTTATGTCCTTTTTTAGTCTTCTTGGCCTCTTCTGCCGCTCGCCTCGCCGGCTCGACAACATTCCTGAGCTCTGGCTTGACATCCAGCTCCTCCATCAGAAGCTCCACCCTCTGGACCGTATCTCTATCCGCGAATCCCATGACGTACTCGCAAGAATACCTGAAATATCTTCGGATCACTTCTTGCTTGGCGGCTTCCTTGACTGCCTCATCATCAATAATCCCTGAGCTGGCGCGGTTGACGCCCATATCTGTCGGTGACTTGTACATGGATTCAGTCCCTGTGAGTTTTTCCAATATTCTTTTCAAAACCGGGAAGACTTCGACATCCCGGTTATAATTCACAGCCGCCTTCCCATAAGCTTCCAGATGAAAGGAATCAATAACATTGAAATCTCCAAGATCGGCTGTGGCCGCTTCATAAGCGACATTGACAGGATGCTTCAAGGGCAAATCCCATATGGGAAAAGTCTCGAATTTTGCATAACCCGCCTTTATCCCCTGCTTGTAATCGTGGTAGAGCTGAGAGAGGCAGGTGGCCAGTTTCCCGCTTCCCGGGCCTGGTCCAGTGATGACGACAAGAGGTTTATCCGACGGAATATACTTATTGGCTCCATAGCCTTCATCGCTGACGATGACATCAATTTCTGTCGGATACCCTTTTGTGTGGCGATGTGTGAAAACCTTGATGTTCCTCCGCTCCAGTTTATTCTTGAATATTTTCGCGGCTGGCTGATTATCGAACCGAGTGATGACGACACCTAAAACATTCAAATCCCATTCCCTGAGGTCGTCAATCAGCTTGAGGGCATCCACGTCATAAGTGATCCCGAAATCGGCTCGTACTTTTTTTCTTTCAATATCCCCGGCATAGATACAAAGAAGAATGTCAGCCCTCTCCTTGAGCTGTTGAAGCAGCCTCATCTTCACGTTCGGATCAAAACCAGGCAGCACGCGTGAGGCGTGGTAATCGAAGAGAAGTTTCCCCCCAAACTCAAGGTAGAGCTTGTTATTGAACAGGCTCACTCTTTCCAGGATAGAGGAGGTTTGTTTCTCTAAATATTTCTCGTTATCGAATCCTCTACTCAGGGGCATCATCAGCTCCTCTTGGATTTTTCATATAAAATTGATTTTGTGCATTCATGTGTTTTTCTATCTTTACACCAAGAGCACATGCTTTTGCAAAATCTTTTTTAAATTTATTTCTAAATCGATGAAATTGATGGGGTCAGGCCTTAGCAACTTCAGTAATCGTAGGGAACATCAATGGGGTCAGGACTCAGTTCGTTGAGGCCGGGATTCAGTCACTTCAGTAGCCTACGGAATATATCGTTATTCGTTGGGGCCGCATCTCAACTTTCGACATTTCTTCGCCTTTTTAATTCGAAGTGCATTTTTTTAATGATAAAAAGCAAACAAATAAGTCAAGATATAAGCCGTGACGAATGGTAAGATATAATCCCTTGCACAAAAAGCCATGACACAGACAATTTCGAATGTTGAGATGCGATCCCTTCTGCTGACAATTTTTTGAAATCCTAACGTCTTAATCTATTGAATCTCATTAAATTCTGAATGCACATAAGAACGGAATAAAGTTACCGAGGCTTGACCAAAGATAATGAAGTGACTAAGGCCTAACCCCTATGTGTGATTCCAAAGTGTGTGAGAAATGTCGAATGTTGAGATGCGACCCCTCTTTACTAAAGTTATTAAGGTCTAATCCCGCTGATGATTCCCCTGAGTGAGCTTGACAACTTTTGCTTATTAATGTTAATTATGTGTTTAAGAAAATGGAAGAAGAACCCCCACCTCCCTTTAAATATGGAAAAAATCGAACACCCTTACTTCAGGAATAATTCTTTTTCTGGAGTTCTGGACAAAAACCTAAAGAAGCTCGAGAAGCGACTGGGAATCACTCTATCGGTTCGCGGCGACAGCCTGATGATCGACGGAGACGACAAAAAGGTAGGATTCGCCAAACGCTACTTTAATAAAATGAAAGAATTCCAGGAAAAGGGCTATACTCTGAAAGAAGAAGACTTCCACATCGTACTCGACCTCATGGAAGAGGGCGGTACTCACCAACTGGAGGATTTTTCCCCGGCAGAACCGTTGAGTCTTTCCCGTAAATCCGTCACCCCGAAGAGCCTCAAACAACAAGAATTCATCCAGACGATCAAATCCTATGACCTGGTCTTTGGAATAGGGCCTGCAGGAACAGGCAAGACTTACCTGGCGATGGCCATGGCTCTGTCTTTCCTCCAGAATAAGCTCGTCAACCGCATCGTTCTCACGCGGCCTGCCGTGGAAGCTGGAGAAAAGCTGGGTTTTCTTCCGGGCGACATGCAGCAGAAAATCAATCCTTACCTCCGGCCCCTTTACGATGCACTTTTTGACCTGACTCAGACAGAGGAGGCCAACAGGTTGATCGATAGAGGGATCATCGAGATCGCGCCTCTAGCTTATATGAGAGGGAGAACCTTAAACAATGCTTTCATCATCCTCGATGAAGCCCAGAACACGACAAAAGAACAGATGAAAATGATCCTGACGCGCGCCGGCTTTGACTCAAAGATGGTCGTCACAGCAGACATCACCCAAATCGACCTTCCCCAGCCGAGCAAATCAGGAGTTTTGCATTCTATGAAGATTCTCTCTAAAATAAGCGGTATCGCTTTTATTCACTTTAGCGCGAGAGACGTGGTCAGGCATCCATTAGTTCAAAAAATTATAAGGGCCTACCAAAAGGCTGAGGCCAAAGCGCGGAAATAGCAAATGACATTCTTAACATTTGATAGGTTCAAGTTCTTCAAAAACAAGAAATCTGCGCCGCCCAAGTCGAAAAAGGGAGCTCCTCCGCCTGAAGACGCAAAAAAGCCGATTTTTTGGAAAAAGCTCATCAAGAATCCTTTTGTCTATCTCTTTGTATTCGTGTTGATTATTTCCTACCTTATCGCCTATCTCCCTTCAAAGTCTCTCCCTGCCGACCTGACAGAAGGAGAGATCGCCGACTCAGACATCATCGCTCCTGAAGATTTAACCATTGAAGACATACAAACGACTGAAAAAAGAAGAAGAGAGGCAGAAGATGCCGTCCTCACAGTTTACGAATTCGACCCGAATGTTTTCCTGACATCTGAAGAGGAAATTCGCGAATTTTTCAGCTCCGGAAGAGAATGGCAAAAGGAACCACTCACCGCTCAAAGAAGTGAGGAATTCCAGCAGAACATCCTCGACAAATACAACTTGATTCTATCTTATACGGACCTGAGGATGCTGTTCAGGTCTAAATTCGACACAAACATCGAAGAAAATTTGATTACTCTCATCGCAAAAGTATCCACTCAAGGGATCATCACCTCCAAAGGTCTCTTACGGCCAGGCGTACAGGAAAGAGGCTTCACTCTTTATAAGGGCCCTGGAGATGAAGAGACTGTCAAGACAGAAGAGATCCTGGATATAAAAGAGAGCAAACAGGAGTTGAACAAAGAAATCAATCAATTAGAGATTTCTCAAAATGAAAAAAATCTTCTCACTGCACTGTCCCATCACTTCATCAAAGAAAATATCAAATACAGCCGGATAAGAACTGACGAACAAAAAGAATTAGCCCGACAGAGTGTTGAGGCTTTTTTCTACTCCATTAAGAAAGGAAAAGTCATTCTCCGCAAGGGAGATGAAATCACAAGAGATAAGCTGGGAGAGATTAAATTGATCAACCAGAACCTCCGTGCCCGGCCGACGTGGTTGACCAACTTCACAGGCACATTTCTCCTCTTTGCCCTTATTCTTCTCACCCTTTGGTACTACCTGAAATCCATTGTGAAATTCAGGCTGGCTCTGCGAAACTTCATCATGATGGGCGTGACTCTCATCATCAGCCTTCTCTTTTACAAACTCTCATCTTTTCTGTCTCTGACATTCAGTGAAAGCACCCGTTTTTCACTGTTATCCCATGCCGAAGCGTACACTTATGCCTTTCCTTTTCAATTGGGTGTTCTTCTTTTTGCCATTCTCGGAGGCAGCCAGCTGGCCCTGTTCTACTCTGTCATTAACAGTTTACTCGTGGGATACCTGTTCAAGGGGGATTTCTTTCTGATGGTCTTCTGCTTCATCGGGAGCCTGGCTGCGATTTACGGAGTAAAGTATTTCGGAAGTCAAAGCCGGACCTCTGCCCTCCGCTCAGGTCTCCATTTGATTGCGCCGGTAAACATCTTCGTCATCATAACCATTAAGCTCATCACCGAGAAAATGGGAACTGTCGGCGTCTTCGCCAGCGAGCTTATCATGGGACTCATCGGCGGCATCTTGAGCGCCTCACTGGCATTCCTCTTCCTCCCTGTGTTTGAAAACCTTTTCGGTTTCCTCACCGAATCAAAGCTCCTGGAGCTTGCGAACTCAGAACTCCCGATTTTCAGACAAATGGCAATTGAGGCTCCGGGATCCTACCACCATTCTCTACTTGTCGCATCGCTTGCAGAATCTGCGGCTGAAGAAATCAAGATGGAGCCCATGCTGGTCAAAGCCAGCGCCCTCTACCATGATATCGGAAAAATCAAAAGACCGGAGTATTTTATCGAGAACAAACTTCGCAATCCGGATATCCATAAAGACCTGACACCCAGCATGAGCACCCTGGTGATCATAAACCACGTCAAGGAAGGAGTGGAGCTGGCCAAAAAATTAAAGCTACCTCTTGCCATAAGGGAAATCATCGAGCAACATCACGGAAACTCACTCGTCCGGTTCTTCTTCCAGAAAGCCAAAGAAAAATACGACCCTGAAATGCAAAAGATCAAAGAAGAAGCCTACAGGTATCCAGGCCCCATTCCCAGAACCAGGGAGGCGGCCCTGGTCATGCTCGCCGACTCTGTCGAAGCCGCGGCCCGGAGCTTGAAAACTCCCTCGCGCCCCAACCTGACACGAATGATCAATGAGATTTTCAACAGCTATCTCCAGGATGGGCAGCTCGATGACTGTGATTTCTCCCTGAAGGAACTCCGAGCCATCGCCTCAGCCTTTCTCGAAACACTCTACACACTCTACCACCCCCGGGTCGAATACCCTGGCTTTGACTTTGAAATGAAGAAAAAGAGGAGCGCTTCGAAAAATAAAAAACCGAATGATAGAAATAATCAATCAGCAGCATAGATACTGGCTGAACGCCAGAAAATATAAGGATTTACTCAAGCGGTTATCCACACACTACAAATTAAAAGACCCGGAAATCACTCTGGTGTTTGTGGATAACAGAGCCATCAAAAAACTGAATAAAAAATACCTGAAAAAGGACGCGCCGACAGATGTCTTGAGTTTTCCCATGGGAGAAAGGAGCGCAGATGGGAAGTTCTATCTCGGCGATATCGTGATCTCTGTCCCCCAGGCATTCAAGCAGTGCTTCTCACAGGAACACGGCCTGGAAAGAGAGCTGGAGCTTCTTACCATACACGGCTTCCTTCATCTTCTCGGGTATGAGCACTCCGAGGGGATCGAAGAGGAGGAAGAAAAAATAGAGAATCTCTTATCGGACGATTGATATGGACATAGAAATTGTCAAATGGGCTGGATTTTTCCTGAGCTTTCTGGCTGCTTTTCTCTTTTCGCTCTTCCACCTGTCATTGAGTTCCTTTTCAAAAATTGCGCTCAGCCGCTTTCTTGAGGATAAGGATAAAAAATACCGTGTTGATATACTCGACAAATATGATGAGATCAAGACCGCAGTCGGTTTCCTGCGCGTTATCTTTCTCATCGCCTTTTTAGTCTATCTTTTCACCATATTCCCCCGGTTGAGGTTCTGGCCACTCTGGCTTTTTCTGATCTCTCTCGGCATTTATTTTGTGCTCTTCGATTCCCTGCCACGGCTTCTCAATGCGCTGAGCAAAAAGAGGATCCTCAGCCTCTTTCTCCCCTCTCACAGGCTGGCCCACTTCCTGGCTTATCCCCTGCTCATGATCACGAAAATCAAAGAATCGGAGGAAGAGCAGGAGGAAATCAGGGAAACCTCGGATGAGGAGATCCGGACTTTTATCGAAGAGGCTCAAGAAGAGGGGATCATCGAAACAGAGGAACGCGGACTCCTGAAAAGCGTTGTGGAATTCGGGGATACTGTTGTCCGGGAGATCATGACTCCCAGAGTGGATATGGCCGTTATTAAAAGTGACACGACCATAGAAAAACTCAGAGAGTTGGTTATCAGAGAAAAGCGTTCCCGTGTACCGGTCTACAAGGATAGAGTGGACAACATCGAGGGGATTGTCATTGCCAAAGACCTTCTCGAGTATGCGGATGATAAATACAAGAACGACTCCATCGAACCGCTTATCCGGCCTGTTTACTATGTGCCGGAATCCATGAAGGTTTCTGAGCTCCTCAATGAGCTCCAGAAGAGGAAACTGAAGATGGCTGTGGTGGTGGACGAACATGGAGGAGTCTCCGGTCTCGTCACCATGGAAGACCTTGTGGAAGAGATTGTGGGAGAAATCCAGGACGAGTATGACCGGGAAGAAACACAGATCATAGAAAGAGGACCTTCTGATTACAACGTCTCAGGAGATGCGGAAGTCGAAGAAATCGAGGAGCTTTTTGATCTGGAACTTGCAGAAGAAGGCTACATCACGATCGGAGGCCTGATCACGCATCACCTGGGGCGTCTGCCTGAAGTGGGAGAAAAGGTCCAGATAAAAAATCTCTCCCTCGAGATTCTGGAAGTCGACCAGAAAACGATTAAAAAACTGAGGATCAAAAAACGAGGGAAGGAAAAGGAATCCGGCGAAAAAAGCTGAAGAAGAATATTAAAGATTTGAAAGATAAATCAAGAAAGTAGTGAAGAAAAACCGAACGAAAAGCGTTAAAGATGAATATCGCGCGGCTAAGACAGTATAAGTCATAACGAGTGACCGAGGTGGGAGTGGCAATCTCATCAACTTGTCACTGCGAGCGAAGTGTGGCAATCTCACCAACCTGTCATTGCGAGCGAAGTGTGGCAATCTCATCCGTATGTCATTGCGAGCGAAGTGTGGCAATCTCATATAAAGAAATTTTCTTCATTAAAACATAAAAAAAGAATCAAAATGAAAGTCGGATACGTAGCCCTAGTCGGACGCCCAAACGTCGGAAAATCCACCCTCCTCAACACCATTCTCGGACAAAAGGTCGCTATCATCTCCGATAAGCCCCAGACGACACGAACAAGCATCCTGGGTATCAAAACAACTGAAAAAGGACAGATAATCTTCGTCGACAATCCGGGAATCCATAAGCCTCTCCACAGCTTGAACAGGCGGATGATGAACTTTGTCTACTCATCTCTGGAAACTGCGGACCTCGTCAATCTGCTCATCGATGCCACTCTAAAGTTTGGGCATGGAGATGAATTTGTTATTGAAACACTAGAAAAAATCTCCACACCGAAAATCCTTCTGATCAATAAAGTGGATATCGTAAAGAAAGAAAAAATCCTCCTCATTATCGACAAATACAAAGACCTCCTGGATTTTAAAGAGATCATCCCCATATCCGCGCTCAAAGGTACGAACGTGGATGTCTTTGAGGAAAAGATATATGATTTCCTGCCTGAAGCGGAAAAAATCTACTCGGACGATGAGATATCCGTTCAATCCGACAAATTCCTTTTTTCAGAAATCATTCGGGAGAAACTCCTCAGTCATGTCGAGCAGGAACTTCCGTTTGTCACTGCGGTCTATATTGATATTATTGACGATTACGAGGAAGAGGCACCCACCGAAAAACCGGATGATAAGAGAGAGCCGAAAAAATACATCAAGGCCACCATCTTTGTCGAGAAAGACTCGCACCGGAGAATCGTTATCGGCAAACAGGGACGGCTGATTAAAAAGATCGGCACTGAGGCCCGTAAGGAGCTCGCAAAAGTCCTGGGCACACGAATCTTCCTGGACTTATGGGTCAAAGTCAGGGAGAAGTGGCGCGACAAGGCTGATGTCCTGGATTTGATTGAAGGCCAGAGATAGAGATCTCTTCAAAACAGCTCATTATCACCTGAACAACTGGTCTCCATATTGACATTAATCCCAAGAGATGCGAAAATTTGGAATCCCTTTTTATGGTGAGCGTAGCTCAACTGGTTAGAGCACTGGACTGTGGATCCAGAGGTTGGGGGTTCGAGACCCCTCGCTCACCCATCCCATCTTCTTCATTTTCAATGGATTAGCTTGGACTGAGTTTCTTGCGTCACAAATACGTCACAAAAAATTCTTA
>Ga0180438_10003232_pt1 | contig 24965 bp, 19 predicted proteins | sample SS_ome_12_FD_132455 | JGI IMG/M metagenome (GOLD analysis project Ga0180438, IMG submission 132455) | Hypersaline lake sediment archaeal communities from the Salton Sea, California, USA - SS_3_D_2 metaG | ecosystem: Environmental > Aquatic > Non-marine Saline and Alkaline > Hypersaline >... | reverse complement strand
GAAGTGGTAGATCAAGAGGAAGCTAACGCTTTCGATTTTGAACCAAAGAAAACCTTTATAAATACTAAAATGTTACTATTTATAAGTGAAAACTATGTACAATGCTTGGGGCTCGAGAGTTTACACTATCAAGAAACTATTAGAGGATAAAAGGGTAGAGGGAGGTATCCGTGACATTTTCTCCTCGGTTCTTCTTAATCTCGGAATTTCTTCAAAAGGAACTAACGGGATTGTTGATGATTGTTTGGGAATGGCTAAAAATTATTCCGATGTTTACGGCTATGAAATGGAAGCGCACGAAAGGCTGAGAAAAGAGGGCGTCACCGAACAGATTCCCCAAAGGCTGGGCGAAAGGGCAAGAATCATGCACAAACAGGTAGGGCCTTACATTCTGGCAGGCTCCCTTCTTGACCTCGGCTGTGGCGACGGAAGGGTAGGGAAGCTCATTTACGACAATAATCCGGAAGTAACAGAGGTGGAGCTTGCGGACATATACAAACACCCCAATATAGATAATGTTAATTTAAAATTCCATTTGTTCGGCGAGAAAGATGAAATCCCTTTTAGAGACAGCAAATTCAGCAACATCCTCGCACTCACGGTTTTCCATCACAGCAACTATCCTATTGAAACAATAAAGGAAAGCCACAGGGTCACAAGGCCAGAAGGGAGGCTTCTGGCAATAGAGTCGGTATATGGGATATCAGAAAAGGGCAGGGATGACTGCCACGAGGCAAAGACCTATCTTTCAATAACCCCGGAACAGCAGAGACTTGTTAACATATTTTTCGATCATTTTTACAACCGAATTATACATTACAGCGAAAACCCGGGAATGAAGGTCAAGGTCCCTTTCAATTTCCAGACACCCGAGGGATGGAACCAAATACTCGAAAAAACCGGCTTCGAGATAGAGGACTGCATAAACCTTGGTCTGGATCAGCCGGTAGTCCCCGAATACCATACTCTGCACGTGGCCAAGGTCAGGAAGTGAAAAATATGGATTACAAGAAAGCTCATGACATGATTACCGGTCATATAGAGGGAACAGGAGGGGAGAACAAGGAAAGGCTTATGGAAGCCTTATCTCTGATAACAGGAAGGGATCAGTTTCTAACAAACATATACAACAAAAGAAAACTGCTTGATGAGCTGAGCATAGAATTATCCGAGGCGCACAGGACAAAAAATCCGGTCGGCTTCGGCATGCTGGATATCGACCATTTCAAAAGGATAAATGACGACCAAGAAATCGGGGGTCATCAACTCGGCGACCAAATACTCATGGTTTTGTCTTATTTATTGCCGGATGCGCTTAAGAGGAAAACTGATATATTTGGAAGGTACGGCGGAGAGGAATTCGGGGCAGTAATGCCTGCAACAAACGTAAAGGGCGCTCTCAAGGTCATAAATCACGCAAGAAAAGTCGTGGAGTCCAGACCGAAGAAACTTAACGGAATAACGATAAGCGGCGGGGTAGCTGACAGCGACCAGGCAGCGGTTCCGTTGCTTTATGAGACGAAAGGGAGGGACCTCCTAAAAAGTTATGTCGATAACAACGGCGATTCCGGAAAAGAGGAGGTTAAAAGCCGTATTTTAAAGCATGCAGATATCATGAAAGCAAGCCCGGAAATGGTTAAAAATATGGCAGGTAATCTTTACAGGTTTTTAATGTCTCCGACATCTGATAAATACTCACTGGATTCTGATTTTGAGGAAATCGCCCTTAACTGCATTGTAAATTTCGCGGACAAGGCACTTTACCAGGCCAAGAATTCAGGAAGGAACAGGGTTTGCGGTTATCAGATCTAATATAAACGATTTTAATCCCTTTTCGAAATTCTTTTTATGGAATTCATAATTTTGCCGAGGACGGTTTCTTCCGAAGACCCAGGTCTCAAGAGAGCGATGGGACGCTATCTTGACATCACGAAGGACAGGAAATACGCCAGATACCTCATTGCGAAGACAATTCCTGCCAGACTCCCGAAATCCTGGGAAAATCTCTGGAAAGAACACGAAAAGGGGATGAAGAAGTTCCGGGAGGCGTTAAGGTCGAATGACAAAGCCAAGCGCGAACTTAAGTTCGCGAAAACCTCGCTCGTTGATCTCAAGCTCGAAATCGCGAAACGGATGCTCACGAAATGCGGATTCTGCGAGAGGAAATGCGGGGTTGATCGCACGAAAGGGGAGAAGGGGTTCTGCGGGCTCGGTTCGAGATCCTTCCTCTCGAGCGAGTTCATACACACGGGAGAGGAGTCCTCGATCGTCCCCTCGCACACCTTCTTCTTCATGGGCTGCAATTTCTACTGCGTTTACTGCCAGAACTGGACCATATCGCGGATGAAGGAGGAGGGAATCCCCGTTGACGGGAAGGATCTCGCCGGTCTCGCCCGCATGAGGGAGCACGGCAGCAGGAACATCAACCTCGTTGGAGGGGACCCGATCCCGAACCTCCATACGATACTCGAGATGCTGAAATCCCTTGACGTAAACAAACCTATTGTTTGGAATTCCAACATGTACATGTCAGAAAAAACCATGAATTTGCTTGACGGGGTGGTGGACGTTTACCTGGCGGACTTCAAGTACGGGAACGACGAATGCGCGGAGAAGCTCTCGAAAGCCCCTAACTATTGGAAGATCATGACCAGGAATTACGGGCTTGCGAAGGCGGAGATTCTGATCCGCCACTTAGTCCTCCCGGATCACCTGGAATGCTGCACCTCCCGGATTTTCGATTGGGTGGGAAAGAACCTGGGGAATAAAATACGAATGAACATCATGGGTCAGTACCGCCCGGAGTTCGAGGTCTTCGGGATCAGGGAGATGGCAAGAAGGGTCGAAATGGAGGAGATGGAAAGGGCGTACGACCTGGCGAGGGAGAACGGGATAACGAATCTCGAGCCCTAAACTTTTATACGACCTCTTACAAATTATTAATCCTATGCAAGAGGAAATTACTCAGCAAACGGAAGAAGAGCAGGCTGGAGAAACGCAGGAAGCGGCAGAGCAGCCGGCGGAGCAAGAGACAGAGGAAGAAAAGCCCTGCTGGGAAGCTAATCCGGGGTGCGGGTCAGGGGAGTGCACGTCAATATGCCCCGCCTACGTTAACAGGACTCCATGCTGGCAGTTTGACTGGAAGGCCGCGATGGAAGGAATGGACGACATGTCAAAATCGGAGCTTGTGAAACTCGTGCAGAACTGCCCGACCTGTCCGGTATACCAGAAACATCCTGAAGAGATCAAGAAAGTGATGGCGCTTGTACTGAAGTGAACTGCTCCCGGTAATTCGGGTTCAAATCACTCCGTTATCCTTAAGGATCTTGGTTATCCTCTCCAGGGAGATCGCAATAGCCTCGAACCTCAGGTTAACATCCCTTTCCATCTGGTCCGCCCTCAATCTTTTCTGGTCGAAAAGCTTCAGGTCTCGCAAAACCTTTTCCAGTGATTCGGAAAGGCTGTGCGCCTCCGGGCCCCCGAATTCAATCCTGTCCTTCAGGAATTCCAGCTGCTTGTCTATCCTTTCCAGCTTCTTATCTATCATCTATTCACCTATTCGGGTTCATATGGTTCCGGCGTCCCTTCGTGCTCCATGTCCTCCAGCCTCTTGACCCTCCTCGCGATAGGAGGGTGGGTCGAGAACAAACCAGTGAACCAGTCCGGTTTGAAGGGGTTGACTATCCACATGTGCGAGGTGGCGGCTGAACCCCTCATGGGGTTTTCCCTTGCTATCTCACTGATCTTTTTAAGGGCGGATGCAAGCGATCCCGGTTTCTTTGTCAGTGTCGCTCCCGTGAAGTCCGCCTTGTACTCCTCAACTCTCGATATCGCGAGCTTTACAAGAACGGCCGCGAGCGGGGCGAATATCACTATGAGTATCAGGCCTATCAGACTCCCTTCCCCCTTTCTCCCGCTGCCCAGGAATATCGACCAGTAGCCTATCTGGGCGATATATGAAATAGCGCCGGCTATGGTTGCCGCGACAGCGGATATCAGGGTGTCGTTGTTCCTTATGTGGGCGATCTCATGGGCGAGAACCGCCTCTATCTCGTCATCATCCAGGTTCATTATCCCCTCGGTCACGGCCACCACCGCTTTCTTGGGGTTCCTGCCAGTAGCGAATGCATTCGGGACGTCCGTGCTGACCATGTAAACCCTCGGCTTCGGGATCTTGGCCTCCACAGACAGCCTCTCTACCATGTCGTTAAGCTTCCTGTCGTCCGTCGGTTTAGCCCCGTATATCTTTATCACGATGCTGTCCGAATACCAGTAAGAAACGAGGTTGATCAGTACAGCGAAAACCAGGGCGACCGTCATCCCGAATATCCCGCCTATGGCAAAACCTATGGCCAGCAAAATGGCGGTCAGAAACCCCAGCATAATAACCGTTCTTATCATAAAAGCACTCCTAATTTAGATTAGTAAAATCACATATAAATAACCTAATCCTTAAAAGAAACGGCCCTGCTACTTCTTGACCTTCTTCCTGAGTTTGTCGGCCAGGCCGCCAGTTCCCTTGTAGGCGCTCTCAGTCTTTTTGTAGCCCTCCATGTAGGGCTTCTTGATCTTCTCCTTGAACTGGGTTAAAGTGGTCTGGTCCTTCCTGAAGCTGGGCTTCTTGATGCCCGAACCTATACCGGAACCTATGCCCTTCAGCTTGCCCAGGAGCCCCTCCAGCTTCCTGATCACCGGGTTCTTGGATGGAGAGCGGTAGCCGTAAACGGGGTGGTATCCCTTCTTGGGCGGGAGCAGCAGATAGGCCATGAAAACCCCTATCACCACCACAACAACGCCTATCGCGACCCAGGTCCAGATGTCCCCCATTTCCATGAACCCGAAAATGGAGGTCTCCGAAGCCAGCTGTTTTATCTGGAGTTCGAAGTTTGAAAGCGAGGCGTTTATGTCCTCCAGAAGATCAGAGGCATCCGCGTACTGGTCATTGCTGAGGTATTCCCCGACCTGGTTAAGCATGTTTATCAGGCTGCTGTACGTCCTGTTGGTTTTAGTGAAGTTTACGTCCGAAACGCTGGAGGGATTCACTAGAAGGAACTGGGACTTGAGCATCTCGAAAAGATTCCTGTATACCCCATACGTATCGTTTATCTGCCTCTTGGTCTCCTCAAGTGGCTCCACTGAAAGGTAGACCGTTTTCGTTGTAGAGACGTCTTCATCGTCCTTAACGTAAGCCTTCAGGGTCACGGGATGGTTTCCCACCCTGGTCGTGTCGCTCAAGGTGAACTCTATCTTGTATTTGTATTTTTCCGCAGAATCTATGCTGTAAGAGCTAGGCGTTACGGAATGATCGACCCCGGTTATGTTGTGGGTGGCGTCCAGCTTCACGGTCAGTGAGGTGGTCCCAGTGTTCTTGACCTCCACCTCCGTCGTTACCGAGCCCCCCTGTATGACGCTTATCTTCGATTCGTAGTCCGTTATGGACAACGTCTTCTGGTGGGGATTGCACTTGTGGTTGCTCACGAAGCCGTCCGTGCACGAAACGGGCAGGCAATACCCGCTTGAGCACATGTACTCGTCATTGCAGTCGTCATTGGAGGTGCACCCCGTGGTAGAGGTGGCCGGCGCCTGGGTGTTGACGTCATCACCGGGCGCGGCCTCCACGATGTCAATCAGGATGCCATCGATGTTGCCGAAGGACCTCTTGTTAGCTGAGGATATCTTCATGTAGCAGCTTTTGTCGGTGGTGGAGATGTTGTCAACGTCTATCTCGAACCTTATCCAGCACCCCACCGTTTCGAACGCGTTCATTGTATAGTTCAGGTAAGCTCCCGTGGAATTGTAGCCGGCGCTCGGGTTGCTGCAGCTGTAGTCCTTCACCCTTGCCGTGATCACGCTGTAGCACGTGCCCTCATGGAAGTAAATCATTCCCTTGGAAGAAGAAGGGATCGATAACGGGCCGTAGTTCTTCACGGTCATGTTGAAATACAGGTTTTCCGTCCCCTCGGTTATCTCCCCGAAATCCTTGTTTGTCGCCTCCTTGAGATAAACGCCTGTCTGGTTTATCTGGAAATTGTTGGTGACGCCGGTTCCGGTAAGGTTCACCTCCCCGGTCCCCCCGAACATCTTGGTGTTCCATTTTGCGGAGACGTAAACTTCGTATCTGCCTCCGACCAAGTTGGCCTGGACTGTTCCATTGACATTGCACAGGTCGCTTCCGCATCCCCCTCCCCCCCCGGTCCCACCGGAAACTATGTTGGTGAGCGATATTTCATAATCGGTGATGTTTGTTTCCATGATCCTTATCTGGGTGAAGTTCGTGTAGCCCATGTAGGGATCGTTAGAAATTACGGTTCCGTTTATCAGCCTGACCTTGGCCTTGAAAGTGACGTTTTTTGCGGACGTGGGAGGATGAACAAGGGAAGGGTTTATTTCGGTTACGGTGATGTTGAGCAAATTGGTGAGGTTCGCGTAGAGGGTGACGTTGAAGGTCTTGAAGAGCGAGGATTGCCTCGTAACGTTGGTGGAATTCGTGGTGTCGAACAGGACGAATCCCCTGTAAAGGCCGGCCCTGTTATGCGTGTTTGCCGTGTTTATCTTCACGGAAACGTCCAGGAACCCGCTTGCCCCCGGGTTTACCTGGGCCAGCGGGAAGTCGGAGAGAACGATGTCCACCCAGTTCGAATTGTTCCCCTCCTGGTATAGCTTATTGGTAGTGGTGTTCTGGACCTTTACGTAAAGGGGGTATCCTCCCGTGTTGTTGTAGGGGATCTTGATCATGAGAGGGGCGGAAACGGTATTGAAGCCCGTGTTGTGCGTAACCTTGCCGCTCGTCAACTCAACCTCCTCGTTCATGACCAGCGTTCCAGTCCTCACGCTGAAGAGGACGGGTATTCTAGTCTTAAATCCCGAGTTCCGGTAGTAATCGATATATCCATTATAACTCCCGTTCAGCGCGTAGGTTTCGGGTATCGTAACGTTGACGTTTACGGGCATGCCCTGCGAAGCGTTGAAGTTCGAGGTCGAGTAGTTGGTCTTCAGCCAGGAATTCGATACGTAGATGTACGCCGTGAGGTTGTAGCCGTCCAGGGATCCGCTCTCGTTCTTCTTAACCGTTATGTTCCAGAAGCCGTCATTGCTGGTCGAGATCGACCCCGAATATTCTATGTACTCCTCCAGGACAGAGGAACCCGTCATCCTTTCCGCGTTCAGGTGCTTTGAATTGGAGGTCCCCCTCAAGACGCCGTTCGCGTCCCTGAGGAACAACGTCCAGTTGGTGGCGTCCGTCCCCGTCTCGTTCCTCCACTCAAGCCTGACCTTTACCTTCTCGGCAAAGGAAGGGACGAGAAGCATGAAGGTGCCGTTGGTGTTCTGGTTGAGCCACTGGTCGATGTGATAAATCTCCTTCCTCTCCATCACGCTTGAAAGGGTCTGGTCATCCTCGTTGGTCAGGACGAATACCTGGTTCGAGGAGGTCTCGTTCGCGTCAAGCCCACCGAAATCTATCTGGCTTATCCCTGATCCTGACGCGTCCGTGACGTTAAGGGTTGAGAATGAGAGGAAGCCGTTGTAGTCCGAGGAGACGTTACCGTAAACCCTCAGCTCGTACATCTCGGGCGTGTCGGGGATGTCGTGAACCACTATCTCCTCCAGGGAGGAGCGGTTGATGGACTTGGAGAGGAAGTTCCCCGAGCTGTCGTACAGGAAGAGGTCAATGTCGTTCGAGGGGGAATTCCCCAGTCTCACGATGAAGCCCGTCGCGTTTTCCGCGATGCTAGTGTTGAAGTAGTATGAATGGTAATACCCCTTGTCCAGCGACATCGAACCGTTGAAGAAACCCGAATTTTTCGTGAGGTTGAAGGTGTTTTCCTCGCTTATCGGGATCTGGAAGTACGCTTCTACGGTCAGGTTCTCCGTGGGCTGTGTCGCGTTCTTAACGTAAAAGTACCCGTAGTATTTCCCCGGAGGGCAGAGCATGTAAGGAGTGATATAGAAGAAAGTGGTATCGGTTTCGTTGAGGAGCTTGCTCGTCGTGTTGTGTAAACCGGTCCCGTTCTGGACCTTGAACTTCATGTTGTAAGGCGGGGTGGAATTGAAGCAGAGGTTCCAGGTTGTGTCCGTCAGGCTCTTGTAGCTTCCGATCTGGTACCTGTTGTACTGGGAATAGTTCGAATATACCTGCGTTGTCTTGTTGTCTATGGCGACAGTGAGCAGGTTGGAGTTGGATGTAATGTTTATCGTCCCGTTGGTCCAGTTTACATATATCGCGTCCGGCGTGACGGTGAATGCCCCGTTGGAGCTGTCAACCGCCGTGATGGAGGGCGCAAGTATAAACAGAAGTGATAACAGGACTAGCATTGCCCCCAGACCAAGAACATACCCTTTCATAAAACCCTCGTTTCTGAACTTATATTAATTAATTCCCTTTCCTTTCTTTTATTCTTTTCCGGGCTCGTAATTATTTTAATAACGCGATTTAAATTATTTTTATGTTGAGGGCCAAAAAGATATTTCCCGTTGCTGTTTTGGTTTTCATTGCGGGATTGCTTCTAGGGAGTCTCGTAACGTACACCCTTTCGCAGAAACCCGCGGACATCCGCGATAACCAGGTCGCACTGCTTGCGGACAGGGATTACTTCGGTAACGTTCACTCCCTTCTTTCCCAGGCCGAGGATTCGATCCACATGGTCATGTTCGATGTCAAGTATTACCCCGATTATCCCGAGAGCCTTGTCAATTCCTTGCTCTCCGACCTTGAGCAGGCCGCCAAAAGGGGGGTGGATGTCCGCATAATAACGGACGAATACCTAACGGAAAAACCGGTCGTACGCATACTGCAGGAAAGCGGCATCGGCATAAAATTCGACTCCGGGGAGATCACGACCCACTCCAAACTTATTATAATTGACTCCAAAATAGTTATAGTGGGCTCCACGAACTGGGGCTACCATTCTATCGAAAAGAACCACGAGGCGAACGTTATCATTCGCTCTTCCTCGCTCTCGAGGCAGTTCGAGGGCTATTTCGAAGGCATATGGGCGGAATCATGAAAGAAAGGGAAACGCACTCGGAGATCGAAGAAAGGGAGATGAAGCTATCCCAGCTCAGGAAGTCCGGGGAAGATCCCTACAAGAGGAGATACGAAAAAACCCACATGATAAGCGAGGTCATAGAGAAGTCAAAAAAGATCAGGAAGGAGGATAAAAGAAGGAACTTCAGGGTCTCTGTCGCCGGCCGAATCCGCTCTATAAGGAAGCACGGCGGCGTTATATTCTCTGACATCCAGGACTCCTCCGGGGGGATACAGCTCTTCATAGAGTCCAAAACAACAGGCAGCAAAAAATTCGGCTTCTTCGAGAAAATGATGAACACGGGAGACATCGTGGGAGCGAAGGGCTTCGTATTCCGGACTAAACGAGGAGAGCTCAGCGTCTGGGTCCAGGACTTCGAACTCCTCACGAAATCCTTGCTGCCCCTCCCAAAGGAATGGTTCGGCTTAAAGGACAAGGAGATCCGCTACCGCCAGAGATACCTGGACCTGATAATGAACCCTGACGTGAAGGAGATATTCGACAAGAGGAGGAAAACCATTGAAGCGATACGGGAATTCCTGAAGGGGAGAGGGTTTATCGAGGTTGAAACCCCCATACTCCAGCCGATGTACGGAGGGGCTTCCGCCAGGCCTTTCGAATCTAAACTCCACGCCCTGGGCATGAAGGTATACATGAGGATAGCCAATGAGATGTATTTGAAACGCCTGATAGTTGGCGGTTACGAGAGGATATTCGAGTTCTCCCAGGATTTCCGGAACGAGGGGATAGACAAGACACACAACCCGGAATTCATGCTCATGGAGACCATGTGCGCTTACGCGGACTACAGGGACAGCATGGAGGTCACGGAAAAGATGATCGAACATGCTGTCAAGAAGGTTCACGGGAAGACCAAGGTTGTTTACCAGGGGAAGGTCATCGAGTTCAGGACCCCTTGGAGAAGGATGACCATGCTGGGATCGATAAAGAGATACGCCAAGAAAGACCTGGCTAAAGCCGATAAGGAACAGGCCTTCAAAACAGCCAAACAGCTCGGCGTGGAAGTTGAAAAATCAATGAGCTGGGGCGAGATAGTCTTCCGGATATTCGAGGAAAGGGTGGAAGAGCATTTGATTCAACCGATACACATTTACGATTTCCCCGCGGACGTTTCGGGATTGGCGAAAAGGAAACCCGATGATCCGCGGCTTGCTGAAAGGTTCGAGAGTTTCGTGAACTCCTGGGAGCTCGTTAACTCCTATTCAGAGGGGAACGACCCGGAAGAATTGCGAAAGTACTGGAAGAAGGCGGAGAAGGACCTGAAGAAGGGGGACAAGGAGGCCCAGAGGATGGACACGGATTTCATACGAGCGCTCGAGTACGGCATGCCCCCCACCTCCGGAATAGGGCTGGGGGTAGATCGTCTCGTAATGGTGCTCACCGACTCCCAATCCATCCGCGACGTTATTTTATTCCCTTTCATGAAGCCAGAGGAAGGCGCGGGCCCAAAAAACCCCGAACAGGACATCCTTGACCAGGATTCGCTCGTTGTCGGGAGGATCGAAAAGGTAAAAAAGCACCCGGACGCGAAAAAGCTCATGGTATGCGAAGTGGACGTGGGAAACAAGAAAGTCACCTCGCTCACGACCTGCTCCAACACCCGGAAGGGCATGCTTGTCCCTGTCTTCCTTCCCGGTTCGAAATATCTCGACTGGAAAGGTTCAGGGAAAATATTCACGGCCAAGGAATCAAAAATCCGCGGGGTGAATAGCGAAGCGATAATGGGAGCGGCCGAGGAAATAGGAATCCACGTCCCCAAAGAAAAAAGGGAGCCGCTTTACGAGCTGAAATCAGGAAAACCGGGAGACAAGGTAAACAAGCACGTGAAACTCGAGTGATTTCTGTTTTTAAATTTATTTAAAATAGCTTTCTGATAATAATACATCGCATGGTCTGACGTAGACGTGATCTGCGTCTTTCGCCATAATGGCCGCGGTGGTGTAGCCAGACCCTTTTCCGGGAGTTGACACTTCCACAAAACGTCTACGGAAAAAGGTCCTGCAATGGTTAGCACATCAGCCTGTGGAGCTGGTAGCCCGAGTTCAAGCGTATCTTTTCCGGACGCAACGCTTGTCACAAAAGCTACGCCTGCCAAAAGGTAAGGATGCGGAACAAATCTCGGCCGCGGCCCTTTTCTTACCTCAATCCTATCGAAGAGACAGCATCCGTTATCATTTCCCCGAACATCATGGAAGCCCCGATCGATATCAGAAAGTAGACTGAAAGCGAGACTATGAGCATCTTCCCCGTCATGTACCATTGCGCCGTCCTGTTCTCTCCCTGGCTTATCTTTGTTATGAAGAGCGCGAGAATGAAGATAACCTCGATGAGATATACTCCTATTATGAGCTGGAAGACCTCCGGGGAGACCGACATCCCGGCCTCGCCGAACAAACCCCCAGATATGTCAATTGGGAGGTTCGTGCCCGTGCTGAGCTCCGCAAGCTGTCTGGTCAGGATGGTCAGGACCTTTATGATTATCTGCGCCATGGAAACTATAAGACCAGTGATCAGGGGCGTCAGCATGTATGCCTGGAAGGTCATGGAGGAAACCGATTCCTGGAGGAGGTCCCTCAGGTATTCCTGCGTCTCCCGGATGTTCCGGAGGTACCGGGAAACGGTCAGCATCCCCTCAGAGGCGTACTTGACGCCCTTCTTAGCTATGTCAACTATCATGTACATTATGTTCTTTATCAGCCTGCTCGGGTAGTATGCCACGGAACCCCATTTCGGGTGGAAGAGGGCTTCGCGGAAGGTCATCCCCAGGTTCCTTATGTTCCTGAGCGTCATGATGAAAAGGCCGGCGATGCTCAGGTCTTTCACGTCGTCTATGGATTTTTCCAGTGCGAGTTCTGTGGGCGTCCCCCCGGATATCCTGTTCCCGAGCTGGAAGAGGGCCATCTCGAACTCGCCCTCGGTTTTGAGAACGTCGTTCTGGATCCTTATCCTCTGGTAGTTCGAGAGTATGAAGTACGTTGCAATGGAGAAACCCACCCCCAGCGTTAAAAGGCAGGACATGGCCAGCGAAAGGGGCGAATGCTGGAGTTCCACGTCAGTATCCGGTGTTGGGAAAAGAATCTCAGGGTTTCCGGCAAAGAAGTAAACCGATGGTAGTATGAAGAGCAGGCCTATCGCTATGGCTATTGGAAGGACGGGAATTATCAGCCTTCTCCCTCCCCTCCTGAGAAGGAAACTCCCCTTCGGGGGAAGATCGGGATGACTGGAGATGTCCACCTGCGAGAACGTGGTGGGCCTCTTCTTCAGTATGGAATTTATGAACCATATCAGGAACACGGGTAAAATTATGTCATATCCTATCGCGAAATACTCCGGCTTGACCATCTCTGACAGGAAAACCGCGGCCAGCGGGGCCATGATGGAGCCTATTACGGGAAGGATTATCCCCATCATGTGGATGATCGTGACAGGCATGCTGAGCTCCTGCGCGTAATGCTTCATCCTCGTCTTCGTCCCCTCGAGTATCACCTCGAGCGCCTCGTTGAGGATCGCCTCAGAACGTGCCCCGGGATGGGTAAGGGAATCCCTCAGCAGCCGGAGCGATTCCGCGAATTCCTCGTTCTCCGATTTCCACTTTGCGATATAGTCCGTCAGCGCGTGCGAGGCGGAATAGTATTTTTTCATCTCGATGTCCCATATCAGCCTCCTCATGTCCCATGCGAGCGGGCCTGAAATGTTCGCGGAGGCAAACCTCAGGGCCTGCTCCAGGTTCGGGGAGATCCTCATTGAAACGACCATGTAGAGAACGGCGAGAACAACCTGCGAGGAGGCGCGTATCCTGTAGGATTTCAAGAGGTTCACGGGATACTTCAGGAAGTAGTAAGAAAGTCCTATACCGAGGGCAGCGATAACCATGGAGCCGACCAGGGGCATGAAACCGGAAAGCGAAAGAACGACGGCAAGGCCGACGAACACTATAAGGTCCAGCACGACAAGCCCCATTACGTCACGGGGGGTAACCCTCAAACCGGTAAAGGCTATCGCGCTTTCCATCTCTTTCCGCGTGTTCTCGTCAGGGTTCGCCTGGAGTATCTTCCCTGAAATCCTGGCGAGAAGTTCGAACCAGGTCAAACGCTTCTCTTCCTTTCTCTTGAATATCTTGTATTCCCTTGAAACTATGCTGGGCTTTTCCCAGGTCGGGGGCATCTGCAGTTTCCTGTAGCTCCTTATGAAATCCTCGGCCCCTCCCCTTTCCTCCTCCTTCTTTTTCCGGAAAAACCCGACCATGTTTATTAATTGTACTTTGCCCGATAAAAAGAATTTGAAGCCCTGCCAGCCTCACTTGGTCTTTTTCAATTTGCCCTTCAGCCAGCTTTCCCATTCCTTGAAAATCCTTTCGGGTTCCGCCGCCCCGGACTCCGTCCTGAGCTTTTCCACGATAAGGTGGTATTCGGAGTTCGACCGTATCACCCAGCCGGCCTCAAGAAGTTCCGGCATTTTAAGCTGTTCGGAAAGCTTCACGAGCGTTTCCTTTATCTTAGCCCTGAGCTTTATGTTGTTCCAGACAGATTCCCAGTTACCGGACCATTCCTTCACGTATGAAGCGATCCTGTTGATAACCTCCGATTCCGCATTGACGAGGGTGTCGGTCGGCTTCAGCCTGTCCTCCTTGCCGGAATACTCCATTAAATTCACGAAACCCCCCTCCTTTGCTGGATTGGTGTCCCAGTGCTTGCGGACCTCGGTTACCTCGGTCAGCCTCCTGAAACGGTGGAGGCCGTCCGCGGAACGTAGGGATTTGCATATGGGTATGATATCCGTTGCCTTGAAACTCGTGGCGGGAACCCCCAGGTCGTTCACGACCCTGTCGTAAACCCCGTACGCGGATTCGCCGTGGATAGTCCCGGCCACCACGTTGGACAAGGCCCCTATCCTCATGGCCTCGTACAGGGCTTTGGCCTCTACCGACCTGACCTCTCCCAATATAAGGGCGGAATCCCCCAGCCTCAGGGCGGTCCTCAGGGCCTCGTCAGCAGGCATCTCGGACTCTATCCTGGTTATCACGGACCGAGATTTGAGCGATTCCACGTTGTATTCCAGGTCCCTTAGATGATCGACCGGAAGCTCCAGGGTGTCCTCGATCGTTACTATCCTGGTCTTGGGAAGTATCTCCAGCATGATGGAACCAAGAACGCTCGTCTTTCCCGATCCCCTCCCGCCGGCCACGAGCATGCTCACGCTCCCGTCAACGAGGAAAGAGAGCAATCCAGCCGACAGCGGATCCATCATCTTGGCCTTGATGAACAGCGGAAGCGTCCACGGCTTGTCCCTGTGCCTTCTTATCGCAAAGCCAAATCCGTGAGGTGAGAGGCCCTTCGTTATCACGGCGAACCTGGCCTTCCCTCCCGGAACGCCTATGTCGGTGTCAAGCACGGGGTTCGCCTCATCAAGCGGCCTCCCGGAATGTATCCTCAAACGGGTGGCCCATGATTCCGCGTCCTCCCTAGTGGGGATCAGGTTGGTGCTGCATTCCTCAAAATCCCGGTGGAAGATAAGGATCGGCTGGGTCTCTATGGGCGAGTTTATGTAAACGTCCTGTATCCTCTCATCCGCCAGGAGCACCTCCAGAACGCCCAGGCCCGCCGTGTACCTGGTAAGTATGTTCGCCAGCTGCTCGAGATCTTCCGAGGACATGTAGACTCCCATCTTGTCCGCTATCTCCCTTATCATGTCCCTGCCTATGTTGTAAAAAACATCGCGTACCTTTTCCGACCTTACGAACTCCGCCGTCTTCGGCCTGTTGGTAGCCATGTACCTCCTGGCCGCGTCCAGGACCGCGTACTTTTCCTCGGAGAGGTCGAACTCCGGCGGCACGACGTGATAGGAATAGCTTGCCTTGTGGGGAAGCTTGTATATCTCGACCTGGGTGTCCTTGACCTTGTACCTGTCCACCACCTTTCCCTTCTCGGGCGGCGTGATCATGTACCTGGTAAGCATGAAATTCGGGCGCACGCTCGGGGTGAACAGCTGCCTGTATATTTCGCGGGTACCCACGTGATAACCCGAGAGATGTGGCTTGGCGAACTTTATTATATCCGTAGACTCGAATCTTTCCTGGAGAGGGGAGATTATGTTTTCAAGGTAATGCTTGTAGCAGGAGTGACACTTCGTCCTCCTCTGCATCCTTATCTTCAGGTTCCTTGCCTCCCTCGTGAGTTCGACGTAAGCCCCCACGGGGTCCCTCCTCAAGAGATTGATCGTTATGTACTGCAGCCTCTGGCTGAAGTCTGGATAGCACTTCGAGCAAAGGTCCGGCCTGAGCTTGGAATAGGAGATCAGCTTCTCCCTGACCACGTCCTCTATAATCCTCGCGATCCCGGTAAGCATCCTGACCTGTTCCCCGGAATACTCGTATTCCCTCTCCTTGGCCAGGACGATCGAATTCACGTTCTTCAGCGTGAGGAGCTTGTCTATTACCATGGACATGCACACGTCATAGTCCTCGATAGAAGCGCCGTAGACGCATCCCATGCAGTTTATCCTCAGCCTCCTCGTATCGTCATCGAACGTGTAATCACAAACAGCTATAACAACCACCCCATCATTTCTAACGCAATCCCCTATAATATATATTGTTTTTCAATGTTTAATTAATATGGATTTGTCCGGGGGATTTTCAGACTTCGACCTCGAGCTGGAGGATTTCGAGATAAAGAAAACTACAAGCCTGATTTCAAGGGCGCACAGCGTGGGCTCCGGGGGAAGCATACACTGCGTGCCGAAAATCGCGGGAGATGTCGTATACTTCGGTTCGATGGACCAGTACGTTTACGCCCTGGACTGCGAAACTGGTGATGTGATCTGGAAATTCAGGACGGACGACCAGGTGGGAGGGGGTTCCCCCGAGATCGCGGGCAGGTCCATGTACATAGCCAATTTTTCCGGTTCTGTTTACGCCCTCGAAACAGAAACAGGCAAGGTGGTCTGGAAATCCAGGGCAGGCGGATGCTCCCCGACAAGGGCGCTCTTCTACAATGACAGGATATACCTGGGTTCGCTTGACGGGAACCTCTACTGCCTTGAAAGCAGGACCGGGGAGGAGGTCTGGCGTTTCAGGACAGGTGAAGATATATTCTACCCCCCTTCCGCCTGGGAGGGGAAAATATATTTCGGTTCCGGCGACGGGAACTTCTACTGCATAGATTCAGGGGAAGGAAAGGAACTCTGGAGGTTCAAGACGGGAGACGAAATACTGAGCGAGGCCCCGAGCGAGGTCCATAACGGGATTGTATATTTCGCTTCCACGGACAACAACATTTACGCCGTTGACGCGGAAACGGGTGAGGAGAAGTGGAGGTTCAAGACGGGAAAGTACGGTAACTCTTCCTCCCCGCTCGTCCATAAGGAGACCATATACCACCTATCAAGAGACGGGATAGTTTACGCGTTAACGCTTGGCGGAAAGGAGATATGGCGTTTCCGGGCCGGCGGACTTGTGGCGGTCAGCGTGCTGGCGCACAAAGACAGGATATACTTCGGTTCCGAAGATCGGAACCTCTACTGCCTGGACACGGAAGGCAACGAGGTCTGGAGGTTCAAGACCTCCGGGCAGGTCTGGTCGCCCCCGGCTGTCTGGAAGGATTCCCGGATTTTCGGAAGCTGGGACTGCCACCTCTATCGCGTGGATCTCAAAGGCAACGAGGTCTGGAGGTTGGCCACCTCCAGCAGGACCGTCTGCAGGATAGATCCTCCCTACAAGGTCTTCGAGATGGTCGTAAAAAAATCGGTAGAGGAGGAAAAGGAGGACAAATACAATGTTGATCTGGGAAGCGGAAGCTCAGAGGACGAATACTCCGTAAGAAACGAATACGCCTCCGAGACGGCGTACGCGACCAAGAAGGATTACGGGGAGGGCTAGCATATCCTTCTCCCGTGCATTGTCATTATATCGTTCTTCACGTAAATCGGCGAAGAGAAGCGGACGGCGATCGCTATCGCGTCGCTCGGCCTGGAGTCCAGGTTGAGGATCCTGTTTCCCTGCTGGAGCAGGAGCTTCGCGTAATAAGTCTGGTCCCTGAAGTCATCAATCTTCACCATTAACACCCTTATCTCATAAAGCTCGAAGGTGTCCTTTATCAGGTCATGCGTCCCAGGCCTCTCGCCCGTGAGGTTCTGGAGGCCGCTAGCTATTGAATACGCCTGCAGCTCGCTCGTGGCCATCGCGAGCTGGTCGCAGCCGGAGGTCAGATACACGTTCTCGCTGTCCGCGTTCACGTAAACAGGGGAGAAGCCCGCGGTCGATAGATAAGGGGATCTCTCGATGATCCTTCCCGTTATGGTGCTTATGTAGGAGAAGGTCGTGAAAATTATGGAAACGGCAAGAAAGATCAGAACAAGCCCGAAAATGAGATTTTTCATATATTAAAAATGAAATACAATATTTTTATTATTATAATGTTCCGGGAGGGTCGGGATGAAATACGTTGATCTTAAGTACAGGCCTGGAAGGGAGGAAATAATAGCCGAATATTTTTTGGAGCCGAACAGGGTTTCTTTCGAAAAGGCATGCGAGCACCTCGCTGGCGAGAGCTCTATAGGGACGTGGACAGATGTTAAAACAATGAAGCCTAGGATAGCGAGACTGAAACCTCACGTGTTCTCGTTGAACAAAAGGGAGGGCATAGTGAAGATCGCGTACCCCCCTGAACTCTTCGAGCCGGGGAACGTCCCCCAATTGATGAGCTCGATAGGGGGTAACATCTTCGGCATGAAAGCGATCCGTAACCTCCGCCTTCTCGACATCCGTCTCCCGGAGAGGTACGTGAAGAGCTTCAGAGGCCCGAAGTTCGGGATACCTGGCGTCCGAAGTCGATTGCACATCAGGAAACGCCCTTTGCTGGGAACGATAGTGAAGCCCAAGCTGGGGTTGAAGGAGAAAGAGCACGCCAAGTCCGCTTACGAATCATGGATCGGGGGGATGGACATAGTTAAGGACGACGAGAACCTCACCAGCATGGGCTTCAACCATTTCGAGAAGCGGGTCGAGGAGACCCTTAAAATGAGGGACAGGGCGGAGGAGAAAACAGGCGAGGGGAAGTTCTACATGCCGAATGTCACGGCCGAGACCCACGAGATGATGAGGAGGGCGAACTTCGTCAGGAAACAGGGATGCGAATACGCGATGGTTGACATAGTCTCTGTCGGGTGGTCAGGGCTCCAGACCCTGAGAAACTACAACGATCACTTCTCCCTGATACTACACGCGCACAGGGCAGGTCACGGGGCGCTCACAAAGAACCCCAGGCACGGGATATCCATGGTCGTAATAGCCAAGCTGGCGAGGCTGATAGGCGTTGACCAGATACATGTAGGGACGGCGAAGGTCGGGAAGATGGGCGATTTCGAGACCCCGGAGGTCGAGGAGGAGATGGAGAGCAGATTCGTTTCAGAAGGAAAGCACATACTCGAGCAGTTCTGGTTCGACATAAAGCCTGTTTTCGCCGTCGCTTCCGGAGGCCTGCACCCGGGAAGCATACCCAAACTCCTGAAAAAAATGGGAAACAACGTGATCATCCAGGCAGGAGGGGGAATCCACGGTCACCCTAAGGGAAGCGAGAGCGGTTCGAAAGCCATGAGGCAGTCCCTTGAGGCCGCCATGAAGGGCATCCCCCTGAAGGATTACGCAAGAAACAGGGAAGAGCTTTCTATCGCTATAGAGAAATGGGGGGTTGGATAGCATGCTGCTGAGAACGAAGTTCCTTGAACTCGAGGCCGATAAACCGATCGTTATACTGAACAAGGAAGACGCGGACGAGCTGGGCGTGAAGCCACTGGAAAGGGTCGAGTTGTCATTCGGAAAGAAAAGGATAGTGGCGATAGTGAACGTGGCCAAGAAGATCGTCAGGGAGGGGGAGATAGGGCTTTACGAGGAGATCCAGGAAGAGCTGGACATAAAACCTGACGAGAAGGTTTCTGTCGAGGCCGCCGAACCTCCGAAATCCCTGGCATTCATAAAAAAGAAGCTCAACGGGCATACCCTTCAGGAGAGGGAGATACATTCAATTATAGAAGACACGGTCAACCACAAGCTCTCGGACATCGAGGTAACGGCCTTCGTAACGTCCCTTTACAACCACGGGACCAACATGGACGAGACCGCCAGCCTCTCCAAGGCGATAACCAAGACCGGCAGGATGCTCAAGCTTAGGACCAGGGAGGTGTACGACAAGCATTCTATAGGCGGTTGCCCGGGCGACAAGACCTCGATAGTCTTCGTCCCCATCGTCGCGGCCGCCGGACTGACAATCCCCAAAACGTCTTCCAGGGCGATCACCTCCCCCGCCGGCACCGCTGACCGTTTCGAATGCATCGCCCCGGTGGAGCTCACGCTCGAAGAGGTGAGAAGGGTGGTGAACAAAACGAACGGGTGCCTGGTCTGGGGAGGCTCCGTCGATCTCGCCCCGGCGGACGACATCTTCATACAGATAGAATACCCCCTTTCAATCGATCCCTTCCTCCTCCCTTCCGTCATGTCAAAGAAAAAGGCGGTTAATGCCAGGTACGTGGTCATAGACATACCCACGGGAAGGGAATCAAAGATCTCGACCAAGGAGGAGTTCGAGATACTGGCGGAACAGTTCGTGGAACTCGGCAAAAAGCTGGACATAAAGATCAACTGCGTGTCCACCATGGGCGAGCAGCCAATAGGCCACGGGGTGGGCCCTGTCCTCGAGGCAAGGGAAGCGCTCCAAACAATCATGAATCACAGGAAGGGGGCGAAAGATCTCCTGGACAAGGCAACCACGCTCGCCGGGGTGCTGCTGGAGTTCTCCGGTATCAAGGACGGGAAGAAAGAAGCGCTCCGAATCGTACAGACAGGTAAGGCCTACAGGAAACTAAGGGAGATAATAGAGGCTCAGGGAGGGAATCCCGACATCAAACCGGGCGATCTCGTACCCGGACAGAAGGTCGCGGAATTCAAATCAACCTGTTCGGGGCATGTCCTCTGGATAAGCAACAAGGCAGTCGACATCGTAGCCAGGGACGCCGGGGCCCCAAAGGACAAAGGTGCAGGGATAATGTTCAGGAAAAAGCTGGGGGACAAGGTGAAAAAAGGCGAAGTGCTCTTCGAGATGTACGCGGAAAAGACCAACAAGTTCAACCGGGCGCTCAGGCTGGCCGAGGAACTGGACATAATGAAGATAGGAAAGGAAAGGAAGATGGAACTGGAGAAGTTCCCGGTGGGAAGGGAAGAGGAGAAATATTTCATACTGGAGAGATAATCTGGATGAAGGTAATAGTACAAACATATAAATTTTTCATTTAATTTCTGGCCTTTCCAACAAACAGTTCAGGCTCCTTTACGAGGAAAACGGGCATTTTCAAACACTTTTTATAGTACGGCGGTATAAAATAAATGATGAAAATCCTGCTCATAATTCTTGACGGCGCAGCCGATGTAGGGGAAAAAACCCCCTACCGGACCGCGGACAAGCCGAACATGGATTCCCTTGCCAGAAAAGGGATGTGCGGACTGCTGGACATCGGCTACAAGGGAACGCCCTGGTCAGAAGTGGGATACCTGAACATACTTGGTCTCTATTCAGAAGATTCTTATCCGGGCAGGGGCTACCTGGAGGCACTGGGGATCGGGCTGAAGGAGATAGATGAGAACGACATCTGTATCCGCGGGAACTTCGCCACGCTAGGAACGAACGGGAACATCCTTGACCGCAGGGCGGGAAGGGATGAAAGGGGACTGGAAGAACTTGCGGACAAACTTGACGGGATTGAGATAGACGGGGTCCATTTCGAGGTCAGGAGATCATCAGAATACCGCGTTGTGATAGTCATGAAACCCCTCGATGAAAGGGTTAGAATCTCGGACCAGGTCACCACGAACGACCCGGAAAGGACAGGGGTCCCGGTTTTGCAGGTGAAGCCGAAAAGGCAGGAGGCGAAGTTCACCGCGAGCGTTATTAACAAGTTCGTTTCCAGAACAAACAAAATCCTTTCCCAGGAGAGGGTGAACAGGGAAAGGAAATTCCCTGCCAACATACTCCTTCTCCGGGGATTCGGGATTAAAAAGGGTGTCGAATCCTTCAGGGAAAGGTACGGGATGAACTCGTGCTGCATCGCAGGGATCCCGGTAGTGAAGGGGGTCGCCTCCTTCCTGGGCATGGACATAATAACCGTGCACGGGGCGACGGGATATCCCGATACCAATCTCAGGGGGAAGTTCAGGGAAACCCTCGAGTCCCTGCAGAAATACGACTTCGCCCTCCTCCACATAAACGGGGCGGACATACTTTCGCACGACGGCAAGAGGGAGGAAAAAACGAAGTTCATAGAGAAGATCGACCTGAGCCTGGGGGAAGTTATGGGGAAGGTCAACCTTGAAGACACCCTCGTGATAATAACCTCCGACCACAGGACGGCAAGCGAACCTTCTTTTCCTAATTACAGGCATACCAGGGACCCTGTCCCCGTCCTGGTCTCGGGAAACGGGATAAAGCCCGACAGGATTGAACGCTTCGACGAGGATTCCTGCGCGAAAGGGAGCTTCTTCGTTAAGGGAAACGGTTTACTGCCATTCGTTCTTAAAAGGACCAAATAAAAGCTTGTTAAACCAAATAATAACCATGGAAAAGACCGAGATCGCCTCGCTGGATCTGAGATTCCTGGCAAGGGAGCTCAGGAACATCCTGGTTAACGGCGTCTTCAGGAAGATATACCAATACAAATACTCGCTTGAAGGACGGACTTCACACCAGTTCCTGCTGGAGATATTTGTACCCAACAAAGGAGAATTCTGGCTCTATGCGGACAGGAACAAGATATTCCTCACCACCTACAAGAAACCCAGCCCTGTCGAGCCACCGAGTTTCTGCCTCTTCCTCCGAAAACATCTCAACAACAAAAAAATTATAGATATAAATCAGCACGCCTTCGACAGGGTCCTGGAAATTCGTACGAACGAAAACATCCTGATTTTTGAGCTCTTCTCGGAAGGAAACATCATACTATGCAACAGCGAATACGAAATCATCATGCCTTTGTACATACAGAAATGGAAAGACAGGGAACTCAAGCCCAAGATAAAGTACAAGCACCCTCCGGGCAAGGTGGACCCATTCTCGGTCAACTTCGATTACTTCAGGAACTTTCTTAAGAAGTCGGAAAAGAGGATGGTCGCGTTCCTGGCGAGCGAGGTAGGCCTGGGCCCCGTGTACGCTAAGGAGGTATGCGCGAGATCGAGGATCGATGACCAGATGCAGGCTAGCGGGATCGGCCTGAACGAATCGATCTACGTTTTCAAGACAATAGAGTCCATGGGGAAGAACAAGATAAATCCGACCCTTTACGCGGATTTCGTTTCCCCGTTCCCCCTCGAGAGCCTTAAAACCCCTGTAAAGGGGGAGAAAGCCAACTTCTCCGAAGCCCTGGACGAATTCTTCTCGGAGCAGGAGATACAGAAAGTCGAGAAGATAGAGGAAAGGATAGTTGAGGAGGAGAAGGAAAGGAAAGAGAGGATAATTGAAACCCAGGAGGCGGCGCTTGATAAATGGACGGGGAGGAAAGAGGAAAAAAGGACGAAGGCCGATCTGATCTATTCCCATTACGGAACAGTGGAGAGCATACTGGAGGCGCTGAACAGGGCGAGATCTTCGGGAATTTCCTGGGAGGAGATAAAGAGGATGGTTTCCAGCGAACCTACTCCCGAGGCCGAGGCGATAAAGGAGATAAGGGAGCATGAAGGGAAGGTGGTTGTCGAACTAGGAGGGGAGGAGATCGAACTGGATTTCAGGAAATCCATCGAGGAGAACGCCGAGGATTACTACGAGGGTTCCAAGCAGGCGAAGAAGAAGATCGAAGGCGTGCATGAAGCGATGGAGGAGCAGAAACAGAGGATGGAGGAAACCCCTGAGGTGAGCCTGGGAAAGGAGAAGCCCGTCAAGATAGTGAAGAAACGGGGGAAGTGGTTCGAGAAGTTCAGGTGGTTCAGTTCGAGCGACGGATTCCTGATAGTGGGCGGGAAGGACTCGACCTCGAACGAAGTTCTCGTGAAGAAGCATTCAGAACCCAGCGATCTCGTGTTCCATTCCGACATACAGGGCTCGCCTTTCGTTTTAGTCAAGTCAGAGGACGCGGACGTTTCGGACTACGCGAAGAAGGAGGCCGCCGAGTTCACGGCCGCCTACTCAAAGGCATGGAGTTCAGGACTGGCAACGGTGGACGTGTATGCCATACGCCCCGACCAGGTTTCCAAGCAGCCCCCTACAGGGGAGTACCTCCCGAAAGGCAGCTTCGCCGTGTACGGGAAGAGGGAGTGGTTCCGGGACGTCGAGCTGAAGATAGCAATAGGCGTTCAGATGGACAAGGAGAACGAAACGTCCAAGGTTTTGGCGGGACCCGTGATGCCGGTCCGTAAGCAGACCGATTACTTCGTGACTATAAAGCCCGGGGATAAGCAAGCTTACGAGCTGGCTAAAGAGATGAAGAACAAGATCCTGATAAAGGCTACCCCGGAGGACAAGGTATGGATCGATAACATCCCCCTGGACGAGTTCCAGAATTTCATCCCGGGCGGGAAAGGAGAAATAGTCGAATACGGGGTCTGAAAAAAGTTTTTTTAAAATAAAAAAATTTTAATAGACACTTAAATACGTTCGAGTGCATATTCTTTTTTAAAAAATCAGGAGAGGTGAATAGCATGCCTTTTGGCGACTATAAAGGCAACAAAAACTTCGTGAAGGGAACGCGAATTTACGATTCAGTCAGATCAGGTTCGCTTAATTTACGGACCCCCCAGGATGTTTTGCAGTACATAATGGATAATCATGAAGGCAATCCCAAGGAAGTAATCTACGGCTTCGCTGCCAAGAGTTTTTTGCATGGCAGCGAAAGAATGACTGGGAAAAAGCTCCTGCAATACCTACAGGATCACGGCATCAAAATCCACGAAGATAAAAAACTGATCAAAATGTTCGAAACTGTTCATGATATCGGTGAGGAAAGTCTCATAGGGACTGCCGGTATGCAGATCTCGGATGTTGGAAACCCGGAAGACGAATTCGATGTGTAGAAATACATGAACCTAGAGCTTGATACTAAAACCTGACCTCGAAACCCCTGAACTCTTTCGTTGGCTTCTCCCGTTTTATATCGAGATTTTCGATACTTGATCCGGGAGGACCTTCCCTGCAGAACCTGACCATCCTTTCCACCTTCTCTTTCTCCCCCTCGATAACGCATTCAACCCTCCCGTCCGGAAGGTTCCTGACCCATCCCTTCAGGCCGAGCTCCCTGGCGAAATCCCTGGCGTTCGACCGGAAGAAAACCCCCTGGACTTCCCCGGAAATCAAAAGATGAACCCGCACGTTCATAATCATTCCTTGATCTCGGTTTTTTTGAATTTTTTCTCCCCGATCCCCAGCCTTAACGCATGGTTTATTGAGGGGATATCCTCTGGCTTCTTGTTTCTTAGCCCGGGATCGAACTTCTTGAGTATTTCCAGACCGAAACAATCCAGAGCGACGGGGTCTTTCCCGGCGAACATCAGGCCCACGTGTTTCTGGATCCCTCCATGACGGACCTCGTTCGCCTTTATCAGAGTGTCCACCATGTCCACTATGAAGAGGTCGGGCTTGCGTATGCGGTTGAGTTCGGCTATCGCCAGGTTCATCTCCTTCCTGCTTTTAGCGATTTTCTTCAGGAATCTCACGGGCCTCATGCAGGTGGCGTGTAGGGATATCCTTTCCTTCGCCGCCAGCAGGCCGAAGTTGTTCTTGAGCGCGCCCGTGATACCTATGCTTTTGATGCAGTGGGTTTTCATGACGGGTAGCGAGATCATGTAATCGCATTCGAGCGCGACCTTAGAAACTTCAAGGTCGAATCCCGACTTCGTCCTGACCTTTTTGAACCCGAGGTCGTAGAGATTCTGGAGTTCGAGATCGAGCT
>Ga0180438_10003231_pt1 | contig 24967 bp, 42 predicted proteins | sample SS_ome_12_FD_132455 | JGI IMG/M metagenome (GOLD analysis project Ga0180438, IMG submission 132455) | Hypersaline lake sediment archaeal communities from the Salton Sea, California, USA - SS_3_D_2 metaG | ecosystem: Environmental > Aquatic > Non-marine Saline and Alkaline > Hypersaline >... | reverse complement strand
GATTATGATCAACATCAAAAAGCAGATATAGATATAGATATTAGCAATGTTAAAAATCAATTAATAGATTTAAGAAATTCTATTGCTCAAGGGCAGAAAACAGAAGGATTAAATAAAGATCAAATTAAATTAGTTTCTGATTTAGATAAGATGTATAAAGATCTTTTTGAAGTTACAGTACAAAAAACTAAAGGGAAGGGTAAGACTGGGAAAATTGTTAAAGAGGAACTTGGGGATCAGGTTAAAGCTAAGAAAGTATTAGAACTTAAAAAGATTCTTAAAAAATACGAGGAAGGATATAAGGATATTACGCGATCTAATAAAAGTGCGTTTGATAAAACAGTAGTTACTAAAGCTAGGGGATTGAATGCAGAATTGAGCAATCAATTAGAAAAGAAGATTCCCAATGCAGGAAATATTGCTGATGCTTGGGGTGATGTTTTAGATGATTATGAGTTTTTAGAAACAGAATTAAAAAATAAAATGAGCTATGACCCTAAATTTAGAAAGGAACATGTTTTTGACAAGAAGGGAAAAAAATATCTTAAGGGTGCAAGCATTGATTCGGAAGAGGGTGCTGATAGATTGCTTAGATTACAAGAGATGGATCAGAAATATGGAACTGATTTGACTAAGACATCAAATATGTTGAAATCATATGATCAGTTAAGAAAAGCTCCTACATGGCCGTTGTCTGGGGGCGCTACTTCTACTACTAGAACATTGGGTGGTGCTGCGTTGGGAGGTCTTGCTGGGTCACAAGCAGGCGAGGGGTATCCTGTTTTAGGTACAGCTTTAGGAGCTATTGGTGGTAGTCCTAAAATATGGAAGGGTGCATTGATGACAGGACAAGCACCAAGACGAATGATGGATTTTCTAGGAGAGAAACAATTCTTATCTCCATATATGAAACAAACAGGTGTAAGGACAGGGATAGAAACACTCAAGCCGAGAGAGAGGGAATAAATTATGCCATGCGGAAAAGCAAAAGGTAAATCAAAAGGTAAAAAAAGAGTAAAAGGAAAGTAAAAGAGAAAACAATGCTAAATTTCATAATTTGTTTTGTTTTTGTAATTTAAATGACAAATGAAGATTGTTCATACTTGTTTCTAGTTCTTTTATTCTTGTATCTAGTTCTGATGATTTTTTTTGTGTTTTTTGGTATGAAGAAATAACAAAAGGAAAAGTAATGAGCAAGATACACAAAGGAAATATGAAATAATGTAAGAAGTATGTTAGGAGAGTGAAGACTGCGATTAATGCTAATTGAATTACTAGGATATTATTTTTCATATGGAAAGTATAGACCAAAAACTACATATATAAAAGAGGTAACAAATGAGCTATGGTAGAAATTATAATTACCACAGGGAAGCAGTGATAAGCGCAGCGCAAGATTTCACTACTTCATGGGCAGATTTAGGTTCAGAATTAGATATGAAAGGTTTCAGTAAAATGGGGATCTTTATAGAGCTTGATGTAAACTCCGGTCAAAATATGCGCATAAGAGCATTAGCTAAATTAGACCCAGCAGGAACTAATGAATACAATCTCCCTATTAGATCTATAAATGCATCTGACGTAAAAGTGGAACCTGAATATACTGAATTCAATATAGATGGAGATGCCAACTATTTTCTAGAGGTAAATACCTTTGGGCTAGCTCCTTATGTTCAATTACAAGTAATGGTAGGAACAGATGGTGGAGCTAATGCACAAGTAGATTCTTGTGAAGTAACAAAAATTTGGATTTAGGGGGATAAAATGGGAAGTATTGGTAGTATACGACTAGCAACTGGTAACTTAAAAACAATTACAACTAACCAAGACATAGATCAAGATGGAGCGACAACACTTAACTTATTTTCGTTCACATCTCCAATGCATATTGTAAAGCTAAGCGGTGTAATCAAAACAGTCACGGATGGAACTAGTTGTACTGGGGTTTCATTTGTTTTATATGATGGAACTAATACAATTCAGTTAACAAAGAATGATGGAGTTTTAACTAGTATGGAAGCTGGTTCTATCTTTTATAAAGATGCTAGCGCTGCAACTACATTTGAATTACTACAAGCAGATCAAGCAAGACTAGATGAAACGTTAGCAACTGGGATGTATGAATTCATAGTCAATCCAAAAACTGCGGTTACTAATTATATTCAATTTAATTATACAGGAGCTACTGGATTTGATATCAATGTAGATTTTTATTGCGAATATCTACCTATAGTTCCAGGGACTTCAATGGCGGTTGTATGACTATGAATGTTATGAGGGAGGTTGTTGAATCTTCCGAGCAGTTGGTGGATACTCTATGGACGGATGTTGGAGATCCAATAGAGATGTGGGGGTATTCCAAGGTAGGTATTTGGCTAGATGCTTATATAGATGATAGTTATTATATGAGCATAAGGGCAGTGGCCAAGCTTAATAAAGATGATACTAACGAATATCCTTTGTCTATAAAAACAATTGATCAACAAACAATAGATTCATATCAAGCAGAAGTAAGACTTCATAAAACAGAGTGTGCTTGTAATAGGTATTTGCTTATTGTTGAAACAGATGGAGTTATCCCATATTTACAATTACAAATGAAAACTGATTTTGAAGGAGACCGTGGCTATGTTGATAGAATAGAAGTCACAAAGGTTTTACTATGAAATGGCAAAGAGATAAGCATATAGTAGATGATTCTACTAGACAAGAGAAGATGATAGAATTTATTCTGCAAGAGATTCTAGTAACGCTAAGAGAATTAACAGAATATTTAAAATTAAAATTAGGAGAGTAGTATGTTCATAGAGGATGGATCAGGGAGTGGTTATCTCGCAAAGGTAACTACTAAAAACAGGGTTGCTGTTGAAGCGATATCAATCTCTTCGCAACACTATGTCAGTCACACAGAAGAGAGTGCGTACCAAGCAAGTCAAGAGATAAATATTGCCGCTTCTGAACAGACTATTCTATTATTACAAAACGGTTCTACTGACAAGGATATGATTGTTACATATATTAGAGTTCATTCGGCAAGCGCAGCAGATACAAATCAAAACGCATATTTTTCTATAAAGATTGGAGGGACTTATTCGTCAGGCGGAGCTGCTATTGTTCCTACCAATGTTAATGCAGGTAGTACTAACGCTGCTGTAGGGACATTCATAGGTGGGACAGGAATAGTTACAGCTGGAACATTTACAGAGATTGATAGAAATTATACAGCTAACTCAATGCAAACCTACAATAAGGAGGGAGCGCTCATTCTCAAAAGAGGACAAGCGCTTTTGATAAATCATACAGGCTCTAGTGCTGCTGGTGTTGCTTATGCTAGGGTTTCATTTATTGTAGCTAAAACAATATAGGAGAAAATATGGGAATTCAAATAGAAGATGGCAAGGGTTCCGGCAGTAGATGTAGAGTTGATAGTGATAATAGGATAAGAGCATATTCTGTTGTAGAGCCTGAAATAGCATATGCGTCAGAAGAAAACGGTGAAGCATATGCATGGACATCGGTTACATATGATTATGGTGCAGCGGATACAATTTTATTGGTGAAGAATACTTCAACTAGCAAAAAACTTATTATAGATAGTATTGTCATGACTAGTGACACTGCAACTATTGCGCATATACATGTACCTGCATGTACAACACCTACAGGGACAGCAGTTACTGGTGTTAACTTAAATACCTCATCAAATAATGTAGCTGAAGCAACTGCGAAGACAGACGAAACAACTAATGCCATTGGAGTTGTCGGAATAGTTGCAACTGTAGTACTGGAAGCAGATAAGACATTTACGCATGATACTCGCGGAACCATAGTTTTAGGTACAAATAAATGTGTAGCAGTTGATTATGTAACAGATGGTACAGCGGCAACTGTGACAATTACAGGATATTACCACTCATGATGGAAGTATTTTTAAAAGATGGGGTCAACAATGGTAGTAATTTACAAATTGATAGTATTGGCAATGCACATACCATAGTGAACCCATTCCCACCGAAAATAATTAAATCACAAGGGAAGATCTTTAGAAGTTACATGAAAGACAGCGCCGATAGCAGTGATATGAAAGTTGTGGCCACTGCTGCAGCACCTCATGATTTTTACATAGCAGGATCTAGTACTGCTGATAGATATATAACATCTATTTCATTTGTTATAGCTGATGCTGGCGCAACACTAACAGAGTTTGGAGCAGTTGCAGCATTAGCAACCGGGTGCAAATTGTTTTATGAAGACGAAACACAAGGGGATATAACTATTCATGAAGCACTAACAAGTAACTGGGATTTTGTTAGATTATCTCAAGGGAACCCACCTTTCGGAAGTGCCGCTGATTCATTTAGAGCTAAGAATGTTTTAGGAATATCAGATGCCTATACCCCTGTCTTAGACTTTAGAAAAATATTTGGGTTAACTTATGGCATACATATAAAGGCCGGTTCTACTAATAAATTAATAATGAGGATACAAGATACAACTTCGGGTGTTGATGTCTTTAATGCCATAGCATATGGATTTGATAGATTTATATGAAAGATCAGGAATGGATGATGTCTGTTGAAAAAAAGCTTATGTCTATTAAAAAGGACGTTGAGTTTATAAAAGATAGACTTCCTATATGTGAAAAAAAAGAGATTATTAGCATGATTAAGGTAAATAGATGGATTATATCGGTACTATTTACTAGTGCATGCGCAATTATAGGCAATATTTTAGCAAAGTGAGGACGTTACATGAATTTTATGATAAGTAAGGAATTGTTAGAAAAATTGATTAGCTATTTAGCACAACAGAAGTTTCATGAAGTAGCTAACTTAATGAAGGCATTAGGGACATTAAAACAAATTAAAGAGGTGCCTAAAGAAGAAGATAAAGTAAAAGAATAACATAATACGGATAGACTGGGGTTACGGCTTTACCTATTCGACCTGTAGGAGAAATCTGAATTCAGGAATTCAAGACTCTCCTTCAGTTTAACTTTTTTTGGAGGAGGGATCCAAATGAGTAATGGATATAAGCATTATGCTGGATTGCAAGGAACAAAAATCAAGACGGTTGGGAGTGACGCTGACGCATATCAATACACCAATCTTGAAACGGCAATTGCCGCATCACAGGCAAACGATGTAATCATTATAGATGATGGCACGTATTCGTTAACAGCAACAAATACCATTAATTATAATTTGACTATGATTGGTAGAGGTAACGTTGCTGTAAATTGCGGAACTACAGGAATTGCAACTCGTGGTTTCATGTTAAATAAACCCGCTGCCGGAACAGCAAACACTTTAATTACATTTGAAAACATTGCATTTTCTAACGCTCATGCTACAGGTGATGTGTTTGAGATAGACACAGACGGCGGAGCTACCGGGGATATGAAGGTAGTGTTTAAGGACTGCTCTATAGATGCTGGCGCATCTGCTGTTTCTGTCGATTTAGATCACACTACAGCGACTATCAATCTTTACTTGGAAGTTTACGGTAGAGGTGGTTTGACACTAGATAGTATGAACCTAGCTCTTGCTAAAGCGGCTTCACATGTTTATATCGAAGGGTATGACATGAGTGCTTCAGCTTCAACGTTTACGCTAGGAACAGGAGACGTTGCTTCAATTTATCAATTCAGAGATTGTATTTTCGGCAGTGCTGCAATTACTACAGGTGGAGCTGCAAGTGTACTAGTTAGTGCTATCAACTGTGTTAACGAAACTGCAAACGTTCAAAGACAACTAGTTGATGGTGACTTTGATCATACTGGTGTTTTAACAATATCAGATGGAAGTCAAGCAGGTAACGTTAAATTGATAGTTGGCGCTACTGGAATTACTGAATACTACAATACATTTGAACTAGCTAAAGCTCAAGCAGTAGCTGGGGATACTATTGTATTGGGATCAGGTAGTCATACTATTGCTGCAGCAGTAACTTTAAACTTTAACATTACTGTTAGAGGTGAAGGACAATGTACAGTAACTGGTGCGGTTGCTGATCGACTTTTCATGCTTAACAAACCGGCAACTGGAACTTCAGCTACATACATGGAGTTTGAGAATATTGACTTTGTGAATACAAATAGTTCTGCTGATATTTTTGAAGTGGACAACGATGGGGCAGGAACCGGAAACCTTGAAATCTTGTGGCGTAATTGCTCTTTCACTGCTGGTGCGACTGGGCTTGCAATAGATTTAGACCAAACTACAAATACAATTGATGTTCACGCTAGAGTAATAGGTCATTATGGATTAGCGTTTGATAGTTGTAACTTTGCCTTGTCTAAGGCAGGCTCAACTGTTTGCGTTGATGGATATGACTTAAGCTCAGGACATACTATAGCGCTAGGAACAGGAGACGTTGCTTCTATTTACACATTTAGAAACTTAATCTATGGTTCAGCTGCAAGTATTTCAGGTGGAGCTGCAAGTGTTTTAATGAACCATGTAAACTGTGTTAATGAAACTGCTGGAACATATCAATCATTACTTTATGGTGACTTGGATGCTACAGGTACAGAAGTTATCTTAGGTGGTGCTTATGTTTCACCAGTTGTTCACTTAGTAGGTCAATCAGGAGTAGGCGCTCCATACGCAACTTTAAACGCCGCAGTGACTGCGGCAGTAGCTGGGGATATAATTGAACTAGAGCCTGGCACACATACAGTAACTACAGATGCGACCATGACTCTTAATAAGAATATTACTATCAGAGGGAAAGGAAGATGTGTTGTTACTGGTGCGGTTGCTGATCGTATGTTTATGATAAATAAACCTGCGACAGGAACTTCTGCTACTTATGTTAAGTTAGAGAATTTAAAAATAACAAATAGTACGGCAAGTGCGGACATAGTGGAAATCGATAATGATGGTGGAGGAACTGGTGCGCTTTACGTAGATATTATCAATTGCTCTATGTCTACAAATTCGGGGCTTTCAATCGATTGTGATCAGACTACAAATACAATTGACGAATTCATTTATGTTAAAGGTAACTTAAGCGAAGACATGGCAATGGACGGAATGAATTTTGATATATCTAAAGCTGGAAGCGAAGTCTTTTTAGATAACGTTAGATTTAATGCAGCAGTTATAGCGCTAGGAACTACAAATGTTGCGTGGATTATGTCTATGAAGGACTGCTTGTACGAATCTGAAGCGATGATGACAGGAGGTTCTGCATCTGTGATTGTTAACTTGTGGAACTGTATTAGAAATAACGCTGGAACTTATGAAATTCCTGCAGCGGGTGACTTTGATCAGACTTCAGCTAGTGAACAAATACTACCAGCATCTTAGTTTTTATTATATTAAGGGAGGGGTTACACTCTCCCACATTTTTTGGAGGGAAAAATGGCAACAGGATACACTCATTATGCAGGTTTAAAATCTGCGGACATTATTACAGTAGGACCTACTAAGGCGGCAGATGTAGTTAACTATACATCTATTTCAGATGCGTTTGATGCAATGGTTCCTGGTGGGACTATGTTAATCTATCCAGGCACGTATTCATTATCAGCAACAGAAACAATTGACTATCCATGTAGCATTATAGGAATTGGTGATGTAACCATTAATGGTGGTACTGCAGGAGTGGAAGATCGATTAATAATGGTAAACAAACCTGCTGCGGGTACAGTTGCAACTCAAATTTATGTAGAGAATATAAAATTTGTGAATGCGTATTCTGCAGCTGACGCGGTGGAAATTGATAATGATGGTGGAGCTACTGGAAGTCTAACTACAATTTGGAACATGTGCGGATTTTCTACAAATGCGGGGCTCGCATTTGATATAGACCAGACGACGAATACAATTGATGTTTTCCATTATATATATGGTGCAAGACATTTACTTTTGGATGATGACTGCAATTTTGCCTTGTCAAAAGCTGCATCAGAAGTGCATGTTAGCGGTTATCAGCTAGACGGTGGAGAAACTTTCGTTCTTGGTACAGCAAATGTGGCGTCACTGTATTTTTGGGATAACATTATATATTCAGCTACAGCTTTCACGACAGGTGGAGCCGCTAGCATTATAGAAAACTTTACTAACTGTGCTAAAATTGCCAGTGGTGCAATTGCAGCTTGTGAAATTGGTGATATGGATGCAACAGCAGCATCTGAAAATATTCAAGCTGGAACTTTGGCAGCATAATTACTTGGGGAGCGCAAGCTCCCCTTATTAATATTTACATGCTCTGTGTATAGTAGATTTAGAACAGTTATAATATTTAAGTATTTCTCTGACTTTAAATCCATTTTTTCTCATTTCTTTTACTTCTTCTATTTGTGCTTTTGATAATTTTTGATTAGGATGATAGAAATCAATTCTTTTTTTAGCTATTAAATTATTTGAGTCTCCATCTACTTTTCTTTCAGATTTAAGAATTCTTAGAATTGTAGATTTATTTACATTAAAAATTTTTGAGATATTTTTAGCACTTTCTCCTTTTGAATATAGATCCATGACTTTTAACGCATCATTCTTACAAATTTTCATGTAATTCTCCTTGTTAATGTAGTTATTAATAAGTATATTTCAGTCAAGGAGGTGCATATGAGTGAAAAACACGATATTAAGAATATAAAGGAAGTGGTTGCCCTAATGTTTGCTGTTGCAGGGCCTATTCTCAGGGAAGTTCAAAAGGATGGCTTCCAGTGGACGGATTTATTGTCCTTTATAGGAGATAAGCACTTTCAGGAATGTATTCTTCCTGCTGTAACAGACATAAGCAAGGTTCCGGAAGAGATAAAAGACTTTGACTGGGCGGAAAGCGCAGAATTAGTTGCTTTTATAGTATCCGAGACGAAGAAGATGTTTATATCTATGTATTAGTCGAGTAGTCGAATAGCTATACTAACATCTGCTTTTTCTAGACCGCGTATTTTCTTCTTTGCCAAAAGCTTTGCCTTGTCCATTGCCTTACGTGGATTACTTGCTTCTATTAGCAAGGTTCCTCCTGATAGCATTGTGGTCATGCCCTTTACGCCTTTAATAAAAATTCTTGCTTCATATTTATTCATAATACCCCCCGGTTATGAATTTTTAATCTATGAAAAACTCGTCCTTGTAATGTTCATATCTACTCCTTATCCTTGTATGCATATTTTTTCATTTGTTTTATTTCTAGCACTCGCATTTTTGCGGGTGCAACGATAGATTCGATTTTATCTATAGCATCTCTATGATTTTCTGCTTCTATTATTAGATCGAAATCAACCCAATAAGTCAGTTGTTCTTTTTGAGTCAATACTTGTATTTTTACTTTGTATTTATTCATCTAATGACTCTCCTGACAACTGTATAGCTAATCCATTATGATCAACCGAGATTATGTCGTCTACAATACCTAGTCCATTGATTTCTGCTGCTATTATCACAGGTTTATCGGGGTCTTCTTTTTGTAGCAATTTAATTAATTCTTTTACTTTCATAAATTACCTTTTTTAATATATTTAAATTATAACCTATTTTATAATAATTGTCAATTATTAAATATTAAAATATTCAAAATTTTAAATATTTCACATATTTTCAAACAAAAATAGTTTAAATTCTAGCCTAGAACGTCAGAATTATGACTTTTATGGGTATTTTGAAAGTAAATTTGTTTAGAAACGAGCAATTCTAGGTCTACTCTCTTTTTTCTCATGGAGAGTAGCTTAGCTAAACTGGCTATTTTTGTACCCAATATAGCTAGTTCTACAAATGGGCCTATTGTAGGGATAGAGACGTCTGGGGTCTTGAACTTAGTAATATCGGATATAAGGGCATCTATTTGTTTAACGGATAACCCTCCCTTGGTATATCTAGTATAGTCAAAGGAAAATTTTTCTGACATTTCTCCTCCTTTTATGAAGTTATTTTAATCCGTTGCTTGTTAAAAGGATAGGGTGTATTTATTAAAGCATGAATAAATATAATGGGTATTCGGAAGGAATTTCTAAGAATAACAGAGAGAAAGCGATCTTAAACTACCTGCCTCTTGTTAAGAAAATAATTAGGAAAATGAATGCTGGGTTTTTGCCAAGAGAAAAAATAGAAGACCTGGTTTCTGCTGGTGTTGAGGGGTTGATAAATGCGGTAGATAACTTTGACCCTATAAACGGACACTTTTATTTGTATGCAGAAATAAGGATAAAAGGAAGCATAGTTGACTATTGGAGGAAGCAAGACACGATAGGAAGATATACTAGAATATATCTCAAAAAGATAATAAACTACATAGACTCAAGAAGGAAGATATCAACTGACCCTATTTCCGAAGAAGATTTATATAGACATTTAGGCTTAAGTCGAAAGCGTTTTTGCAATGTGATGAAGACGATTGGGAAAGCTGATATTACATACTATGCAGATAGATATTCTTGTTATGAAAGTGTTGACCCAGTTACTTCTGTAGGGGCAAAAATTTTAAAAGAAATAGTGTTAAAGGAAATAGAAAAACTAGAACCCAAACAAAGAAAAATTATACTTTTATTATTCTATGAAAACAAGACAAGCATTGAACTTACCAAGATTTTCAATCTAACTGAAGGAAGAATATCTCAATTAAGGAAGATTGCGCTTAGTAAGTTAAAACGAAGACTACTACCTCATATACAATATGAGAATCAATTACTTCTTTGAGAATGTCTCATAGCACAGTGTATATAATAATCAGTAATTACTGTAACTGGGAAATACTTGTTACATGTATTTATAAGATAATTTTTATCTACTAGACCTACTGGCAATAGGATATCTACGGCCTCACCTGTTAGATGGCACGAACGATCTGCTCCTTTTACTTTTTTATTATGAGTATAAGTTCTATATGCAGATGTTAGTTTTATCGGGGCATTATAAGTAGATCGAACACCATCCAAACAAATCAGGAGATGTAGATTTAAAATGATTACGGGGCTTTCATCTTTACAAGCAAATTCTTCTAGATAAAAGTGCTCAATGATTCTTTTTTTTTGATTCTGCTCATCCATGAAAAACACTAAGTTTTCACAGCCTTCTTTAAAGTCTACCAACGGAGTTTTCAAAGGACGTACTTTAAGTACATTTTTGTACTGCTCTACCCAATTCATATAATCTTTTGCTGATTGGGATAGGTCAAAGTTCGTCTTTAAGCTTACCCTTGATTCCATAATAAGATCTCCTCATGTTTTTAGTCTCTACTACTGCAAATTGTATTTCAGAATCATGTTCTAAGTAAGTTTTCTTATTAAGGTAGTACCATTTATTCTTGGTTTTTACTTTTGCGGAATAGGCATGTTCACCCAACACAAGGAAGTTGCCTTTTTTATAAGTGGTAGTGTATACTTCAGAGGGTTTAATATAAGAATCTTTGTGTAACCTAATTCTTGCTTCAAAAAAAGAACTAGCATTATTGCCTCTGTCTTGGGGATAGATATCACCTATGCAATTTAAATATCGTTGATCTTTTAGCATATCTTCGGATATTGTAAACACCACTTCATCTTTTTTTAAGACATCTATTATTTTTTCAAAAACTATTCCTTGAATATTCCCACAACGAAAATCTAATTTATAAGCATAAGGTTGTTTCAGCAACTTAAAATTCAGAGGCATGCTTTCATCATGCTTGTAAGCACACAGCCCTACGCTTCCTGTCATATCAACACAGGGTTTATTGTTGATCAACACAAAATAATCCGGATAATTTGCTTCACCAGGAGAAAGAAATGCCAAATCGTCTTTGTATTCTAATTGGTTACAGCTAAAACTTAATAAAATAGTTGTAACCAGAAACATTATTTTGATGTAGTGGAACATTTTTCACCTCTATGTTTTTGCAAAGCGGAGACTGCTTCTTCTAAGAGATCATACGATGGACATCTAATAATAAGCTTGTCATACATATCCATCCAAATCATCTTAGACATAATCTTTTTGGTATCTTCTTTTTCTTCGTCTGTTAGAGTAAAATCTAATTCCTCAACTGCGCTTTCTGCGAAGTTGTAAATATTATCAATAAAGTATTGGTAGTGTTGAGAGACTTCCTGTAGAAAATTCGCTCTTATTTCTCCCATAACTTTTTTATTCATCCATTCTCCCTTTGTTTGATCAATATTAATATAAGTTGACCACCCAGATTTATCTATTCTTTTCACTACTGACTCACTCCTCTTTTGGATATTTAGAGTCAAGTATATCTCTCATTTGAATCCATAGTACTCTTTGAGCAAGAATCGAACTCTTTTTTAAACTTTTTTCAAGTTCTTCAATTTCAGTTTTTTTAGTGCGTTCAAGAAGATCACAACATGCCTTGGTCGATAGGTCTTTAAGAAACTCAAAGTACCCTTCTATTATTTGCTCAAAGTCTTTCATCAAAGCTTGCATCTGTCTCGCTCCTGGATGATCTTCATAGTCTTTCATTATAATTCGCATGCCTTCAATTTCTGGATTATCTTCTAATTTCATTTTACAATTTCCTTTGTGCTAATCGCACTGATTTTTCTAATTCCTCTAGCGCTTCATCAAGCCCTAGAGTGAAGTTTTCACTACACCTAGGGCATTGTATACCTTCATAAACCATGCAACATTTATCGCATATATCCCATACCCTAAAAAGGGATGTCGTCTGCTGTGAACTCTGAAAACATTCTTCTGTCATTTATGTTTTTAGAGTTTGCTCTATAATTGTTCTCAGTAGTTTTATCTTGCCCCCCGGATAAAAATTGAACATTTTCAGCAATGATATCTAGCGAGACAACTTTTTTACCTTCTTTATTGGTGTATTCATTAGTAGATAATTTCCCCTCGATAAATGCTTGCCTTCCTTTATCTAAATACTTAACACAGTTTTCAGCAATTTTACCAAATACTTTAACGGAAACCCAATCCGTATGATTTATATAGTCATTACCTTGCTTTCTCTTTGAATTCAAAGCTAATCGTAGCTCCGAATATCCTGTTCCGTTGTTTGAATACTTTAATTCAGGTTTCTTGCCGAGTACTCCGATCAGCATTACTCTATTTACCACTTTTTACTCCTTTTCTTTAGTCTTCCTTTTCTCTCTTAGTTTTTTCATTAGTAGCTCTATAAATACATCTCTTTCTTCTGCTGCATGTAACTCTTTTACATCTCTCATTGCATGCTCGTGTTGCATCATTTCAAGTCTTTCCATTTCTATTCTCGATATATCTTCTTTTGAAATACGTGAAAAAAAATTACCAAAACAGTCTTTAAGTTTTCCAAACATAATGTACTCCATTAGCAATATGCAACTATAGTTACCGTCTCTCCTATAGACCCATCTTTTTGTTTTAATTTAGCTATGACCACTCCTTCATCATCAAATGGAATCAACTCTCCGGTCTCTTCTCTTTTGAGATAATATTTTGCATTTTCATGAGGAGCAACAGTGAATTTAAAAAAGGTAGTAGGTTCACGAGAAGGAGCAGTGAAGGCAGTAGGAGAATTCTTATCTTTAAGCATTATATACCTCTTTGGATCCCTTGCAAGAGCGCGAGTAAACTAGGTTTTAGAAGACTTGCGCTCTTTAACTTGCAAGGGTAGTGTATTAATTATCTAAACAGGAGCTATCAACAACATCTCAACTTTCTCACACATGATTTTAAGTGTATTTTCGTCTTTATTTGCTATTTCTTTCAAATTGTTTATCTCTAGTTTGCTATGAAGCATATCCATTCTATTCTGATCTTTACCGTTTTTGAGATATAGTTGAACTAGTCTTCTTAGTTTTTGTAAGACTGAAATCTCTTGTACCTCTTGACTCGGTCGACCTTTTCCGTGATCATTCGTAGCATCAGGATCTCGAGTGTCATCTATTAATAAGAGACCGTTCAGAGCATACTTTCTAGCATAAGATGATGTAGCACCAGTGATTTGTGATTCATCCATCCCTCTTCTTATAACTGGCTCTCTTGCATAGGCAGAAACGCTATAGTTCTCATCTTTGCTTTTAAAGGTCGCAGTTGCCTTTATATAGTATCGATCTCCTATCTGAACCAACTCGTCTTGAACCATAATCAGAGACTCTCCTAATAAGGGTTTCACCGCCTCTAATATGTCTTCACACGATCTGTATCTGTAGCCTCCGAATTTATTTACTTGATTTTTAGGTGCTTTGAGCGTCTGTTGTATCTTTGCTAGGGTCGACATTGACTTCTCCTTGTCTTAGTTCTCTAACCTTTCCTACCTCTAATGCTTTAAAACTTATTCCCACCTCATTGCAGAATTTAAGTACTGTATTCTTTTTTAGTCGTGTGCGCCCGTTAATAAATTGGTTCAACAGGGCGCTATGTATCCCTAAAACAACAGCGAGATCTTTTTGAAAGATACCTTTTTTAAGGAGTATAATCTTTAGATCTCTACTCATCTCTTCCACGCTTTCGATTGTAGACATTTGTAAACTCCTTCTATTTATACTACGTTTTTTTTATTTATTTTCTTATACCTATTTATATATATTATATAATAAGTTTTTTATAATAAAAAAATAATAATAAAAAAAACGACAGATTAAGAATGATAATAATAATTCAACTTTTAGTTTAAAAATAAGAGGTATTTGTAATGATTATTTAATTTCTGAAGGTTTTAGATTAGAATGTTTCGCGTAATAAAAATTTAAATTAAGAGGAGATGTTTCGCGCACTCCTCTTAAAAAGGAAAATTCATAAATATGACTATAACAAACGTATCTAACAAAGTCAAGCACGAGATTATAGAAGAAGGGGGTAGCATTGTTATTCCTTTGACGGATCACTGGGAACATGGGTTTTCCCGGATAATGAATGCCCTATTTATTGACAAGGTATTGACCTCTAACGAAGTAAGACTCCTTGGCATCCTTTTGACTTTTGCAAATTATCCTGGTGCGCAAATGCGCGCAAAACCCGTTTCTCTTTCATATTTGCGCAAATTATCAGGGCTCGGAAAGAACACTGTAATTAGGGCGGTAGACAGCTTAATAAAACTAGGTCATATAAAGGAGGCTATATCTCCAAGGCCTGATCAATGCAGATGCATTGTAGTGATTTCTCCCTATTTATATAGGGAAAACTACGAAAATAAACAAAACTATTCCGATAATAGTCAAAACATCACTGACATTAATGAGCAAGACCTGGTTGCAAAAAAGGATCAATATTCTGCGCAAACTGCGCAAGGGGTGTACCCAAAAAGGGTACAGGGGGTGTACCCAAAAGTAAACCCTAAAGAACTAAACATTAAAAAAACTAAATATCTCTGTGCGCAAAGAGATGTTGTGCTTGAAAAATATAAGTTGTCTAAGAGCGCACATCGAAGAGAGATTACTGAATTTAATAAACTATTAAAAATGGGGAAATATAGCGAAGATCAAATATTAAAAGCAGTAGAAAGCTTATTTGAGCATGGAACGCTCAAAGATGGTTCTAAATGCGATAGGCCTATGTCATATCTAGCATCTGGCCCAAACATCGCTCAGAAGGTACTAGATAGAGCGAATAAGAAGGATAGACCAGAAGACTATACCTTTGACTCAAGGAAGATATCTGAAGCAATAAGAGCAGCTTCATCAGGAGAAAAAAGATTCAACGATTCATTTAATAGTTTAAATAGTTATGAAAAAAAGTTTATAGGAGACAGAAACAACGCAAGAAAATTGGGTGGAAGCCTAGAAACCCGCGTAAATGAGCTAATAAAAAACTTTGTTTTTGCTAATAAAATTAAACTTGAATAGAGGGAAGTATGAATTGTACTTACTGTGATGGAACAGGGCAAATTATGGCATATAAGAAAGATGATCGGTTTAAGACACCATATATATTTAAATGCTTCTGCCCCGAAGGAAGTCAGTATAACAGTGATCACTTTGTTAAATGGGGATCAAGGTTTGAGAATACATACGAGCCAGAATACAAAAGAAAAAACGCTGAGCATTGAATCTATTCAACACTCAACGCCAGTCTAGTGTTCGTAATTATAGTCTAGCACTAAATCAAACCTTGTAAAAATACTCTTAAATAAAACCTCTTTACAAAGACAGGGTGTTAATTTAAATTGTTTTTGAAAAATATATACAGAGGTTTGTATGAAGCGGATCATTAGTCTAGATAATCTCAAAATGGAGAGTATCAATCAAAAATATATTATCAGCAAAAGTACAGGAAGATTAATACTTGCTCCTAAATACAGAGATTTTAAAAATCTTTTAAAAGAGTCTTGTATCCTTTTCACAGAGAAAGCTCCTTATTCTATAACAGTCTATATGGATACTTATCTAGACATAGACAACATACTCAAATGTGTAATTGATGCATTGGGAGATGTAATTACTAACGATAGATTTGTGTACGAGCTACATGCTTTCAAAAAACCTATCAGAAAGGGTGCGCTTGGTCGTTTAGAGGTTTACATAGATTCACTTTCAAAAGAGGAATAAATGGAGAAAAGCAAAGAATCAGCATTAGTTGAATTAGTTGTAGACATGATCGCTTGGATTGAAGAACTAGATTCATTAACTCATAAACTCTGTAGAAATTCTTCAATAGGCATAAGTTCTTCTAGAAGAACAAAAATAGAAAACGTATCAAGAAAGTTAAATAATCTTGGAAGAATCATAAAAGAAGAACAACAAGAGGTAAATAAATGAGGATAGAGTGTGCCCATACAAAATTACTTAAGGTTAACAACATTGTACCACACCCAAAAAATAGAAATAAACATTCTGAAAAACAAATAAAAGTGTTAGCTACAATAATTAAAAAAAATGGTCAGCGTTCACCAATAGTCATTAGCAAAAGAAGTGGGTATATAACTAAAGGGCATGGACGGCTAGAGGCAATTAAGCTTTTGAAATGGGACGAGTGCGCAGTTGACTTACAAGATTATGCAAGCGAAGAAGCGGAATTAAGAGATAGAATTGCAGATAATGAAATAGCTAGATATGCAGAGTTTGATAATTTGGGGTTTATTGAAGACTTGAATGATTTAGACATAAACATAAGTGATATAGATTTCGAGGACTTCGGGTTACTTGACTTTGATCTACCTGAAGACCCTGTTGTTAGTGAGGAAAAAGACGACGAAGTTCCGGAAACAAATGACAATGAATACAACGTTAAGTTGGGTGATGTATGGGAGCTTGGTGATCATCGTTTGATGTGTGGTGATAGTACTGATAAGGAGTGCGTTGATAGATTGATGGATGGAGAGAAGGCTGATATGGTTTTTACAGATCCTCCATTCGGAATTGATTTAAGTACTGATTATTCTGGCATGGGCGAAAAAGCACAAAAACATAAAAAGATTATTGGAGATGATAAGGCATTTAATGCTTTTTTTATTATTGATATTTTTAGTTATTGCAAAGAGTTGTTTTTGTTTGGAGCTAACTACTATATAGAGACCATAGAACGCACACATGATAATTTAGGGTCATGGTTTGTATGGGATAAATACCCAACAGATCAAAACGATAAAAGATTCGGATCAGCCTTTGAACTAATATGGAGCAAAACAAAACACAAGCAAAGTATATTAAGAATCAACTCTTTAAACGTAGGCCATTTTAAACGAGAAGCAATTATTCATCCCACACAAAAACCCACTGCTTTAGCTATGTGGTTTCTTGATAAATATACAAAAGAAAAAGATTTGGTAGTTGACTTATTCCTAGGATCAGGATCAACCATGATAGCTTGCGAAAAAACAAAACGCAAATGCTATGGCATGGAGCTGGACGAGCATTACTGTTCAGTAATAATCAAAAGATGGGAAGAGCACACAGGTAAGAAAGCAATATTATTAAAAACGTAAACCGGGTAAAAAACCATGGCAAATAGTCCAAATCACGACCCCGTCACTGGCAAGTTTGTGAAAGGCAATAGAGCAGCGACCGGGGATAAAAGAATAAGAGATATGAAATCTGCCATTCGATCAGAGCTAATTGAATGTGCGTATAGCTTATTAAAACCTTGGAAGACATTACAAGAAGAAACAAAAAAGGGAGTGTCTAGATATCAATACATTCTTAATAAAGCTGTAGCAGAAGGCAATACCAAACTAATTACTTGGGTCACAGAAATGGCAGTAGGAAGACCTAAGATAGTTGACGAGACAGCAAACGAAGATACCTTGTATATTGCAGCAACTAAGGAACAACAAGCGGAGTTAGTCAAAATGGCAATGAAGGCCCGTGATGCGAAAGAGAGAGAGGAGAAAAAATGACAGGGGAAAGAATTAAACGGGTTGATCTTATTGAAGGGTTCAATTGGAGGGACGATCTCATGCCAAAGATATATGCAAAATTATTAAAAGAACTCCCTACAGATGTAAGTGTATATAAAGTTGCTGAAAGCCCGATAACTAATACTTTCCATGTATATTTAACTTGCTCAAATTGGGACATTATTACAAAACTTGGAGATATTCCAGTTATTAGCATACAACTCAATGAAGACAGTCTTGACACGTTAGAATTTAGAAAAATATTGCGATTACATAACAAATATGAATTATCCCAATCTCTATCATAACGGCATCATAGCAAGTTGGTATCTTAAAAAATCTCAAATGAAATTCTATGAGATGCTACTAAAAGAAAAGCTGGTTGTAGCTAAATGTCATAGACGTTTCGGTAAGGGTACTACTGTTCTAACTTATGTAGCAGAGAGATGTCTTAAAGAGAATATTATTGTTAGATACGGAGCGGAAACACAAGGTCAAGCATATCAAATCTTTGACTTCTTAATGGGAAAGATATTCTACAAATGTCCTGACATGAAGCCTAGACTTAGAAACGGACACTATGAATTTAAGTCAGGATCTAGAATATATATCTTTGGAGTTAAAGACTCAGGAGAAATTGACAAGGCAAGAGGAACTGAAGCTCATATAATCATTCTAGACGAGTATGGTTTTTGGAGATTTAAAGCTGAATACATTCTTAAATCTATCTTATTACCTCAGCTTATGAATACCAAAGGGCAGGCGTTGATTACATCGACACCGCCAGAAGATTTGACTCACGATTATGTTAATCAAGTAATTAAAGCAGAAAAGGGAGGATATCTATTCAACTGGACTCTCCAAGACTCTGTAAACATAGGTGAAAAAACAGAGAAAGAAAAGCAAGACATTATCGATGATTGCGGTGGAGAAGATTCTGTTCACTACCAACGTGAGTACATGTGTAATCTTATTCCTACCAAGGAAAGACTGGTTATCCCTGAGGCACAAGATGAAGAGTTGTATGTAGGTAAGATGGACAGACCACCACACGTAGAGTTTTATGTTTGTATGGATCTAGGTCTTATTGATCATACTGCTGTGCTTTTTGGGTACCTAGACTTTAAAAATTCAAGATTGGTAGTAGAGGATGAATACTGGGCAAACTATAACTCAACTGCCGAGATAGTAGAAGCGTGCAAAATCAAAGAAAAAAAACTTAAGATGCACGAGATATATAGGCGCATCGGAGACTGTGAAAGACAGCAGCTATGGGATATGTCCAATGATCATGGTTATCCGGTAGCACCCATCATTAAGCGCTCTAAACAGTCAGGGAAAGGCTTCAGAGACTCTGTGATTAATCAGCTTAGAGTCGGCATAAAAGAAGGAAAATTACTTGTAGACCCTGATGGATGTCCCAACACAGTTAGACAACTCAAATATGGTATCTGGAATGAGCGTAGAACTGACTTTGAAAGAACAGAGACTATGGGGCACTTAGATGCCTTGATGTCTGTCTGCTATATGTTTGATAACATCTCGTGGGACAGAAACCCATATCCAAGCATGTACCATAAATTAAGAGAATCGGACTCCTATATAAATATTGAAGAATTAAGAAACAGAGATAAACAAAGACACGGCCTAAAAAAGCTGACAGGAAGATAGTATGGATGAATCAGTAATTATATACAATTTTCGTAATGAACTAAACACCCTTAATTCTGTAATAGAAAGCAAAGGGTTTTCAACAAACTACACTTCAGTACAGAAAGAATCATTCTTCAGAAGAAGAGACGAATTGAAAGCGTTTCTAGAGAGACGAGATCAACACAGAAAGAATCATTCTTCAGAAGAAGAGACGAATTGAAAGCGTTTCTAGAGAGACGAGATCAACGTGAAAAATCAAGGGAGAGAATAAAATGATTGAAGAAGACTATGAGGACACAGTTGCGATAGCACGACTAAAACTAGCTAGGGAGATTATATCTTTTACGTATGTTGACTCTGTTGATAGAGAATTATTGCATGAGATGTCAGCAAAGCTAGGTTATGTAATAGATGAGCTCATGGAAAAAATAGACGAGAGAATTGAGGAAGACGACTAAAAATAGAATGTAAATTCTTTCACTTTGTTATGGGGGATAACTAATGGAAAGAGAAAAACCTTTATTTGTATTTTCTTTTAAAAGAAAAAAACCAATCCCAACACGTCCTATTTTAATAGGAACAACAGTCTATAGGTGCTCTGCTGATGCCGCTAAAGCACTAGGAGTATCTCAAACAACCGTGATCAATAGAATCAAAAGAAAAGCACCAGTTGACGGGAAAATATATAAATATGTTAAAAAAATAAACAAAGGTGTTTACAAAGCTTAGTTTTTAAACGAGATTAGATGTGTTGCTAATGCGAAGGAGGGGTTTTTTGCATGGCGTACAGCAAATCAAAAAAGGGCTATATTTTCCTTAAAAAGGGAGATGAGCTCGCAGCAGAATTAAGTTCTAAAGTAGAAGACTTTCAAGAATACATCCTGAAAAGCGGTATTCATTCGCAGTGGATTAAAAATCAAAGATTCTACGAAAACGAATTCTATAACACCGATAAAAGCAGAGACATATCAGATGCCGGAGCTGTTGGAGAGTTAAAAGCGGCCTCCTTCAATCACTTTAGAAATGTTCTAAGGCATATGTTAAATCAATTGACAGCTATAACTCCTGCATTCGATGTTAGTGCCTCCAATACAGATGTAGCTTCGAGAAGAGCTGCAAAGATTGGTAAGGACATAGTCAATTATTACTTCAAAGTCAAAAGAACATCTCGTTATACAAAAAAAGGCGCAGAATATGCCTTGGTTTATGGAGATGGCTATCCTGTTTGTGAATGGAACCCTTCAATAGGGAGACAGATAACAAGGAGTGAGGATGGACGGCTTATTAGAGAAGGAGATTTTGATTTTGCTTGCATTTCTCCTTTTAACGCTTTCTTTGATTGTACGCTAGATGACAAGGATCACCTCGAATGGTTCATATTTAGAAGGAAGAGAAATAAGTATGATCTAGCTAAGATATTTCCTAAAAAAGCAAAAGAATTAGTAGCACTATCAAGTTATTACGACACAGATATATATAACAAAAATAGAACAGATGATGAACAACGTAACATAGAGTCCGATAATGTCTATGTGTACAGTATGTATCACGTAGCAAACAATTGCTTGCCCAAAGGTAAGTATTGTATGTTCATAAGTAGTGGTACCGAATCTTTCACCTTGTACGAAGGAGATAATCTATACGGAGAAAAACTTCCTGTATTCAACTTATCACCTGCTAAATATCTAGATACACCTTTTGGATTTACAGAGGCAAATTTACTACGCGGCCCACAAGAGATTATCAATCTTATGGTCTCTGCTTTAGTAAGTAATGCTTCTGCCTTAAGTGTGAATAACATATGGGCGCCGACTGGTGCTAATTTAAACTTGCAAGAACTAACCGATGGTCTGAACTTGATTACAACAGACCATGACAAGAAGCCTGAGGTATTATCGCTATACCAAGATGTCCCAGGTCTTAAAGACTTACTCTTACTATGTAACTCGACCATTGAGACTTTGTCGGGGCAAAACGCCGTAGTAAGAGGCAATGTGCAAGATGCCCCGAATCTTAAGTCGGGTATAGCGATTAGTACCGTCATAAATATGGCGCAACAGTATTCTCAAGCATTAGAAAAAGCATATATAGAAATGTTTGAGGATATATCTACTTTCTTAATAGAAACTTTACAAAAAGTTGCAAACACTGAACGGATGATTGATATCACCGGAAAGATGCAAGCAACATCTGTTAATTCATTTACCAAAGAAGATTTACAAGGAGTTAGTAGAGTTATCGTTGATCAGACTAACCCGATAACCAAACAACCAGCAGGAAAGATTGAGATAGCTATGGAGCTATTGAAGTTAGGTCATATAACACCAGAAAGATTCTTTGACGTTGTGAATACAGGGAACCTAGATGTAGCAGTAGAGTCCGATGAAAGGATGCTCGACTTCATATCTAGTGTTAAAGAAAAACTCTTGGACGGAGAAGTTATACCTCCTATCCCAGGGATAAATCATCAGATGTACATAAAAGAAATACATTCGTTATTGTATGACACTGAAATTCTTAGCAATGAGAATAATCAGCAAATCATGCAAAACATTGTAACAACTATACAACAGCAATTAGATATTATGCGTAACGGTGATGAGATTGCCAATCTAATTTATGGTGGTAAATCACCAACGCCAACAGCTATAAGTCAGGCGGAAATGCAACCGCAAATGCCGCCAAGTTTAAATGCTGCGGGGCAAGTTCCAGTTTAACCCCCCTAACAGCAGAAAATAAGGAGATATATGTCAGAGCAAGAGGGGACTGTACCTGAGGCAGTTGAACAAGAGATTGGAGAAGAATATGTCGAATCTCAAGAGGATGTTCAAGATAACTCAGAAGAAAAGATTGAGGAGACGCAACCGCAAGAAGAGGTGCCAAGGGACGAAACTGTCGCGGAGAGAAAGAAAAGAACTAAAGAAGAACTCATCGACCTTGCAGAAGAATTCTACGGAGTTAAAAAAGATGAGGTTGTCATTGATAAAAATGGCGATCTTAAATTAGTTGTAAAAATCAATGGCAAGAAGAGATTGGTTAGTCCCAAAAAAGATATTTTAAAAGGTTTCAATTTAAACCAGGCGGGATATGAAAAGCTTAACGAAGGTAAACAGCTTATCAAGCAAGTGCAAGGTTTTTTTGATGAAGCAAAAAGCAACCCCGTTAAGTTATGGGAAATGGCGGACAACCTAGGTATTGATAAGTATGAACTAGCAAGAAGATTGTTAGAGGACAAAGTCAGTGAAATGTCTATGACTGACGAAGAGAGAAGGTTTAAGGAACTAGAAAAAAGAGAAGAGGAGTTTAAACGAAGAGAAGAGGAAGATAAAAAAAAGCATGAGACGGCACAGCAAGAACAAGCTAAGCAAGTTGAAATGCAACGTTATGACCAGGAACTTACTTCAGCTATGACTGAAATGGGTTTTCAAAAAGCAAGTAAAGGACAGAAGAGTCATATATTAATGGGTGCGATTGGAGAGTTAATGGTTGCTAACCGAGCAGGGCGCGACATGACTTGTAAAGACGCAGTCATGAGGGCAGTTAACAAGTGGCAAGATTATGTACACGGTGTGTTTGATGACATTGATGACGACCATATCATCAAAATCATCCCCGAAAGAATAATCAAAGCTATTAGAAAAGCAGATCTAGGGAAGATAGGGGTGGGCATGCCTACCAGTAATGCACGACCCGAATCTCATGATCAGCAAATAGAATTGCCCGAAGTAGACTCGAGACCCCGTAGAAAGAAACAGGTCTCATTAAGTGATTATTTTTCGAATTTAAATTAACAAGGAGTACTTATGTCAACAAACTCGATGACAACTCTGACAGGATATTTTAAGACCGCATATGCTGATAGAGTTGAAGATTTAACACCTGATAATGTTTATTACGCTAAAGAGATTCCGGATGTTCCAGCTGATCAACAGCCAGGAGGAACTTACACACAGCCAGTAACGCTGACCAGTGAGCAAGGAATTACAAAAGCAGCTGCAAGTGCAGGGGCGTTCGCTTTGAACTCTCCAATAGCAATGGCAACTGGTAACGCTACTATAAACGGATCTCAATTCCTACTTAGGTCAGGTCTTGATTACGAAACTATTTTTAGATCACAGAATAAAAATAGTTTTATCAGAGCTACTAAGGGTGTTATTAAGAACATGCTTAAGTCTGCATATTTTTATATGGAATCAGATTTAATGTGGGGTACACAAGGTATTGGTACTGTTTCTAGTGTTTCTACTAACACTATTACTTTAACAACTGCTGAATTTGCAGCTGGACTATGGTTAGGTTCAGAAAACAGAAGACTAAGAATTGAATCTTCTGCTGGTGTTCTTAGAGGAACTTGTGCTGTGTCTTCATATGACATTGCCGGTAGAACTGTAACAGTTGATTCTGCTCCTGCAGGTTTAACAAGTACAGACGTTATCTATTTTGAAGCTGATGGAGCTGCCGGAGCAAACTGTATGACTGGAATTTACGACATACTAACTCCTGCATCAGGCGCTTTCATGGGTATCAACGATAGTACATATAGTCTTTGGGCGCCATTAACTGCTTTCGGTGCTGGAAGTGCTCCACTATCTTTCAACAAAATCTTACTTGCTATCGCTGGATCAGTTAACAAAGGTCTTGGAGATGACATCAAAGAGATTGAAGTTGTAGTTAACCCATTAGCATGGCAAAACTTAGGCAACGACCTTGCTTCACTTAGAGCTATTGATAGTTCATGGAAATCAGAAGAAGCTACTAATGGCTCTGAAATGATTACCTTCTTCTGTCAAGCAGGGAAAGTTAAAATCATTCCTCATAAAATGATGAAAGAAGGATATGCATTTGTACATCCTAAAGCATCAAGATTCTTTGAAAGAGTAGGTTGTCAATCAACTCCAACTTTCAAGTTACCTGGAATGGTAAACGCAGGTGAAGAACAATATCTTCGCCCAATGGAAAATAATGCGGGTAGACGTGAGTTATGCCCGGTGGTTGCGTAAGTAATCACGAGAACTGGGGAAAAAACGGGAACCCTAAGCCGGAGAAATGGTAAGGGAATCCGAGCGGAAGTCAGAAGTTAACATCTCTGACACGCGCAACG
>Ga0180438_10003230_pt1 | contig 24967 bp, 16 predicted proteins | sample SS_ome_12_FD_132455 | JGI IMG/M metagenome (GOLD analysis project Ga0180438, IMG submission 132455) | Hypersaline lake sediment archaeal communities from the Salton Sea, California, USA - SS_3_D_2 metaG | ecosystem: Environmental > Aquatic > Non-marine Saline and Alkaline > Hypersaline >... | reverse complement strand
CCGCTTTTGCGGTAACCTTGTCCATGAGCGTATCCTTTCGGACCTCTACAGGTCCTTGTTGATTTTGGTGACTCAACATAGGATACGCTTTTTCCTTTCATACACAAGATTTGATTATATCTCGAAGAATCACGCAAACGTGTCGTATACAATTGGCTTCAGTATTATAGTAAAGAATCTCTGACAACCGAGCTTGAAGCGAATGACTTTATGGTAAATAATTTTTTCTCGGATGTCTCGGGTGGAATACTGACTTCTGAATCAAAAGAGATTGCTGTTGTTGCAAAGAAATCATGATAAAGGCTCCGGAAAAGAAAGATATATTATAGAAAAAGAAGTTAAACGGTATTCCGGATAGTCCTCGTCGGGGACACCCGGTTAGGCATCATTCCCAAACGAAATATTGTGCACTTGTATTTTTACGAGTTTTTCGTTATTATATAAATACGAAAAACTCGAATTTATCCCACAAGGAGGTGGATTCAATGAGATTAACTATCACAGAACAAATTTTATTGACGGCGGTTTGGAGCCTTCAAGATGAAGCCTACGGAGTCAAAATCATGGATAGAGTGTGTGAATACATCAAAAAAGACATCGCCTTCGGTACTCTCTATAATAACCTGGACCAATTGATCAAAAAAGGCTACGCCGAATCTTACAAAGGCGAGCCTACGGCTGTACGGGGAGGGAAAAGAAAGCTTTTTTACAAAATTACGGCTAAAGGCATACACGCCCTTAAAGAGGCCGGGGAACTTCAAAGACGGCTTCGGAAAGACATACCGAATTATGCTGTTGATCGGAGCAAATAGATATGGAAGAAAAGGCGATGGCGAATCCCCCTAAGGTGGCTCGATGGATCGTAAAGCATCTTGCCGAATATGAAAAGCGATTTTCCCTTCAGGGCGATCTCCTTGAGGCTTACGAATATAAAGTTGGCAGAATGGGTGAGAAAAGAGCCAAGATATGGTATTGGTCTCAGACAATCAGAACTATTTTTCTCTATTGGCAGCTAATTGTCAGGGGCAATTTTGATATGCTTAAAAGCTATTTAAAAGTCTCTTTTAGAAATCTAAAGCGGCACAAGGGATATTCCTTCATCAATGTTTTTGGACTTGCCATAGGGACTTCTGGTTGTATTTTAATCTTCACATTTTTGTTCAATGAATTGAATTATGATTCCTTCCATAATAATAAGGATTCGCTATTTCGAGTCGTCCGAATCCTAAAAAAACCAGGAGGTGAAAAAGAAACTATCGCGATCCATCCTGTACCCTTGGGGTCGGCCCTAATGGATGAGATCCCTCAAATCTCTCATGCCGTTCGCATTATCGGAGGTGATGCCGTTGTCAGTTCTGGCGAAAATTCTTTCAGCGAAAGGTTGACATACGTGGATACCTCCTTTTTCGATGTCTTCACTTTCCCTCTCCTTAAAGGTCACCCCGCGGCGGCATTGAGAGAGCCCCATTCGATAGTCCTGTGTGAATCCACCGCAACAAAATATTTTGGAAATGGGGAGCCTTTAGGGAAAACGTTGGTCCTCACCGTGGAAGGAGAAGAACAGGAATTTATGGTGACGGGTATCGCCCAGAATGTGCCTGAGAACTCCAGCATCAAGTTTGACTTTCTCCTCCCCTATAAAAACTATCCGCCTTATGAACAGACAATAACAAACTGGAGAAGCAGCCGTACTCAGACATATGTAAAACTCTGGGATAACGTCGAATCATCGGAAGTGGAAAGGAGATTTGCCTATTTTATCGACAAGTATTTTGGAGAAAGCATAAAGGCGAGTCAAAAGGACGGCAGTCTCATTCCGGACGACGATGCCTGGCGGCTGCATCTCCAGGCGCTGAGGGATATTCACCTCAATCCCGAAGTCAGGTGGGGAAGAGAACAAACAACTGATCCCGTAAATCTATATATACTTTCAGGTATCGCCTTGTTGTTACTACTCATTGCATGCATCAATTTTGTAACGCTGGCCGTGGGAAGGTCGACGAGTCGCGCGAAAGAGGTTGGCGTCCGGAAAGTCATAGGTGCTGTCCGCAGACAGCTCATGCTTCAATTTCTAGGTGACGCGCTTCTCTTGAGTTTTTTTGCCCTCATTATCGGAATGATCCTCGCTAAAACCTTCTTGTCTTCCTTTAATAGTCTCGTGAACAAAAATCTGAGCATCCACTATGGGGCTGAAGGGATATCACTTTTATTCTTGTTTGGGTTGATGTTTTTGGTCGGCATCCTTGCCGGTAGCTATCCGGCGTTATATCTATCCACGTTTGATCCCGTGGAGGCACTCCAAGCTAAATTAAAAATTGGGGGAAGACGCTTTGTGACAAAATTTCTTGTCGTTGTCCAATACACTTTATCCATTTTCCTGATAATCTCTACTCTCGTGATTAAGAAACAGCTCGATTATATCCGATCAAAGCCGCTGGGATTCGATAAAGATCAAATCATTTACATTCAGACATACTCTCCTTGGCAGGGCAGTGAAGGCGACCGGTTATTCGAGATCTTTCGCAATGCATTGGCCGGTCACCCCGAAATCGTAAATATGTCGGGATCCATCTTTTCTTTTACAGAGGGCTGGAGCGTGGAAGGATGGGAACATGACGGGATCCAAAGAGCAGCTTTCGTCTACCGGATAGATCAGAATTATCTTGATACCCTCGGGATAGAGTTATTGGAAGGGAGAAATTTTTCCGATCGATTCCCATCCGATGCGAACGAAGCGGTCATCGTCAATGAAGCCCTGGTTAGGCAATTCGAATGGGAATCAGGAGTGGGACAAAAACTCTATGGATTCAATAATATCCAGGGATTCAAGGATCCCACCATCATCGGGGTCGTTAGAAATTATCATTTTGAATCCCTGCATAAAAAGATCGAGCCTGTGATTTTGCATGTTAATCCCGGTTGGCCCATCCGGAGCATTTTAGTTAAAATTCGGCCTGAGAATGTACCCCAGACTTTGGCCCTACTCAGAAAAACCTGGCAGAATATGACCTCGCACAAGCCTTTCGAGTACTATTTCCTGAATGATGACTTAGATAGACAATACAAGGAAGAGGCGAGGTGGAGCAAGATCGTTAGCACCTCATCCATCCTGGCTATTTTGATCTCCTGTATGGGTCTGCTTGGACTGACGTCCCTACGCATAACGCAACGGATAAAGGAAATAGGGATTCGAAAAATTCTGGGCGCTTCTGTTCCTAGGGTCGTCAAGATGATAGGCCAGGAATTTATAATACTGGTCACGGCAGCCAACCTCATTGCCTGGCCGACGGCCTACTTTGTCATGCACCGCTGGATACAAAACTTTGCCTACCGGACTAAGATAGAAGTCTGGATATTCATGCTGGCTTCAATTCTGGCTCTATTGATCGCCATGGCCACGATATGTCTGCAGTCCGTAAAAGCCGCAGCGGCAAATCCGGCACAGTCACTGCGGTATGAATGAACGACATGACCACAATTTCAGGAAGTTCTCCCCATGCCCCGCAGGTATGACACATAAATTCTCGTTCAATCTCCAGCCAAGTGCAGATTCAGCTTCGCCTATTCCGATATATGCTACTGCCACATGGAAAGGATCGACATATCTATTAAATGAGATCGAATGAGAAGGAGATTCCTACACGAACGCTTCCCTTCAGGATTATTTTTCGTGTACCCAGAATGAATTTTTGAGCGTGATAATCTCAGGGCGAAAAAGGTTTACCAGCACTTTGCGAGAGATGTCCATAACCTCTATACGGAAGGGCGAGAACTCAATTAAACAAAAGACCTCCGATTTATTCCCATCGGGGTAGAAAGCATTCCATTCTTCTTTCCACCACTTTTCCTTGAGCATAGGATCCATGACCAAACGCACCTTTCCGATCAAGGTCACGTATCCCATCCCCTCCGCATCATAATAGGCCAGCGTCGCCCTGATATCGTTTTTGACTTGTTCTACCTTGCGAGTGTTCTTATTCGTTCCCATCCAGACTTTCATGCCGGCTTCAGGATCGAAAGGATCCATAAGTCTTGCGGTTGGATGACCCGACTCATCAAGCGTGATCAAAAAACAGTATTTTGCTGCCTTCATGACGAGCTTCGCTGTCTCTAGAATGCTCTCAACTTCTTGGGTATTTTTTGCGGCTTGAGGGAACATCAATGCCTGCGACAGGAAAAATAAAAGAATGAATGGAGGAATAAAAATAAAACTCGAGATCTTTCGCACTGTATTCCTCCTTGGACAATTATTCCGTTGCAGGTGGGGTATTACGGCTGTACATGGCACGCCAAGTCTTCCAGGAGCCGTCAACCTGTCTCTTGTATATGACTAGATTTTTATTGTCGAACACAGTCGGTTCACTGCCATCCTTTGGATTCATCGAATAATTCCGTCAACCAACTTTATGCAAATCTAAGTTTCGGGCCTCATACCTCAAAATTCTCCCACTCCTGCTTCGCCTTATTGGGTGGGAATAGGATATATATTCTCGGTGGGGGCTGTCAATCTCGCACCCGACAATTCAGGGAGGCCGGGGAGGCCTTCGTTCCGGAAATCCTTGTCTTTTACCCGGGAGGCAACATTTCCTTCATAAATTGCGTCTAATACAATATCAGACTGTTGGGCGATGATCGAATCAAGTGCACCCTGGAATGATATTGGCAGGAGATTCGGCCTGTTCAGAACAATGAGTCCTTATCGGGGGAAATCATGATCAAAAACTACCTTAAAGTTTCCATTAGAAATCTGCTCAAACATAAGGGTTATGCCTTTATCAATATACTGGGCCTGGCCGTCGGGATAGCGGCCAGTGTCCTAATATTTCTATATATCACGAACGAAATAAGCTATGACAAGTTTCACGAAAAGGCCGACAGGACCTACCGGATTACAGCCGACTGGTCAAACCAGGGAGATTCTCGAATCCATCAGTTGGGGACACCTTTTATCCTGGCCCAGACCATACGGGAAAACTACCCGGAGGTCGAGTCAATCTCCCAGATCTCTGGCCCTCTGGGTGATGTGATCATGAAATACCGGGATACGGCCTTCAAGGAAACCGAGGTCTTCTGCGCCGAGCCCTCCTTTTTCGATGTCTTCAGCTTCCCCCTCCTAAAGGGAAATCCGGAAACATCCCTCAAGGAACCCAACATGATGGTCATGACCCAATCCCTCGCTCTTAAATATTTCGGCGATGAGGATCCTATGGGCAAGACCATCGAGATGCAGGCCACGGGTGAAAAGGAATTTTTTCAGGTCACGGGCGTGATGGCCGACATCCCCCAGAACTCCCATTTCCGGTTCGACATGCTCATTTCCATGAAAACCGTCTACCCGGAACCCAGCTTGAACTGGACGTGGAACAACTACGCCACCTATCTCACTCTTCAGGAAGGTGTGACCCAAAGTCTCATGGAGGAGAAACTCGTAGAAATTGACAAAATTTACTTCGAGGGGGGACGCGAACACATTCCCTGGATCTGGACCCTGGAACCCATCACCCGGATCCACCTTCACTCAGACCTGGTCACGGGAAACCAGCCCAACGGCAGCATGGCCTACGTCAGATTGTTCAGCATAGTGGCGGTCCTCATACTCCTGATCGCCGGAATCAATTTCGTCAATCTGGCCACGGCCCGGTCCGCCCGCCGCGCCAAAGAGGTCGGGCTGCGCAAGGTCGTCGGTTCTATGCGGAGCCAGCTCATCAAGCAGTTTCTGGGTGAATCCGTCTTGATGAGCCTGATAGCCCTGACCGTTGCCGTAATTCTCATCCAGGCCGCCCTTCCATTCTACCGGAATCTGACAGGGGTGCCACTGAGCCTCTCCTATTTCGGAAATCCATTAGTCATCCCGGGGCTGCTGGGCCTGGCCCTGGGTGTGGGGATCCTTGCCGGCCTTTATCCGGCTTTTTTCCTTTCTTCATTCAACCTGAGCCATGTTCTCAAGGGATCCCCTCTGGCCGGCAGGGGGCGCGGAGCCCACTTCCTGCGCAACGGACTGGTGGTTTTTCAGTTTTCCATGTCAGTGCTACTTATCATCGGCTCTCTGGTAATTTTCCGACAGTTGAAGTACATCCAGAATCAGAGGCTGGGCTTTGATAAGGAGCATGTGGTGGTCATCCACAACGCCGATACGCTGGGCAGCCGACTGGAGGCCTATTTGGAGCGGCTGAAGCAGCGGTCGGATGTTCTCGGCGTGACGGCCGTCAGTTCGGTTCCCGGCCGAGGCACTTCAAATTGGGGAATCGGAGTGGAGGGCATCGAGCGGCAACGGCCTTTGAACATGAACTTTATGACCTGCGACCACGATTTTGCCGAGGTCCTTAATATCAAAATGCTGGAGGGCAGATTCATGTCCCGGAATTTTCCCAGCGATATCAACGCCGCAGTGATCAATAAAAAGGCCGCAGAGTACTTTGGGATCGAGGAGCCGATTGGAAAAAGGCTGCGTATCTGGTGGACTGAGAAGGATCTGATCATCATCGGTATCATCGACAATTTTCACTTCGAATCTCTGCACCGAAATGTCAGGAGAATGGGCTATATCCTTCCCGAGGCCATTGATTCCACACGGAAGCCCTATCTGCTGGTCAAAATCGGTTCCCGGGCAGCCTCGGACATTCTCGCAACCCTCAGAAAGACCTGGGAATCCATGTCGGCCGGCCTTCCCTTTGAGTTCACTTTCCTGGATGATAAGGTCAACAGCCTTTACCAGAACGACAACCGGGCCGGCAAAATTGTCGCCATATTCTCCTGCCTGGCTATTTTTGTTTCCTGCCTGGGACTCTTCGGGCTGGCTGCCTTTGTGTCCGAACAAAGAACCAAGGAGATCGGCGTCCGGAAAGTACTGGGGGCGCCGCTGTCCAGTATCATGTGGCTGCTCACCGGGCAGTTCGTCAAATGGGTGATCGTTGCAAATCTGATCGCCTGGCCGGCAGGCTACTATATCATGAACCGCTGGCTGCATGGATTTGCTTTCCGGGCCTCTCTCTCTATCTGGATCTTTATGGCCAGCGGGCTGGCCGCCCTGATCATCGCCGCCCTGACCGTCAGTTCCCAGGTAGCAAGAGCGGCCTTGGCCAATCCCGTCGAAAGCCTTAAATACGAATAGCCTTTCTCTATGCCTCCAAAGCCGAAAAACCATATTATTGGCTGGACCGGTTTCGGGTGAGGCTCCCTACCTATACCGAAGTTTTCACTTTGCCCTAACAAGATATTCCCTTTATTTTGACACCGCATACTCCCTATAGTATAAACGTTGCGAGGGAAAAAAGTATTTTAAGAAGAGCTTTTTGATGAGGAGGGGTAAATGAAAATCAAGAAACTTGCCATTATCTGTCTCTGCGTATTCATTCTTGTCATAGCCGCCAGCAGCTGTGCTCCGGGAAACACGAGATTTCATGCGAAGCCGGCTGGCTTCTGGGCCGGGCTGTGGCATGGTCTCATTTGTGTCATCACATTCATCATCAGTCTGTTTTCCGATAGTGTGGACATGTACGAGGTGAGCAACAGTGGCGGGTGGTACAATTTCGGGTTTTTGCTAGGTGCTGCGATAGCATTAGGAGGAAGCGGCGGCTCTTCGTGCAAAAGGAGAAGGAAAAAGAGCGTTCGAGAAAAAGAGTGGAGTGAGATCGCTGAAAAAGTGGAGGAAAAGGTCCGTAAAGGCATCAAGAACTGGGCTGACGAAGAGGATGTAAAACGGGACGACTGGGAAGAAATCGGGGGAAAAATCGAGGAGAAGATAAAACGTGAGCTACGCAAATGGGCGGATAAGTAAGCCGAAATAAACTGCCCCTCAAAACGTGCCCCACCGGGAGTGCCGGTTTTGGGAGCAATCCTAACGGGATAGCCTGATTCCCCTCGCTCTATTTTCCTAAAAGAAAATACATTTGATAAGGCATGGCGTATGTGACGCGGTAGAATGGAACATAAGATCTTTGTGAGCGTAACTCACTATCAAAGGCTAAGGGCTTTTCACCGGGCACAAGAGATCTCGAAAATTCCTGCGGACGGGTATCAGAAAGTATATCCTGAACTTGGACCAGAACCGCGGGGCCATAGGTTGCCGCCACGAGACGCGGGTGTTGGGGATCAACAGCAGCCAATTTGATTTGCATCGGAATCCGGAAAGCTATTAGGTCATCTGGAGCCCATACACGTTCGATCTCAATCCAGGTTCCGGGCCTGCAGGAAACCTCAAGTTTTGCACCATTCAATTCAACCGAGGCATTTTGAGTCCAACCGGGGACTCTCAGTCTTATCCGGAAACGCATCTTGTCCTTCATCTTTATCATAAACGAGGTCGCATCGGATTCCGGGTAGGCCGTCTCTTGTCGAACCTTGACTTGTTTTCCTTGTTGGTTCCAACTCACCTCGGACGGAACAAACAAATTCACATAAAGGCCTTCCGCATCCTTGAAGTAAATGATATTGTGATAGTCCGCCACCGCTTGTATATAGGTTCCAGAACAGCAAGGCCAGGTTTCATTGTAGTATTGCTTCGAAGCCCCGCCCAATCTGTAGTCGGAATAGTAGAAAGTTCTACCCCTACCCCACATCGGTAATGCCGACCCGATTCCATTATAAAGAATCTTCTCCATCCAATCGCCGAAACGCGCCTCGCCGGTAAACATCATCAAATAACGGCAAAGCTTGAATACAGCCCAGGAACCACAGCCTGTTTCAAAAGAGCGACCGACATTTTTATAATTGTTAACCGGCCAATGACCGTAGAAAGCTTTGGATTCGTCCTCGAGCGATCTTCCCAGCATCCCGTCTTCCGGAACAAGAAGTTCGCTGGGGCCGAATCCACCTGTGGCGTAACACTGCGTCTTTTGAAAGTAATCGTAAGCATTGATGATGGTTTTTAAATATTCAGAGTCACCTGTCGCAGCGTACGTCGCCGCAGCACTGCTCAGACTGTTGACATGGCTGTAAGCATGTAGGCCTTTCAGTTCGAGTGGGGTATTTCCGGTGAACATTCCCCAGTAGTGATGGTACCGCCAAACATCGCCGAACATCTTAAACTTGTCTTCTCCCGTCAACAGGAAGGCCCGATAGATGTTTTCTGAGAGTGTGTACCACTCGCCTTCTCCGGTGTGGCGGCCTCCCGAATGATCCTCGGCAGAGGCAGGATTTCGAATGCGTCCGAGGTTTTGCATGGCATACTCCGTAATTTTCCCAATCAGCGGAATCGCCTCTTCCACACCGGCATATTCAACCAGGTCGACCAGACCGCAAAGGGTCTTATCGTAACTGTAATGACCCAGATTCAGCCCGGAGATGGTCTTGCTCCATTCCCGCATCAAGTGCACGGCTTTGTCCCGCATCGCCGCATCGCCGGTCGCCTTGGCCATACGGGCCATCCCGCTCAGCAATTGACCGAAGATTACATAGCTTGTTTGCGAACACCAGCCGCCCATATGCTCGCCCGGAGCCGGAAGCCCAGCCTGCTGGCGAAAGCCCTTGAGAATGTCATCGTCAGAGATGTCAAAATAAAAATCCCTTGTTTGGCTGTACTGTGTTTTGAACATGCTGTCCAAAAGGCTGACTCCACTGTAGTTGAACGGTTCAAGGACGTTTGTTGGATGCTTGCTTGCTTTTGCGGAACGGGCCGGTGCTTCCGCTTTCAAAATGCTGAGAAGAGATGCCGCACCAGGAATACCTGCCAGCAGTTTAATGAAATCACGTCTATTGCTTGCGTTACCCATATTTGTATCCCTTTTCATTTGTGAGCACTCCTGTCTTAAGGCTATCAACTTCAATACTATTATTCAAACCCGGTCAAGGGGAGTTAATTATTTGTGTTGTTTATCTGAGGAATAAACTCGATAAAGTCAAGCTTTGCCTTTTCATCCATATGGGCTCTGCCCACCAGTTTAATTTCATCTCCCTTGTTTACCTGGATGTTTTCAAACCGGCGCCAACGCCAGCAGTCAGTATCCTCATCCAGTTTGAATTCGGCTTTTTCCTCTCCAGCAATAAACAGCTCTACCGTGGCCTGGCCGTCTAACTGGTCGAAGTAGGTGATCCTGATATCATAGTAGCCTGAAGGTTCATCGAAGGTGTAGGTGGCGGAGCCTGTACCACTGGTTTCCACTCCCCATTCTTCTACGAGTTCTTCCTGGAAAGGTGCATAGTTCTCGAGTTCCATTTCCTCTACTTCTTTCCCAATGCATGGTGTAAGCCCTTGTACTCCGGCATCGATCATGCCCTGCTTAAAGGCACGCATCAGTGAAAAGGATGCCCCGTCGTAATGTTTCAGGACCAGGCCGTTCACTCCGGCCGGGCTTTCCAAGGCGACCTTGATGCCCTCCCTGACAAGTTCCGGCGTGGCAGCCATGCGGGCGGCGATTCCTGATACAAAGTGCATATCAGGTCCCACGAATTCCCGGTTAGCAGCCAGCCATCTTTTGCGTTTCTCGAAAGTTTCGTTTTCCCTGCCCAGTTGCTCCTGGTGATCCTGGTTAACCAACGAGCCCAGGTAGGGCGCCACGGCTTTCATATCCATTCCGTAATCCAGCGCAGCTTCACCGCTCCATACCAAAACATCATTGAATCTGAGGTGACATTGGGGATTTTCCTGCTCTATCTTTTGGGCGATAAGGCGGTAAAATTCCGTGGTGGAATTTTTCCTGAATTCGATCCATTTAGCCCTTTCGGGCTGGGCATTTTTATTCTCCCTCAGGACAGGAATAGCTGCCTCAAGGTCGAATCCTGTCTCTCTTGCCCGAGCCACACAATGCCGGCAGAAACAGGTGCCGCCCTCGTCTATATCCAGGTTATTGAAAATCAGCTGGCAGGTCTGAATATAATCAACATCATAGTTGGCCGCAATATCTCCGAAGAGGGCGATCACATATTCACGCACATCCGGATGGTTGGGGCAGAACCTGCTTGAGTTCCACGGCTCCCCATCGATCTTTTTCTGCTGCCAGTCCTCGTTTTCCCTGACCAGAGCTTTGGGAATCGGGAAATGCGAAACCTCCGCCCCTACACTCAATCCCCTGGCACGGCAGGCATCTATGACCAGTTGCAGCCAGTCGGTTTCCCTTATCCACTTGTAATCCGATAACAGCGGTTTGATCTTTCCGTACCGTTCCCATTCCGGGAAGAATGAGCCCCGGGAATCCTCGGCATCGAATGTATCCCTTGCAGGATTGTGCGGGAATTCAGGGGCCTTGAACGGCCTGTGTTCCTCGTGCATGACAACAATGATGTAAAGGTTGTTCACCCCGATCATGGATTGCATATTATCCAGGATGTAAGTCATGCCTTCATCGTACATCGTCCAAGGCCGGATCTGTGTTCCGACCTCAAATTTCGAGGTGTAGTCAGGTTTCCACACCAGTGCCGTATTCGTTTGACCATTTTTTTGGCAACTCGTCGCAAAAACAAGCAGGCACAAACTGGTCATAACGGTAAGTTTTCTCATGTTTCTCAGTCCTATATAAATTTAAAACCAATCACGAGTGCTAGAAACAAACCAGGAGGATATGTCTCACATCAGAAGATATATTTCCCAGCTTCATTTAGCCCCTGAGTTGGACGATTTTGTGGCGGGGATAGGATACAAATTCCAGGCGGGGCCTGTCAAACTCACATCCGCCCATTCGGGGAGGGCGGGACTTGACATCCAAATTAGGACCCTTAAGAATACGAAGAGAGGTGCGGTGAAATGACATTATCGATTAGTAAGATACCCGCCACAATTTTAGCTAAATAAAACAAAATACAGGAAATAGATATGAAGATACGTGTATTGACTACACTTATTCTGTTTTTTGCCAGGGGACTTTTCGGCCAGCAGACATTAGTTCAGGATATTTCTGAAGCCGGCAAAGGTGCTGGAAGCGATTTCATCCTTGTCGCTGACGGTTCGGTCGCAGATTTGCTGATAGATATCAATGACAGCAAAACCGTGTATCTGGCCGCTAGACTCTTTGCGGAGGATATCGAAAGAGTCAGCGGACAAAAAGCTAAAATTAAGATGGATGTAAAATCGGCATCACCGATTTGTGTAATAGTCGGCACAATAGGCAACAGCAACATAATTAAAGAATTGATTAAACATAAGAGAATAGATGTTGGGGAGGTTGAGGGCAAATGGGAAGGCTGCCTGATTCAGGTGGTTGAAAATCCCTTTAAAGGAATAGAAAAAGCTCTTGTTTTGGCTGGCAGTGACAGAAGAGGGGCGGCTTATGGACTACTCGAATTATCAAAACAGATGGGAGTATCACCCTGGTATTATTTTGCAGATGTAGCACCCAAAAAGAGAGACGCCATATACATCAAGGGAGGCCGATTTATTCAGAAATCTCCTTCCGTCAAATACAGGGGAATATTTATCAATGACGAGATGTGGGGATTAAGGCCATGGGCCATGAATACTCTGGCCCCGGAGGAGGGTAAAGGAATAGGCCCGACAACATATCGGAAAATATTCGAGCTGTTATTACGGCTCAAGGCCAATCTGCTTTGGCCTGCGATGCATCAGCAGACGAGACCGTTCAATTATTATAAAGATAACAAAGTCGTGGCCGATGAATACGGAATCGTTATGGGCTCCTCTCATATAGAACCCATGCTGAGGAACAATATTGCCGGCGCCGAGTGGGATCGGGAATACCCTGATGAACCCTGGGATTATGTAACGAACAGAGAGCATATCTATAAATACTGGGAAGAAAGGATTAAAGAAAACGGGATATATGAAAATATCTATACCATAGGCAAAAGGGGTAAAGACGATGAGGCCGGTTCTGAAATCACCGTAAGCGTTCTGGAGCAGATATTTGCCGATCAACGAGATATCATGCGAAAGTGGGTGAGTAAGGATATAGAGGAAGTGCCACAGGTATTGATCCCCTATACCGAAGTACTGGGCTTATACAACCAGGGATTGAAGGTTCCGGACGATGTCATAATTTGCTGGCCCGACGATAATTTTGGCAACATACGCCAGTTGCCTGATAAAAATGAGCAACAACGTCCGGGAGGCTCGGGTATCTACTATCATTTTCAATGGCTGAATGGTGCCACGACAGCATATCCCTGGTTAACCACAACTCCATTAGCTCTTACATGGACGGAAATGAAAAAGGCCTATGACCATAATGTTAGAGAGCTTTGGATTGTTAATGTCGGGGACATAAAGCCGGCTGAAATAGGCATTGAACATTTTATGCAAATGGCCTGGGATATATCGGCTTTCAAGGAAAATATTCCCGCTGGATTTTTATTGGATTGGGCATCAAGAGACTTCGGCAAGGAATACGCTTCCCGGATTGCCGGTATCATGGCCAAGCATTATGAACTCGGATATGCACGCCGACCGGAACATATGGTGATGTTCGATGGTCGAGAAAATAAACATACCTATGATTGGTTCAGTCTCACGAATTATAACGATGAAGCACAAAAAAGAGTCGATGAATATGACAAGTTGATGAAGGAAACCGATGAAATCTATGATCTGCTTCCCATTGAAATGAAGGATCCTTTTTTTCAGATGGTCGCATATAACGTGAAATGTGCCGGGCTGCAGAACAAAAAGGTCATTTATGCCCAAAAATCTCATGCTTATGGTCAACAAAACAGAGCAAGCGCTGCCGTCTACGCGGCTATGGCTCAGCAGGCGGAAAATGGTATTCATGAATTGATTAATCACTACAACAGGGAGCAGGTATCCGTTGGCGATAAATGGGATCGTATGGCTTCCCTGCCTGGGCCATGGGGTGGACAATGGCAGCAATGGGCTATGCCACCTCTGGATCACTACTCCGGGAATGACGAACCGGAGATGAAGATCTCAATCGAAGGGGATTATGAAACAATGCTTCCTGGTTTCAGCGTGTACAACAAGGATAAACGATTTATTGATCTCTATAATATCGGGAATGGCGTTGTTTACTGGTCATCGCATGTATCTGATGATTGGATTAAGCTCAGTGAATCGTCGGGAGTTATCGATGATGAGCAAAGGATATGGGCAACCATCGACTGGAACAGAGCACCTAAAGGTAGAGATCAAAAAGGCTCAATAACTTTTAACTGGTCATCATCTGCCAGTGATGAATGGATGAGCTGGGATGATATGTCAGAGTCGGAAAGAGAAGAATATAAGGCCGGCACCATTGGTAACAGAGGACCTGGCAGTTTCTTCACAATTGATCTCACCGTTTTTAATCCGCTAACACCCTCTGTTGAATCAGTCGTGGGCTTTGTGGAAAGTAACGGCTATATATCCATTGAGGCAGAACATTATTCAAGCAAAGTCGACAAAGCATATGCCTCATGGAATATCATTGATGGTCTGGGAAGGACAGGAAGCTCCATCACCGTACTCCCAACAAACATTCCCAGTCATGTCTCCCTGGATGATATTATCGGTAAATCGCCCGTCCTGCTGTACGATCTTTATACTTTTTCGGAAGGGGAAGTGATAGTTTATTTCAACTGTATACCTTCTAATCCGATAAATGAAAATTATGGCTTACGACTGGCGGTATCTGTCGATAATGGAAAACCAATAATTGTATCCCCCGGTAGGAGAGATGTTATCGACAACCTCATGCAGATAAAAGCCAAACTGGAGATGGGAAATGAAGGCCGGCATAAACTAAAAGTATGGATGGTGGATCCAGGATTGGTGATAGATAAAATTATTATCGATACCGGTGGGATAAGGGGCTCATATCTGGGGCCGCCTGAGTCCGTGTATCATCGTTGACATGAAGGTCGCTCGCGAATTTCGCCTTCCGCACCCATTAGATTCGGGGATATTCTTTCTGTCGGCTTTATTGACCTTGATGGTATCCTTAGGCACCTTGAGCTTCCAGGCCATCAAGGCCGCCGCCTCCAACCCGGTCGATTCGCTGCGGCATGAGTGATTGAAGGCCTGAATTGTGTGATATCTCAGAATACCCAAGCATAACCCATTTTTACAAAAAATGTACTGTCTGATTGAGTAAGCCCGTAATCCTGACCTCCAAAATAGTTATCGCTGTATCCGATGAAGAGCACGATGCGGGGATTTATCTTGTAAGAGAATAACAATTGAGTGAAGAAACGTTTGTAATGGGAGTCGATATCGAACGTGTAATTAATGGGATTGTAATCATAATGCACATATTGAACGATGGCCCGGAAAAACGTGCGTACGTTGAATTGGTACACAGCCAGCAGCCCGCTGATATTCGCCGTGTACAGGCGGGCATCCAGAACACGCATCCTCTCATAAGTATGGTCAAGGGAAAGACGAAGATGCTTGCCGATATTGTAAATCAGCCAAGGATTAAGCCTGAGTCTTTTGCCCAGCCGCGTGTTCGCATAGTCAATTTGATCTCCAAATATGGTGAGTGCGGCCAATTGGAGGTTGGAGGCCGGCCAGAAACCCCCTCGCGCCATAAAATAGAAAAGATCGAATTCACGATTATTATAAGCTTCGCGTGTTCTCCATCCCCTTAGATAGAGGTCTGACTGCATAGTGCCGCTGTACGAAAACCAAAGGGAAGCTTGTCTGTTCAGCAGCTTTCCATCCCGTTCTGCAAAATAGTTGAACTCACTCCCGGCTCTGAACAATGACCACCACGAACCTGGCTTAGCATTCCATGTGTAGAGCAAACCTCCTTCAGCATTGCGATACCCCACCCGGGGAAAATAGCCCAAATCAGCACGGAATTTGGATCCGACCTCTTCGTAGTCACCCCACCAGCCCCACGTCCTTGAGTAGTGATCATACTCGAAAGAGATAAGCCCGTCGTTAAAAGAGCCGGACGGTTGATCAAAATCATTGACGACTTCATCGGGATACCGAGTGCTCGAACCGAGAACCAGCAGTTGGATTTGGTTCGTGGGAGTGAAACGAAAATCCAAGTCGAATCCGAATATCCTATTATAATAGTCCTTTCCTTCACGATCTGTCACCATCAAGCCCACGTTATATCTGCTGCCGAAATCCCGTTTGTAGCGAAAAACCGAAGATGTGTTTGCCATATCCAATGAGGTTGAGCTGGATCCCTGACTTCCCGGGAAGATAAGATTGGTTACTTCATCCCGGGCCACAAATGAACCGATCGTGTTTGCGCCTTCTTTTCCGGTCAGTTTAAATCCCCATGAAGGATCTCGTACTGTTCGCGGGTAGACTATGCTTTTGAGAGCGCTAAAAAAATCGGCCCCTTCAGTAAAAAAAGGCCGCCTTTCAGGATAAAAGAGCGCGAAGGGCTGGTTGATGTCGAGCTGGAGGGCATCGGCTTCGACTTGAGAGAAGTCGGGATTGCCGGCCAAGTTAAACGTTAGGTTCGGCGTGATTCCCCATCGAGCCGTTACTCCCAATTCAGCATCCTGATCACGTTTTTCCAGCCGTCCCTGTGGGAAATCCGGCTTGTCGTCTGTGCGTGCGGCGATGACGGTGGGATTGATCTCGATGTTGCGGCCCGGACTAACGCCTTCGAAGCCTTTGATCTTAACAGCTTGGCAAAGATAGCAGTTGTTGCTGCGATCTCTCGGGAAAAGTCCAATGTGATAGGGGTGTTCGCGGGGATAGCGGCGCACAGCATCGAATCCCCAGATCTGTGGTCCTTTTTTGCGCTGGAACCGCAAGGATGAAAAAGGGATTGCAATCTCCACCGCATAGCCCCAATCCGTGATCCTGCTGGCACATTCCCAGATCGTATCCCAGCCTGTGTCCTCACCACTCTGAGATTCGACTAGGTCGAATTGAACGCCCTGGGCTGTCACGATGAAATCAAAGCTTCGTCGCTCGTCATTGAAGGTGTCGAAGATCAAGGCGATCCAGTCGTCTCCCCCCAATGTATCACGGTCCCTCAAGTGGGCTCTTACAGCCGCAGGATCAGGGTCGTAGCATCGGAATGCTGCGTAGAGATTGTCCAGACTATAAGTAAGAAGAACCTCCGTGCGCACGGGCGGCGTGACATTCTCCCCTGGGCGGACCTCATAATTGAGTTCCAGTATAAGGGCCTTTTCCCAGGCCTCTTCATCCAAGACTGCATCAATTTTTATCCCAGAAGCAGCCTTGGGCACAACATAAGGATCCTCGACCGTTCCTGATCCTTTGTTCTTGAATCCGACGGCTTTACCGGACGCCGAGGGGACGAAGAATGCGAAAGGCATTAAAGCAAAAAGAAAAATATTAACCAAATGGTAGTTTCTAATAGTATCCTGCCTCCCCTATTTCATAATACTCAAATAAGAAAGAAGAGTTTAAAATGGAGTGCATTTTGGATAAAAGAGGAGCGAAAAGAAACTCCTGTATTCTTGATATTTGTATTGGAGCTGGTCAGAAGGTAGAATTGAGGCAAAAATTAAGCGGTTAGGGAGAAAGGAATGGCAAAAAGTACACTAAATGCCTAATTGCCACCATGGGAATAGAAATAGAAGGAGTAAAGCTAAAAAAATAATTAAATTGACAATGTCCGGAGAGATTCGAACTCTCGATCTTCTGATTCGAAGTCATATTACCTAGGGAAATGAGTTTCGGGGAAAAACCTCTTTTTGAACGCCCCATGTTTTGCTTTTGCTGTTTTTAGAATGCGTTGAAATTCTGGATCATCCCGAACAGAATCCAAGAAAGTATTGGTTTTCAGGTCTCAGGCTCAAAAGTCTCCCATTTGTGTTTCACTCTCTCCATGAGCTTCAGGAAGCGGGGCTCGCCGCGGATGTTTTCGAGGAAGGGGGCATATTCGTTTAAACACGGCTCAGCCTTCCATTCTTTTAGTTTGCCCTTAAACGAACCGAGAAGATATGGCTTCGATTCAGAAGATTTGCTGCCTATCTTCATTTAGCCCCCGAATTATTCTATCCTATTGTCTGTGATGCCTAACAATAGCACTTGGATTGATGGATAGCCGAGACTTAAGGCAGTAACAGGAATCTTCGGAGATGTCAGTGTTGCATTGGGGGAATTTCATGTCCCTTTATCCCCTAGCTGGGTATAAGAATAGTAAACTTAGTCAGGGTGTGTCAATGAGAACTCTGAGTAAAATCCTGAGCGGTCCGAATTTAGTAGTTACGGAAAGAGCTTGACTGAGATCATGCACACATATATGGTTAATTCGTACCGATGAGGAACCTTCATTTAAGATGAGACGAATATTTCGGCTGAGGGAAAAAAATGAAACGACGTGACTTTCTAAAGAGTGGGACGGCCTTGGGCATCGGAGGAATAATGGGAACAGCCAAATCCTACCCTGGGGCCGTGCGCCGGATGACCGATACGGACACCATGCCTACCGTATGGCTCGGCGAACTTGAAGTTTCGCGGCTGATCCTCGGCTCCAACCCTTTCTGGGGATATTCTCACAAGTCGCGGCAGCTCGATGAAGAAATGAGGCGACACCACACCGACGAAAGAATCATCCAGATCCTAGACGAAGCGGCCGAGTGTGGACTGACGGCCGTCGCCAGCCCTCCCGACGAACGCTGGACGAAGATCTGGACCGGCTACGTGTCGTCCGGAGGCCGGCTCAAGCTCTGGATCTCCCAGTGTCATGGGAGGCCCGAGCAGATGCTCGAAGAGATCGACCGCTCCGTCAAAGCGGGGGCTGCCGCGATTTTCATCCAGGGAGCGAGGGTTGAAGAACAATTCGGCCAGGGCAACTTTGACGTTCTCCGCACCTGGATCGAGCACATCAAGGAAGCCGGACTTCCGGCGGGGGCCGCGGCCCACTGGCCCGAAATCCACACCGAGCTGGAGCGGCGAAACTTCCCGACGGATTTCTATTTCCAGTGCATGTACAATGCCTCCAAGACGAATGACTACAGCCCTGCCGAGCGTGAGAAGGCCGTGGTGACCATCAAGCAGTTGACAAAACCGGTCATCGCCTACAAAATTCTCGCGGCCGGGCGTCTCGCTGCTGCAGAAGGATTCGAGCATGCGTTCGCCCATATCAATCGAAAGGACGGCGTCTGTGTGGGTATTTACGCTCAGAAAGCCATCGACCAGATTCGCCAGAACGCAACCTACACTCAATTGTTAACGGCGGGGTAGGGAGAATTCCCCCTGGCCGGACCCGAACCAGCACTCACCGCGAGGTGAATTGGATTTTGATTTCAGTGCGTCCTTTATGGTCGCACAGATTCGAACTGCCTGTCTCCTGTCACCCGTTGCAAAAGTGTTACACCTGCGTGCCCAAGTATGGAAGCACTCTCTTTATCAGCCTTTCCCAATTTCCTCCATAATCTCGAAACGGTCCGCGAACAAAGTGCCGCGTGTTAAGGCACCGACCGGAGTATCGAGGGTTTCGGTGAATGAGCGCTGGGCGTCTTCGTCTAACGAGAGAGAGGTGCCGCAATCACTACAGAATCGAGCGCTATCGGTGTTTTCTGACTCACACTTCGAGCATCTCATATGCCGTTTTCCCCTTGCACGGCAGGACTAGGATATAAATTCATGGTGGGAGCTGTCAACCTGTTATGGCGATTGATAGGTGGCGTGAAGAAGAGAGGCAATCCGAAGTCTGGTGGCTAAATAGTGCCCATAAGAGAATGAAATAGAAGGAAACAGAGACATTGCATTGTTTCTGCAGAAACAATACTTTAAGATAAAAGTTGCGAATATATGGAGAAATCGATTGCCTCTTTCCTCAGGATAGTTGGGACCTGTAAAAATATTGCGACAATAAAAAACTTATTCTTAGAACCCGCCAATAGAATGAATATGAATCACAAAAGACGAGATTTTATGAAAATGGTAGGTCTGGTAGGATTAAGCCGTATTTTCATCCTCTGTTTACTGATGGGAGGATTGCTGTTCCTTGGCTCATTGCAGCATGTTGGTGGACAGGAGACCCCGAAGAAGGGCAAACGACCATACGAGCTGGACTGGGCAGGTCGTTTTACGGATGACCATGAACCCCTGGTGGATTTTGAAAATATGGAAGGATGGACGGTTGAGACCAACAGGGGTTCTGCAGCAGTTAGCCGTTCTGAGGAGCAGAAGATATGGGGCATTTACACAGGTAAGATTTTATACCGGGGAAATACTGCAGGTGCCAGTTTTATAATACGCCCGCCTGGGCCTGTCTCCATAAAAGATCCCTTCACGGCTGTTAATTTGTGGGTGTGGAACGATTATTGGAAATGGGAAGAAGATAGAGGTAAGCCCATAGCTAAAATGAGTCTTCTGTTAGGCACAGAAAATGGAGAATCTTTTGAAATTCCTTTTTGCAGAGAACTGGATTGGCCGGGTTGGTATCTGTTGCATATCCGGCTTACCGCAAAACAACGTGAAGCATTTGCAAACGGTGGTATCTTTAAAGGTATCAGGCTATTCAATTGTTTGCTTGATGAGGAGGAATCTATTTTTCTGGATAACCTCTCCTTTTATCAAGAAGACCTAACGCCTCTAGAATATGATGTTTTACCCCGTCCGGGAGTGGATCTGGCGCCGGGACAGGACCTGGGTGTTCACACAGGTGAAGAACGGCTGCCTTTCCCAACGCGAGAGGAGACTATGCTTCCGGCAAATGTGAACCAAAATTACACTACGGAGTTGGTTCGCGAGGGTGAAACATATGTCTTTCGTTACCAAGGCGAGGATGGTGTGCTTGAATACAGGTACAAACCCCAAAGGGGAGATCTTGGCGATGTAACCTCCCAATGGATGGATGGCTCGTCCGGCACAATCCGTCCAATGGAGAATGGAGGCGTCAAATTAAAATTGAACGATGACGTTGAAGGATTGATCCAGGAACGTTTTGGCACCTATATTGCTAAAAAACCAGTCACACATGAACCAAAGAAAAAGGAATTAATTGACTGCAAAATTTCCGGGGAGACCCTGGCTGCAAAGTGGAAAGTAAGTGGGGAAGCACAATCGGCGGTGGTTGAATATGTGTTTCGTATCTGGCAGAAATCCCTTGTGACCGATATCCATTGTCTCGGGGGGGAGGTAGGAAAAGTCTCGTTAGGTAAAGTAAGTGATGCCCTAGATCCTAAATTGATTGATGTTCCGTACTGGGTAGGACGTCCACGAGTTTTACTTATGGGCTCATCTGAAAACCCGCTTTACCTGACCTCATTTGTCGATCATTATCGTACAGGATCATCCCGATTGTATTTTGAGAATGAAATAAAGGAGGATGGAGTTTACTGCGGAGGAGGCGCCCACTATATCCCCAAAACAAACGGCAAGCGCAATGACTGCCACGAAAGACTATTTCTTACACTCTCACCAAGGTTCGAGGAAACACTGCCCACCATACCCAATCCTGCTTCCCGCTGGAGGAACGAAGCGGCCAAATACCTGGTGTGCTACTATGCCGTTCAGGACCGGGAAGCTGACTATCTTCACTGGAAGAAAATAGCCCGCTACGGCATGAATAAGATCATTATGCTGGATTGGGAGACGTGTTGGAGGGATGGAGCTGAAAGCTTCACTTTCCGGACCAGCGCGGCTCCGGGAAAGGGAGGAGATGAAAATCTTCAGGAGTATATACGTAAGGTTCAGGATCTGGGACTTCGTTATTCCCTTTACAATAATTATGTCGATTTTGCCCCGGTCAATGCCTTATGGGACGAAGACATGATCATTCGTATGCCGACCGGAGGATGGCAGCAGGCATGGTTCCGCACTTACTCTCCAAAACCGGCAAAAGTGGTAAAAATATCCCGCATTATAACCTCCATAAATCAGGATAAGTTCAATCCCACGGCAGCAGGTCCCGATGTACACACTGCTGTAAGTCCCTGGTCCCGGGTCGATTTTGATGAACGTATGCCGGGAGCCGGAACCATGCTGACTCACTACTATTCCTATGGACAACTTTTACTTGAGCAGCAGGAAATATGGAACGGACCCGTATACAGCGAGTGCGGAAATAACTATTATTACAGCGGCCTGGTTACGGGCAGCGGTGCCTGCGATCATGACTACGACTTCGATGAGAAACCCTGGCTGGTTGATTTCTATCTTCGTAAAATGCAGCCCATAAGCTGCAATTGGAGCCTAGGTTATGGCGATAGAACAGAAGAAGATTGTGACCGCTTTTTTGCAAAAACTATCGCATTTGCAATGCCCGGAGGCTTTCTCGGAGGATGGAGGCAGGAGTTTGATTATCTGATGATCAGGGGATATTACATGCTCCAGCAATTGCAGTCCTCTTATTGCCGGGCTCAGATAAAAGATATTCGTTATGCCAACCATAAGGGGGAGTTGCTCGATGTTTCAACAGCTGTCTCAACCGGGGCTTACAATCGCTCTCAGATCAGGCTGGAGTATGACAACGGCTTGATAATATGGGTGAATGGGCATAAGCAAGATATCTGGAAAACACCGGAGGCAGATCTTCCACCGTCAGGATATTATGCCCGCGGCCCGGAAGGCAGTCTGGTGGTATCCAGTGCGCTTCACAAAGGGGAAAGGGCAGACTATGTGCACTCGCCGGCTTATGATTATATCGATGGGCGGGGAAGCTGGCTGGAAACCTCACGGGCAGCCAGCGATGGGCAACTCATCATACTAAAAAATGACGATGGCACACGCGAACTTATCCCATACGGAACAGAAAAATTTGCCATTGCCCTTGACAGTCAACCAAAAACTACGCTTGGTCTGGATATGGAAGGAAATGAAATAGGGCGGACAAAAGGGATACTTCGGGGCGGATTGTATCATGTTCAGCCGGTTTCGGGTGCCGTCAGCTATGTGTTAAAATTCTGAACACACCACTCCTAGCGGCGCTTGACATGACACGACGGATAAACCCGCATGTCTTGCATGAGAGCAAATCATGATATTGTCTATAAGAGCGACATGCCTCGCATCCCCTAGCTCAGGGATATCAGATTGTCGTCTTCATACTGGTCCAACTCACCAGATTCATTTTTCCCCAATACAAATGAGATGATCTTCGGTGCGGTAGTACCACCGCCCGTCCACCAGTGCGGGGCTGGCCAGAGTCCCCTCGCCAAATCGATTGATGTGCAACAGCTTGAAATCCGGCGCAGGATTGAGCACGAAGGTTTCACCTTTGTCGTTGGTAAAAAAGATCTTCCCTCCCACGGCAATCGGCGAAGCCGAAAAGCTTTCCCGAGAGGGCCGACCAAGCTTCAGCTGTCCGGCGAGTTCGCCGGTCTTGGCGTGATGACATGAGGCCACGCTTAGCATGTCGTTAATGGTATAAAGATAATCGCCGAGCAATAAGGGTGAGGGCACAAATGGCGAATCCTTAGGGATTTTCCAAGCGATGTGTGTGGAGGTTACATCACCCGATCCACCCGGACGAACGGCAATGGTGGGCCCTCTGCGACCCGAGCTGCAGTAGATCAGACCATGACCCACTACGGGTGTCGGAATCACCTCAGACGTGTTACCGCTGCAAAACCAAAGGTTGTCACCCGTCTGGGGATCGAAGGCATCGATACGGCGGCTGCTGCTGACAATGACCTCGACGCGATCACCCACCTGAACGGCTATCGGAGTCCCCCATCCGGGACGCGGACTCCGGTTCACGCGCCAGAGCTCCCGGCCTGTCTCTTTATCGATGGCGACCAGGAACCCGGGATTGGCGGGAGCGCTCCTGCTAAACGACCTCTGTTCCTGCAGCAGAATCAGCCTGTCCTTGTACAGCAGCGGCGTTCCTCCCGGGCCGTGGTAGAGATTGATCTCACCAAAGCTGACATGCCAGAGCACCTCGCCTTCGAAATCGACCGCCAATAAGCCCCCATTTCCGAAGTAGGCATAAACACGCTTCCCATCGGTTGAAACCGTCGCTGATGCGTAGCTGTTCTTCCCGTGGAGGCGTTCTGCCGTCTCCTGGGAAATCGGCGTCTGCCAGAGTCGTTCACCGTCAGAGCGTCTGTAGCAGAGTATCGATCGGCTCGAGCCATCCTGGGAGGCGGTTGTGAGGAAAATCCGGTCCCCCCAGATAATCGGCGACGAATGGCCACGTCCCGGCACCTCGACCTTCCAGATGACATTCTCTGTCCCGGACCAGGTGTCGGGATAGCCTTTGCTCTCGACTATGCCTTGTCCAGAGGGGCCACGCCAGCGGGACCAATACTTCATGGCCTCTCCCCCGGGCACGATCATGCTCACCAAAGGATTGGATGATTCCTGTGCGCGGGCGTAGCTGGAGGCGGCTGCATTTGTATCGGACAGAATGGTAGGTACTGCGGAAAATGCGATAACGACAAGCCAAAGTAGAGGGAATCGGTAGGCTGGCAACGCGAGACATCGCAGCCAACGTAAGGATTTCATCATGATGACCTCCTCCTTCTTTTAATCAAGTATCCTAAAGTCGACTGAACAACACAAGGATTGATGAGTGATATCAGATCAGATTCAGCCCAAGAAATGAGATTTCAGCAGTGCAATTGGGGCGCTTCATGTGCTGACTTCCCCTTGCTTTACAGACAAAAGATATAAATTCTTGGTGGGGGCTGTCAATATCGCATCCGCCACTTCCCGGGAGGGCGGGATTCGCGTCTTTCCAAAGGTCGAGGAGTTTCGAGTAGTGAGAGACTTCTCATTCGACGCAGACAATATTTCTTTCACCTTTTTTTCTTCGCAAAATACAGTTTTAGACTGCAGTAGAGCAAAGGGATAGGTAGAAAAATATTTAAGTATAAAAATACTGGATATGAGCTTTTGCCCAATACGATCATTTCGAATATATGGAAAGAAAACCAGATTGAAGATACGACTAGAATAAATATGGCATCTCTTTTCCGCCACCAGTGAGTTGCGAATCCTGCTACCATGATGAATCCAATAACCGGGCCCGAATAAGAACTCACAATGCAAAATATCAAATTCATCAAACCTAGAAGCAGCAAGATAATCAAAATAATTCGTTCACACAATGTTTGAATTCCTATCTTAGTGAATAATAAAAATTTCCTTTAATTAGGGTTCGCTGAAAAAAGCATTTAGGTTCATTTTCTTATATTGTTCGTTTCAGAGATTTTATCATCTTTGATTCTGTTTTTCTGCCTATCTCATTTT
>Ga0180438_10003228_pt1 | contig 24970 bp, 18 predicted proteins | sample SS_ome_12_FD_132455 | JGI IMG/M metagenome (GOLD analysis project Ga0180438, IMG submission 132455) | Hypersaline lake sediment archaeal communities from the Salton Sea, California, USA - SS_3_D_2 metaG | ecosystem: Environmental > Aquatic > Non-marine Saline and Alkaline > Hypersaline >... | reverse complement strand
GTCATGCGTCCTCACTTGACTGCGGACCCGGCTTCATGATACAATTATGATGCGTGGGGGTTGTGGGAGGCCGGGCGATACCGAAAAGGCAGGCAAATAGCCTGCAAAGCCCAACATATTTATTTTCAATGGGTTGCCGAAGATCGCTCAAGCGGTCCGGCAGCCCTTTTTGTTTTGAGGGCGCTCGGGTGTTGATGAGAAGACAGAACTTGCGATTACTGGGCATCTCTTGCATGGCCGTCCTTGCCATTGCCTTGCCGCTCGAGGCAGCGGAACAGGTCGGGAGAATAACCATCTACTCGCACCGCGAGGCCGAGAGCATGGCTCTGAGCGAGGAGGGCGGGGCCTATATCGACTTTCCGGGAGCCCGGCGGTACGAGCTCATGTCCGGCGCCTCCGAATGGTTCCCGATGCACTTGGAAGATGTGGTTGCGGCGGTGGAGCAAATAGACTTTCCCGTGCGCGACATCGATATAGACATAGTCATTCTGCATGTGCCGAGGGTCAATCTGGTGGAATCTTCCACCGAGGGATCCGTTATATTCCTCACCCCGGGGAGGGTGACTTATCCAATTGAGCATATTCACTACACTGTAGTCCATGAGATCGGCCATGCCGTTCACGGCGCCCTGATGCCGGACTCGGGGCGCATGCTCTGGCGCCGCTACGCGAGCCTCAGGGGCTTCGAACTCAATGGCGGGGGCGCGGATGTCCCCCATGCCCGGAGGCCCCACGAGATTTTTGCAGAGGACTTCAGGGCCCTGTTCGGCGGGGAAATTGCCAGGTTCGGGGGCAGAATCGAGAACCACGATTTGGCGCCCCCGGACCAGGTCGAGGGCCTTGAGGAATTCTTGCTTTCGCTTCCCGGCCTGGCCGGCCGGGGAGCCGGAGTAGTCGTGCTGCCCAATCCCTCGGTCTCCGAGGTGCTGGTCAGGGGAGCGCCCGGCGAGTGCCCCGAAGGCCTTTATGACGTAAGGGTGTTCGACGTCAGGGGACGGCTCGTGCGCGACCTGAGCCGGCAGGCCGGAGTCCCCGAGATCACCTGGGACGGCCTGGACGCCGCGGGTGACCTCGTGGCGCCCGGAGCCTATCTCGTAACCGGCAGGGTGGGGGATACGGCCTTCAGCAATAAAGTCGTACGAATACTGCCCTGAAACACTTGCAGTTTGCACGCCGCTTTTGCAGCCTGCAAGCAAGGTTGCAATATGTATCATCCCCCCCGGCCCGGGAGTCACAGGGCCTTTCTTAACTTATCTCTTATCAACACAATCGACCGGCCGCACATTCGCCACCTGTGGCACGCCTCTTGCTGAATCAAAGGGCTGAGACGTATGGCACTCCGTGTCAATGACGATGGGCCTTTGGAAAGTTGTAGGAGGTGACGTGAACCTATGAGAGCACTAAAGAAGCTTCTACCCGTCGTTGCAGTGACAATGCTTTTTGTGATGGCTTCGTGCGGTTCAGATGAAACGGTGGCCCCAGCGGACACCGTGCCGCCGGTCGCGCCGGTCGGTATGGCCCTGGATGACGAAGCGTCTCGCGTGAAGATTTCCTGGGCTTCCAATGCAGAACCGGATCTGGCGGGGTATAACGTATATTCCTCGGGTCAGGAGGAAGGGCCTTATTCCAAGGCCAATGAAGACCTCCTGCTCTGCCCGTGGTTCTACGATTCCCCCGTCACCATGGAGGTCACGTACTACAAGGTCACCGCGGTCGACGAGAGTGGAAATGAGAGTGCTTACTCAGACATCATGGGAGTCTACTTCAACAACATGGGAGGTCGCAAGTCGCCCTCAACCTATGTTGAATAAGATGTGAGCTTCTCTCGAGCGCGAAAAGGCTCCCCCCCTTAAAGGGGCGGGAGCCCTTCGCTTATCCAGCCTCTTTATATCGCCTGCCCGGACGCTAGACGAAACGGAAAAAGTCCAGGAACCATGAGCAGGCAAATGAATGGACTATAAATCCCCCCAGCCCAATCGCGAATGCCAGTCCTATCTTCTTCATTTTTCCGGCTCCTTCCGGCATACTTATCCCTCTACCTGAGCCACCAGAAAAGATCGAGAATGGACGGGGTGAGTCCGGTCAGAAGGAACATGACGACGAAGTTCACGGCCTTCGCCTCCTCTCATGTTTGCCCCTCGCCAGCCGGGGGGCCTAGCGGGTTTAACCGCCACCATTCATATCGGCAGGTCGGGAGGGGGGGCTTTAGCCTTTTTTTGGGGTCCAGGTCGGCTGGGTGGAGGGTACCGGGAAGGCCTTTATTTTGAGGGCTAGAGCCGTCAGGTCATCATGCGGTTTACCGTTTCCGTGGCGCGCCACGTCGCTGTGTATTGTCTCAAGCACTTCGGAGAGGGGCATCTCATAGGACTCCACCAGTCGGCTTATGAGCCGGTCCTCGCCGTACAGATCGTCGTCCGGCCCGATCTCTTCGGTGATGCCGTCGGTGTACAGGAAGAGGAGGTCGCCCTGCTCGAGGTCCAATATGGTGTCCTCATAAAAGGCGTCCCTGTCCACTCCGATTACCAGGTGGGTTATGTCGAGCCTTCTCACCCGCCCGTCCGAGCCCACGACGAAGGGCGGCGTCTGGCCGGCGTTGCAGTAATGGAGCTTCCGCTGCTCCAGGTCGAGAAGGCCATAGAAAATGGTTACGAAGGTCTCGCCCGAGGTCTGGTTGCAGACGACTTTGTTGAGCGCATAGATCACTTCCGAAGGCGTCCTGCCGGGGCCGGCCTCGGCGCGGAGGCTCGACTGCAGCGACGCCATGAGAAGCGCCGCCGGCACGCCCTTGCCCGAGACGTCCGCGATGGCAATGCCCACGCGGTTCTCGCTCAGCTGCAGTATGTCATAGTAGTCGCCGCCCACCTGCTCGCTCGGACGGTTCATGGCATGGGTCTCCAGACCCCGCACTCTGGGGAAGGACTTGGGCAGGAGCATCTGCTGGATCCTGCGCGCCACCTCCAGCTCCCGCTCCATTCTCTGCTTCTCGGTCGTCTCCCTGTAGAGCCTGGCGTTCTCTACGGCCATGGCGACATGGTCGCAGAGGGTCTCGAGAAGCTCTACGTCCCGGCCCGAATAGAACTCCTCCGAGAGCCTGGGCCCGAGGACGAGGAAGCCCAGGAGCTTCGACTTGAGTATGAAGGGCGTGACAAGGGACACGCGGGCGCGCGTCAGCGACTCGAGCTCGTCCCGGTCAAGGTCGATCGGCCTGTTTGATGCCCTCATCCGCTCCAGGTTCAAGGTGGCCTCGGTTCTGGTAAGATGCCTCGAGAGGCTCCCGGACGGCTCGAAACGGCTGAGTAACCTCGTGTCCAGGTTGGCGGCGCATATGGCGTGGAAGTCTCCCTGGATCTCATCATACAGGTAAACGGCGCCCGACGAGGCGTGAAGCACTTCGGGTACCCTGATGCTTAGGTATGAGCAGAGACTGTCCAGGCTGAGCATGCCCGAGATCGAATGCGTGATGCGCTTCAGGATTCTCCTGTAGTTATAGTCCTCCTTGAAGAAGACGCGGTCTATCGCCGCGCTTATCCTGCGCCTCAGGGGGGAGAAGAGAAGCGTGATGGCGAATATGGAGATCACCGAGAAGAGGAGGTCGGCTCTTCCTATGAACCGGGAGGCCAGTCTTCCTATACCGTATACGACCACGAAATAGACCGAAGCCAGTATGGCCGTAAGTATGGTGTAAACGAGGCTCCTGCGCACCACGATGTTCACGTCGAACAGGCCGTACCTCACGATGGCGTGCCCGAATGCCACCGGGATCAGAATGAGCGGGAACACTGCGTACTTCTGGCCGGGAATGTCGGTCTCTGGCCTCAGGCTCATTATAAGGAATATGGCGACGAGAGGCAGCGTCCCGGCGACCGTCCCCCATACGACCAGCCGGAGTTTGCGCTTTACGGCCGCCGTGGGAGCGTTGCGGTAGGATTGCACGAAGGCAACGAGTCCCAGAATGAAGTAGACGACGAAGTAGACAGCCGTGACGCTCTCGAAGATAATCAGCGAGCGGCTGTACGTCATGCCCCTCCTGAACACCATGATGTTGAAGAACTCCGAGAAGATCAGAAAGACTACTGCGGGTATGTAAAGCAGAGCTTCCAGCCTCGGGACGCGGCGGAGTACGGCCTTCTTCACCGGGAATACCAGGAAGAAGTGAAGCAGAAATGCGGGGAGGAAGAGCACCATCATGTCGTACATTATGGCCTTGTACAGGTGGCGGGCTGCGCCGACTTCATAGCTCACGATATTGGCGAGCAGAAGGCCGAAGGCCACGCAGAAGAGATAGAAGACGAGCGCCACGCGGTCGGCCCGCCTGAAATAAACGACCAGGCCGATCAGCATGAAGCTGAGGCCCACCAGGACGAGCATGAGCTTCCTCAATATCTCGGCCCTGGGCTGCTTGCCGAAAGTGACGGGCACGGTGAACCTGCGCCCGTCGCGCGCGATCTCGTAGACCACTGTGTCGCCCGGCCTTGCGTCGGCAATGCAGTCCGAAGCCTCTTTCATATTGGCGCAAGGAACGCCGTCAACGCTCAGTATGCGGTCTCCCACCTTCATGCCCGACAGGCGTGCGGGGGAGTCGTCGGCGACCCGGCTCACTGTGACGTTCCTGGTGACGATGCCGCTGTAAGGCTGGCTGGGGACTCTGGCCGCGACGAAGACTTCGACGGCGAAAAGGGCGACCGTGATGATTACGGCGGCGATGCGAAGCCTGGCATGGAGCCGGTATCTGGGCACCTGATGGTTGGAGAGCTCGTGCTGGTCACCAGGTGCAGCCTTCATTTGCCGACCTCGCGGCGGTGTTATAATGTTGTATTAGAGCCAACTCCAATTCCAAGTTATGTAGGGATTCCGCGGGTTGTCAAGCTTTTTCGGCCCTCCAAAAACCTCTTGCCATGCGGCCTGGCAACTGATAGTTTACTTCCCGTAGCGAGGAGGAATCAATTGTCCAAGAAAGGTAAACTCACCAGGAAAGAACTTAAAGAGGACCATTTCGCCGAGACGGTTGGCGAGGCCGTGTTCTATGTGAAGCACCATTCCAGGCGGATCGTCGGCGCGCTTGTCGTGATCATAGTCATCGTGATCGGCGTCACCTTTTCCATCAGGCAGAGAAGGGCCGCGGAGATAGAGGCGCAGGCCATACTGGCGCGCGGCAATTTCGATTTCAAGCAGGGCAATTACGAGGCGGCTTTACGGACGTATTCGGGCATCCGCCAGAGGTACCGCGGGACCTGGAGCGCGGCCGATGCGACGTTCTTCTCGGGCAACGCGTATTTTGCCGCCGGCCAGTACGACTCGTCCGCGGTGCTCTATGACGAGTACCTCAACCAGGGCAAGCGCCGGGACGATCTCACGGTGTCGGCCAAGATCGGTATAGCGCAGTCTCTCGAAGAGAAGGGCCTGTACGAGGACGCCGCCAACAACTTCCTCAAGACTCAGCAGGAGCACCCGGACAATGTGCTCGCCAAGGACGCCCTCCTGGGCGCCGCGCGGTGTTTCCGCCTGGCGGGCAGTCTGGACCGCGCGATAGAGATCTACAATGACCTTATGGATGCATATCCCGACTCCCGGGAAGCCGAACTGGCGAGAATGCAGGTTCTCGAGCTAGAGGTAAGGTCTAAGAGAGGTTCATGAGCCACACCCCGCTCAGAGTCGCTTTTCTCTGGCACATGCACCAGCCCCACTATAAGGACCCCCGGACCGGCATTTACCGCCTGCCATGGGTGAGGCTGCACGCCCTCAAGGACTATCATGACATGGCGGCCCGGCTCGATGATTTTCCCGGGATAAAAGCCAACTTCAATCTCGTGCCCTGCCTTGTCGAACAGATTCTCGACTACGCGAGCGGCTCGGCTCTCGACTCGCATCTCGAGCTCTCGAGAAAGCGCGTCGGGTCTTTGAGCGAGGCGGAGAAGGTGGCTTTCTTAAGAAATTCCTTCATGGGTAACAGGGGCACGGTCATCGAGCGCCACCCGCGCTACAGGGCCCTTTATGAGAAATGCGGTCCCCTGGGTTCGGAGCTGGAGGCCAGGGCCGCTCTAAGGCGCTTCTCGGAGCAGGACCTCCTGGACCTCCAGGTATGGTCCAACCTGGCCTGGTTCGATCCGGCCTTCCGGCGCGAGCCGCTGGTCGCCGACCTGCTCGCGCGCGGCAGGGGCTTTACCGAGAAGATGAAAGCCGAGCTCATCGAGAGCGAGTTCAAGATCATCCGCAGCATAATTCCCAAGTACCGCGAGCTGCTTTCAGCCGGCCGCATAGAGATTACGTTCTCACCTTATTACCACCCTATACTCCCGCTTCTGTGCGACCCCGAGAGCGCGCGCGACGCGGTGCCCGGCATCGCTTTGCCGCCCAGGCCCATGAGATTCCCGGAGGACGCGGCGCGGCAGGTGGAGCTGGGACGGGCCTATCAGGAGGAGGTGTTCGGGTTGGCGCCGGAAGGCATGTGGCCGCCGGAGGGGGCGCTTTCGGAGGAATGCCTGAGGGTCGCATGCGAGGCCGGTGTGCGGTGGGTGGCCGCTGATGAGACAACGCTTGCGGCATCCCTGGGCGTCAAGCTCAGGGAAACGCCGGCTGCGGGCACCGGTATGCCGGAGGTTCTCTACAGCCCGCACCGTTATGCTTCTGGTGGGAGGGAGGCCGTTCTCGTCTTTCGAGACCGCCTGCTTTCAGATCTCATAAGCTTCTCCTACATGAGGAAGCGCGCGGAAGATGCGGTCAACGATTTCATTGGCAGGCTGGAGAGTATCAGGAAGGAACTTGGAAGCGGCACACGCCGCGCGCTGGTTCTTATCGCATTGGACGGCGAGAATTGCTGGGAGTATTACGACCAGGACGGCGACGTCTTCCTGAGAACTCTCTACAGAAGGCTATCGGAAACCGGCTCGATAGAGACGGTGAGAATATCCGAGGCGCTTCGTGACATGGGCGAGCTTCCCACTGTCGACAGGGTTGCGACCGGGTCCTGGATCGGCGGCAATCTCGCGACATGGATCGGCGGCGAGGAAGCCAACCGGGCCTGGGAGCTTCTCCGTGACGCGCGCGAGACTCTGGAGGACGCGCGGCGGGGAGGAGGCCTTGAGGGCGACGCCCTTGAGGCCGCGCGGAGGAACATATACGCCGCGGAGGGGAGCGACTGGTTCTGGTGGTGGGGCCGGGAGTCGGGCTGCGTGGAGGAGTCCGAGTTCGACGCCCTGTTCCGCACTCATCTCATGCAGGTCTACCGCGCGACGGGTGCCAGGTCCCCCGCGTCCATCCTCAAACCGGTGGCCGACGCGTGCGCGCCCGGCCGCGCCATAAGCAAAGAACCGGTGGCCTTCATGAGGCCCGTGCTGGACGGGAGGGTGACCACTTTTTATGAGTGGAAGCTAGCCGGCCTCTATGAGGCGTATAAAGACGTTTATGCTCATGGTAAGGATACCGTAATTTCTGCTATATATTTCGGTTTCGATGAGGAGCATCTCTTTCTCCGACTGGATACCAATATATCGCCGGCCGCTCCCGAATTCGCCGACCTCACCTTCAGGATAGAGTTCATAGCCCCGCGGCGCGTCTCGGTCCATTTCAGAGCGCCCGGTCCCAGGACAGCCGACGAGATAGATCTCAGCGTCGAGGCGGGCGTCCCGGCCGCCGGGGCCAGGGGGGCTGCCCTGCAGGTCACCGAGCTGGCGATACCTTTCTCCAACGTGTCCGCTCCGGCATCGAGCACCATCTCGCTGAGGGTCGCGGTCTGGCGCGGAGATAAAGAAATAGAGAGGCGGCCCACGTGCAGGGCGATCAGTCTCAATGTCCCGGGTCCCGACTTCGAAGCAGAAATGTGGAGCGCCCTCTAGACCGCCTGCCGCCTCAGCCGTCATATGCCACATCCCAGCCCGGAAGGCCGTCTTCATCTCGAGCCGAGGTCATGGGGCGGATTTTCGCCCATGGCTATTGACTTCGGATATGGGAGGGCAACGTCGCATAATCTACATTATGTAAACTTATAGCATATACTCAAATTTACGGGGTGTTGGGAAATACGGCTGCATCTCAGGTGCCAGGCCCCGATCGCAAAGAAGATGGCCTGCGGGGTCTCTGAGGGCCTGAGGGGCACGATTCCGGGGCCGGAATCGGCCTCAGCGGGGCGTTAAGCGTCCGGCTGGCGGTCGTACTTGAGAAGATAGCCTGGGGGCTCTTCGAGGCGTTTGACGACCTCGAATCCGGCGCGCTCATAGAACTTCCGCGGGCCTGCCGGCCAGTGGACCGTGTCCGGCCAGGCCGGGTTGCGGTCGCCCACGAATACGAGGGCACCTCGAAAGTGCTTGAAGACATCGCTGTCAAGCAAATGCATTAAAAGGGCGTTACCCACGCCTTTCTTCTGAGAAGAGCCGGGGACCCAGAGGCATGTTATAAAGAGGTAGTCGCGGTAGTCGGTTCCCAGGGACGGCAGTACGGCCCCCTCGCCGCCCTTGCGCCTCCTGCAGGGGCAGAAGTCCTCGTGGTGGAGCATGTCCCTCGGCATGAACTCTATTATGCCGACGGGCGCACTGCCTCTGTAGGCGATGAACGAAGACGGCGAGAACATCTCATTGATTTTCTCAATCCAGGCCCTGTTCTCCGCGACGATCTCGCTGCTTTCCCAGTTCTCAAGATGACTCCAGCAGACATGAAGGCGGTCGTTGAGATTATCGGGGCCGATCGGCTTTATCCGGACCTCGCTATAAACCTCGCCAGAGGTCACTGCCCTGCCTCCCTCCCGGGCCTGATTCTCTTCCTTGGCTCGCAAGTGTGTTTTTAACGTAGGCCGTTACATATTGTCAAGATGTTTAGTGGCTATTTCTTCGGTGGTTGAGAAGCAGGGGCTTCAGGTGGCGGTCTTTAGAAAGGCCAGAATACCGGGATCAGCCATACGGCTATGCCCCAGAATATGAGATTGAGCGGCACGCCCACCTTCGTGAAGTCTAAGAAACGGTATCCCCCCGCCGTATACACCATGGTGTTTGTCTGGTAGCCGACCGGCGTCGCGAAACTCGTGGACGCCGCGAAGGTGATGGCTATGAGGAAAGGCCTCGGGCTTACGCCGAGGCCCGCGGCAACCGAGATGGCGATGGGCGCGATGAGTATCGCCGCGGCGGTGTTGGACATGGTCTCGGTCAGGACCGCCGTGACTATGTAAATGACAGCGAGCACGGCCAGCGGGCCCGCCGGCGACGCGCGGCCCAGCGTCGAGGCCGCGAGCCAGTCCGCCGTTCCCGTCTGACTGATTGCGAGCCCAAGGGGCAGCATCCCTCCCAGGAGAAAGATGATCTTCCAGTCAATCGCGTCGTACGCTTCCTGTATGGTTATGCATCTCGTGAGGACCATGGCGAGGGATCCGAAGATGGCCGCGTACAGTACCGGCAGCACGTGTAAGGCGGCGAGCGCGAGCACTGCGCAGAGGATCCCAAGCGAAAGCACGGCGCGCTCCTTGCGGAGATAGAGCTCCGTGAGCTCGTTGGTTACCACAAGATGCGGCGACTTGAGGATGCGGGCCACATTCTTTGCGCCGCATTGAAGAAGCAGGCTGTCTCCGGGTTCGAGCTTGATGTCGGACAGGCTCTCCCTTAAGACCCTGCCGCGGCGTTGTAAGGCGAGGATCACGCAGCCCCAGCGCCGCGCTATCGCCGAGTCCTTTATGGTGCGGTTGACCAGGCGCGACTGCGGCGGAACCAGGGCTTCGACGAGCTGAACCTCGTCCGACCTCAGTTTCTCGTCGCTCACCTGGGATTCGGCGATGGTCTCGAGCCCGAGCGCGTCCTTGGACTTCATGAGGCGGTCGGCGCTGCCGTGTACCAGGAGAACGTCGCCCTCTTCCACCGTCTCTCTCGCCGCGGCCCAGATGTCGGCGCCGCTCCTTATGATCTTGATGAGCCTCGTGCCGTCGGCCCTATCGCCGACGGCCTCCTCCCATGATTTCCCCACGAGCGAAGAACCCTCCGGCACGATGAATTCGGCAAGGTAGTCGGCCAGCCGGTACTTGTCTATGGTCCGGGTCTCGCCTTCCCTCTCGGGCAGCATATGGCGGCCCACCAGGACGAGATACGCAATCCCCACGGCGGCCATCACCGCGCCCAGGCGCGCGAACTCGAATATGCCGAATCCGGCGAGGCCCGCCGAGACGGCGAAGGAGTTTACGAGGATATTGGTGGAGGTCCCCACGAGAGTGCACACTCCGCCGAACTGGCTTGCGAATGAAAGCGGCATGAGGACGCGCGAGGACCTGACCTTTCTGCTCCTTGCAAGGGCGATGGCGACAGGGATGAAGATGGCGACGGTGGCCGTGTTCACCACCACCGCCGAGAGCACGCCGACGGTAAGGCACAGCGTGAGAAGGAGGCTCGCCTCCCCCCCGCCCGCGAGCCTGTCCAGGCGCCTTGCAAGCCAGTCCACCAGGCCCGTCCTTACGAGGCCGGCGCTCAATACGAACATGCATGCGACTATCGCGGTTGCCGAGCTTGCGAATCCATAAAGCGCCTGGGACGGCTCGATGAGCCTCAGGAGAAGAAGCGCGGCGAGCACGCATATGGCCACGACATCGGCCCTCAGGCGCTCGGTTACAAAGAGCAACATAGCGCCGGCGGCGACCGCGATGACCAGAATGGACTCGGTTCCGGGCATTAGCACTTCCTTTCTGGAGCTTACACCTTAACAGGAAGGCCTTAAGGCTTCAAGAAGGCAGGCGTGCGGGTTTCAAGCGGGCACGCGCGCATGGAATGCGCCGGGCATAGGGCCGATGGCATGCGTCATAGCGTCGGTCGCGTGCCCGGGCGACAAAGGGCCGGGGCGCCGGCGTAACCGGCGCCCCGGAAGACTGATGAGAGATGGAGCTCTTTATTGCTAGTCGGCGTTCACCACAAGCGTGCCTGCCAGCATGTCGTGCAGCGCCTGCTTGCGCTGGGTGAAACCGGCCATGATGAAACCGATGAGCAGCGTCATGCTCGAGAGTATTTTGCCGTAGTAACGGGCGCTCGCCCTCATGAACGTGAGGCGGTTACAAAACTGGTCGGTGACCGCCATTCCCAGGGCCATCTTGCCGATGGTGGCCTGGTGCCTTGAACTCTCCATGCCCGCCCAGTAGAGCCATGGAGCCGCTACGGCGATCAGTACGCCCAGGATACTCATGCCCGGGCCGCCCACGCCGCCCAGCCCCACGCTGAATCCCATGGCGGCCGACAGAATGAGAATGACAAGGCTCACGATGACTATGTCGATAAGAAACGCCGCGAACCTTCTCCAGAAACCCGAATAGACAACATTGTCTGTGGTCTCTTCCACGTCGAACCCTCCTCGTTCGGGGAAAGCACGTTCCCCATATGCCCCTGTAATCGGACGATGGGTCGCCGGGCTTTAGGGTTTTTCATTGGAAGGTATTGCCGGGATTAACATCTTTTGGGGTCGTTTGGGGACTATTGGGCCATGAGCTCGACAGGCAGAAAAAAGGGCGCGCTGCAGCGCGCCCCCTACAGTTTGACTTCATCTATGACTTACTGCTATCCATGCAGCTGCCAGTATGTCTGTGTACTCCTACCCTTCTTCCTTCGGCAGGGGTTCATAGACCCCGCCCAGGTTGTCCGCGAGGAACTTCTCGGCTATTGCGTAGAACTTTATCCTGTTCTCGGCCTTGAGGAATCCATGCCCCTCGTCCTCGAAGAGAACGTACTCGTAGGGGATGCCGCGGTCTTCCATGGCCGCCACTATCTGCTCGCTCTCCGCCTGGTTGACGCGCGGGTCGTTGGCTCCCTGCGCGATGAGCATGGGAATCTTGATCTGGTCTACCTTGAATAAGGGCGACCTCGACTCGAGAAATTCCTTCTCGGTCTCCGGGTTGCCCACCCTGCGGTAGAAGAGGTCGAGCAGCGGAGTCCAGTAGGGCGGAATCGTCTCGATGAAGGTGATGAGGTTGGAAGGCCCGACGCCCGCCACTGCGCAGGCGAAGAGATCGGGCGTGAAGGTCGCGCCCACGAGCGCCGCGTAACCGCCGTAGGACCATCCGAAGATGGCGACTCTATCCGGGTCGGCGATGCCCTGCTCGACCGCCCAGTTCACGGCGTCCACGAGGTCATTGTGCATTTTGCCGCCCCACTCCTTGTCGCCGGCGTTTAGGAATTCCTTGCCGTAACCTGTGGAGCCGCGGAAGTTGACCTGGAAGCAGGCATATCCCCTGTTGGCGAGCCACTGCGCCTCGGAGTTGTAACCCCAGGTGTCCCGCGCCCACGGGCCTCCGTGCACGTTTAGAACCATTGGCAGGTTCTTATGCTCGACATTAGGCGGATAGGTGATGTACCCGTGTATGGTGAGGCCGTCCCGCGATTCGAACGATACGGGCTCCATCTCGGCCAGAGTGTATTCTGCCAGGTCGGGCTTGTGATAGAACATGAAATCGCCCGTCTTGGCCCCGCGGTCCCAGGTGTAATATGACACGGGCCCGTCGTCCTCCGTAAAGCCCACTATCCAAACCTCATCGTCGTTGTCGCGGCTGCTGATGAAGTAGTCGCCTTCCTGGAGCTCCGAGATCATCTCCACGTCCTTCTTGATGGTGTCATCGAGGATGAGCCAGTCGGTTCTATCCCTCAGGAAGAGCACGGCTTGGATTTCCCAGGTGTCGGGGTTCCTGACGATGCCGGATACGTCATAAATGGGATCTTCGGCGATGACCTTGTCGATCTCCCCGTTCTTGAGATCGATCCGGACGAGCCGGGCCGCGTTGACGCCGCGGGAGTCCATGCAGTACATATAACGCCCGTCCTTGCTGAATGTCTCGGGGTAGCTCGACAGGGCGTCATCGGGTCCCCAGGTCAGGACTTTTTCGAAACTGTCCTTCTCGTTTTCCCTTATCAGAAGATCGAATCCCCCCTCTGGAGTGGTCGCCAGCGCGCCGCGGAGCTTCAAATCGAAGTCCACCAGCCAGCCCACTATATTGCCGGGATTCCGGGCGACCCTCTCCATCGAGCCGTTCTTGAGGTCGAGATGATAGACGTCGAAGAGGCGCGGGTCTTCCTTGTTCATCGCAATGAGCATTTCATCGGGATGATGCCTGCTGTACTCGACGATCTGCACCTGGGTATCGGCACCCTCGGTGAGCGCCTCGTTCTCGCCGGTCTCGACGTTCGCCCGGTAAAGCTGCCAATTCTCATTCCCGCCCACATCCTGAAGGTACATGATGTGCTTGTTGTCCTGTGCCCAGAAGTATCTGACTATGCCCCGCTCGGTGTCGTCGGTCACCGGCCTGGCGTCGTCCATTCCTATGGTCTGAACCCAGACATTGAGTATGTCCTCCACCGGCGCGATCCAGGCCATCATGGTCCCGTCCGGAGAAACCCTCGGGGCGGCCTTCTCCGGGTTGCCCATGAGGACTTGCCTGGGGACGATTTTGACGGTCTCGCCGCCGCAGCCGACCAGGTAGACGGCCGCAAGCCCGAAGACCACTAAACAGATCAACCACGTGGTCCTTTTGAAGTCCATTTCTTCCGCTCCTTTCGCGTCTCGGCGCGACCGCCGCGCCGCCCGGACCCACACCTACGGAATTATTCCCCGGCTCGGGGTCAATTCCTGATTGGCAGAAACAGAGGCATAAGGTCTTCATCACCCCTGTTCAATGAGTCATTATCCACCCCCCCATGGCGAAGTCAAGCTCATAAAAGCCCTCAAGGAGCAGGCCTATTCGCGCCCGGGCCCGGCCGGCCCGGCCTCTATGCCCCTGGCCATGAGCAGGCTCTCATAGAGCCGGTCGAGCTTATCGAGCACCGTGGCCGGGGAGTAGCGCCTGACGGCGGCCTGCCTGGCGGCGCGGCCCATCGACTCCCGCTTCCCGGGATCGGCCGCGAGGCCGGCGACGGCGGCCACAAGGGCGGCCTTGTCGCCGCTCGGTATGAGAAGTCCCGTCCCTGGCTCTTCCAGGACCTCGGGGATGCCGCCCACCGATGTTGAGACTATGGGCCTTGCGGCCAGCATGGCCTCCACCAGGGATACCGGGAGTCCCTCCCGCACCGAAGTTATGACATAGACGTCCATGGCGGCGAGCACCTCCGGGATGTCGGTGCGATTGCCGAGGAAGAGAACTCGTCCCTCCAGGCCGAGGCGCCGCGCTCGGGCCTCGAGGTCGGCCCTCAGCCGGCCGTCCCCCACGATGAGGAATCTCATACGCCCGTCGGTCCTGAGGAGTTCATGTGCCGCCTCAAGGAAGAGGTCATATGCCTTTGCGGGAACCAGTCTTCCAACGGTTCCGACGACGAAATGATCGTCGATCCCGAGGTCTCGTCTAAAGGCCCTGCGGGTCGCTTCGTCCACCTCGAACCTCTCCGGGTCTGCGGCGTTCTCGATCAGGACCATCTTGGAGTCGGGCGTTCCCTCATGCTTCTTCCTCAAGGTGCGGATGTCTTCAGAGACCACTATGCGCATGTCGGTACGCAGGAGGGCCAGGCGTTCGAACAGGTGATGGTAAGGCTTCTTCCAGAGGGTCTTGCCGTGCTCATGCGTTACAATAACCGGCGTGCCGGCCAGCCAGGCCGCGAGCCTCCCAACGAGACCGGGCTCGAATAGATGCGTATGGAGAACGGAGATGTTCTCCTTAAGCAGAATGTCTCTGAGTCTCGTCACGGTCCTGACAAAATACCTTCTCCGGTAGCCCAGCTCGAATACCCTCACACCCGCCCGCTCGAGCTCGGGCGCGAACTCGCCCCGTTCCAGCATGCAGCAGATGGAGTGATCGAAAGCGCTCTTCTTGAAGTGGGGTCCCAGGTAGTAGAGGTTCCGCTCCGCCCCTCCCGCGGTGAGGCTCCCGATCAGGTGAAGAACCCGCGTCTTAGGAGGAGGCATTCGGCCCTCTCACGAAACTACGAAGTTGATGAGCTTGTCCTTGACGTATACGGTCTTTCTTAAGGTCTTGCCTTCGAGCCACTTGGCTATGGACTCGTCCTGGCGCGCGGCCGCTTCGGCTGCGTCCCGGCCGGCGCCCGCCGGCACGCTTATGCTGCCGCGGAGCTTCCCGTTCACCTGGACGACCACGTTCACGCTGTCTGTTTTGAGCAGCGCCTCGTCATGTTCCGGGAAAGGCGTTTCGATGAGCGCGGTCGAGTGCCCCAGCTTCTGCCACATCTCCTCACAGATATGGGGGGTCATGGCATAGATCATCTGCACGGCCGCCTCCGCCGCGAACCGGAGCACCTTCCCGGTGCTCTCCGGCAGGTCGTCCCCGGGTCCGTCCGGCAGGAACCGGTACATCTCGTTCACGAGCTCCATGACGGCGCTTGTCGCCGTGTTGAAGTGGAACTTCTTCTCGATGTCTTCTCTCACCTTTTTGATGGCCCAGTGGGACTTGCGAAGGAGCCCGAGCTCATCCTCGGTGAGGCTGCCGGCCCCCGGGACGGCTCCGTCTGCGAAGTGCGAGACCACCTCGACGGCGCGCCAGAGCCTGCTTAAGAAACGCGAGCAGCCCTCCACGCTGCGGTCTATCCACTCGACGTCCTTCTCCGGCGGGCCCACAAAGAGGGTGTACAACCTCACCGTGTCCGTGCCGAATCGCTCTATGAGGTCGTCCGCGGGTATGGCGTTACCCTTGCTCTTCGACATCTTAAAGCCGTCCTTGCATATCATGCCCTGCGTGAAGAGATTCGAGAAGGGCTCGCGCGTCGCGAGATAGCCGAGGTCCGAGAACACCCTTGCGACGAAACGCGAGTAGAGCAGATGCAGTATGGCGTGCTCGATGCCGCCTATGTACATGTCCACCGGCACCCAGTAGTCGGCTTCCCCGGGTTCCCACGGCCTCGTCTCGTCCGCCGGGTCCAGGTACCTCAGGTAATACCATGTGGAGTCGACGAAGGTGTCCATGGTGTCGGTCTCGCGCCTGGCCGGCTGGCCGCAGGCAGGACATGTGGTTTCCACGAAGGAGCCGAGCGTCTTGAGGGGCGACTCGCCCGTCGGCTTCCACTCCTCGAGCTCGGGAAGCAGCACGGGAAGATCTGCCTCGGGTACGGGCACTGTGCCGCATTTGTCGCAGTATATTATGGGAATGGGAGTCCCCCAGTAGCGCTGCCTTGAGATGAGCCAGTCGCGGAGCTTATATCTGACGCATCGCTCCCCGATCGCCTTCTCCTCCATATAGTCGGCGACCCTGGCCTTGCCCTCTTCATTGTCCGTGCCGTCGAAGTCTCCCGAGTTCACCATGATGCCCGGGCCTTCATGGGCGGCCTCGAGCGAGCCGGCGTCTTTCATCTTGCCGTCGGGCGAGATTACAAGCCTTATGGGAAGGTCGTATTTCTTCGCGAACTCGAAGTCGCGCTGGTCATGCGCGGGAACGGCCATGATGGCGCCGGTGCCGTACTCGCCCACCACATAGTTGGCAATCCACAGCGGGATGCGCTCCTGGTTCACGGGATTTACGAGGTACCTCCCCGTGAAGACTCCCTCCTTCTCGGTGTCCTCGAGGCCCCGCTGGGACGTGGTGCCGGCGTATTTCTTTACGAACTCGAGCGCGGCGGCCTCCTCCGGCGTTCCCCTGACAATGGCCTCGATCTCGGGGTGATCGGGCGATATTACGGCGTAGGTCGCCCCGAATATGGTGTCCTGCCTGGTCGTGAAGCAGGGTATCTTGCTGCCGTCATCGAGGTGGAAGAATATGTCCACGCCCTCGCTGCGGCCGATCCAGTTGGCCTGCATGGTGCGCACGCGTTCGGGCCATCCCTCCAGCACCTCGGCGTCCCTCAGGAGTTCCTCTGCGTAGTCGGTGATCCGGAAGAACCACTGCTCCAGGCGCTTGAGCTCGACATCCGAGTCGCACCTCTCGCACTGGCCGCCTATGACCTGCTCATTGGCGAGCACCGTGGAGCACCTGGGGCACCAGTTGACTGATGCCTTCCTGCGGTAGGCCAGCCCCTTTTCATACATCCATAGGAATATGAGCTGCGTCCACCTGTAGTAGTCGGGGTCGCTCGTCGCGACCTCGCGCTCCCAGTCGAAGCCCACTCCCCATGCGTTTATCTGCTCGCGCATCCTCTGTATGTTGTGCTGCGTCCACTCCCACGGGCTCGTGTTGTGCTCGAGCGCCGCGTTCTCGGCCGGAAGCCCGAAGGCGTCCCAGCCTATGGGGAACATGACGTTGTATCCCATCTTGCGCTTCCAGCGCATGAGGGCGTCACCGAGAATGTAGTTGCGCCCGTGCCCGACGTGAAGCTCGCCGGATGGATACGGGAACATGACAAGGCAGTAGTACTTGGGCTTGCCGTCGAGGCGCGTGGTGTGAAACGTACCGCGTTCCTGCCAGTACTTCTGCCACTTGGCCTCGATCTCGGCGAAATTGTAGTCTTCCACGGTCCGTCACCTGCCGCTTGGGCGCTTTCTTAAACGCTTTGAAGAAATGTGGTTGGCCGTAATTTACCTTGCCCGGAGCGGGTCTGTCAAGGCCTCATGTCCGCGCGGGGCCGGCGCGCCGGCAGGCGGCATGGGGTTCTACCGCTCCAGGGCCTCGAGGTATGAATAGGCGCTCATCGCCGCGAGGGCGCCGTCGCCGGCCGCGGTTACCACCTGCCTTAAGGTCTTGGATCTCACATCGCCGGCGGCGAAGATGCCTTCGATTGATGTCCGGCATCTGTCGTCGGTTATGATGAAGCCCATATCGTCGCGGTCGAACTCCGGCCCGAGCATCCCGACGTTCGGAATGATGCCGACATAGAAGAACACGCCGGCGGCCTCGGCGAACTCCTTCTCTCCAGTCTTCTTATCCTCGAGCTCCACGCCATCGACCCCGCCCTCACCACGGACGGCGACGACGGTCTTGGAAAGCAGCGGCGTTATCCTGTCGTTATCCTCGACTGTCTTTTGAAGGAAGGGCGCCGCTCTGAACTCGTCGCGCCGGTGAATGAGCTTCACTTCCTTCGCGAACCTGGCCAGGAAAATGGCCTCCTGGAGCGCGGAGTCGCCCCCTCCGATGACGGCGACCGTCTTGTCGCGGTAGAGCGGCCCGTCGCAGGTGGCGCAGTAGGATACGCCTTTGCCGGCGAGCTCGGCCTCGCCCGGGACGCCGAGCTTCTTGGGCGACCACCCCGTGGCCACGATCACGGCGCCGGCCGGAACGGTCTCCCCCTTGACCGACACCTTGACCCCGTCGTCCCGCCAGACCTTCTCGATCTCGGATGCCACGATCTTTGCGCCGAATCGCTCGGCGTGCTTCTTCATCATATCGCCGAGCTCCATGCCGTTCACGCCTTCGGTGAAGCCCGGGTAGTTGTCTATCAGGTCCGTCGTGGCGGCGAGCCCGCCGGGATAGCCTTTCTCGTATATGGTCGCCGAGAGCCCCGACCTGCAGGCGTAAAGCCCCGCGGTAAGCCCGGCGGGTCCCCCTCCCACTATGATGACATCGCCGTTCATGCTACCAACCTTCCAGAGTCCTGGCGACTATGTCATTGGCCAGCGTAACATAGACCTTCGCCGTCGCCTCGTCCTCCGATGTGGTCGCATCTCCGGTTTCCTCATAGGCCTCCCAGGCGTTCATGGTGTTGTCCTCCCAGATGACCTTGCCTTCCTTGAGGTCCTCCAGCGCGACCGAAATGGAGATGCTGACCCTGAACTCCTCGACGGTGGACGCCCGGTCGAAGGTGAATGCGCCCTTCTCGTATTGGATTATCACGCCGCGGAGCATAACGTCGGCGTCGCGCTCGCTCACGACGGTGAGCCGGTTGTCGGCCGTGAACGCCTCCGCCACCACCCGGGTGAGATCCTGCTCGATGCCGTAGCGAATCGTCTCGTTCTCAAACGTGGGGATATATATGCGCTTTATGCTGGACGAGAGCGTCGGAGAGGCCGAATAGCCGCAGCCCAGGACAAGAGCCAGAAGAAGCGCAAGGCCCAGCGCGAGGCCCGCCGCAAGGCCCATCCTGGCGTATATGCCCGGCCCGGCGCTGCCGCGCGTCCCGGCGCAATTGAGTCTGCTTTCAGCGGGTCTCTTACTGAAGGCGGGTCGCTTGCTGTACGCGGGTCGCGTCTTGAGCGCGGTCTCTTTATAAGTCGTCTCCGCCATCCCTGGCACCTGCAACGGTCTCGAGCGCCTTCAACTTGTAGCGCAGCTTGTCGCGCTTGATGCCGAGCAGCCTTGCGGCCCTGCTCTGGTTGAAGCCGCTCTGTTTCATGGCCCTGTCGATGAGTTCCATCTCTATATTACCGATAAGGCCGTCGAAATCAATACCGTTCTCAGGTATGCCGGAGGCCAGCACCCTCTCCAGCACGTCGAGGCTCTCGTTGGCCTCGTCCCCGCCGAGCTCGCCCAGCGAGAGGTGCTCGGGCTCCACGAAGTCGCCGTCGAAGAGGAGAACGGCCCGCTCCACGACGTTCTTGAGCTCGCGGACGTTGCCGGGCCAGTTGTATTCGCACATGGCCTTGAGGGCCTTGGGCGAGAAGCCCTGGACGTTCTTGGAGAAGACCTTGTTGTAGTTGACCAGAAAGTGCTTGGCCAGTATCTCTATGTCCTCGACCCTCTCCCTCAAGGGCGGCACGCGAAGCGGGACCACCTTGAGGCGGTAGTAGAGGTCCTCGCGGAAGCCCCCGTGCCTGACCGCGGTTGAGAGGTCGCGGTTGGTGGCCGAGATTATGCGCAGGCTCACCTTGATGTCGCGGGTGCCGCCGACGCGCTTGAATGTCATGCGCTCCATGACCCTCAGGAGCTTGACCTGTATAGTGAGGCTCATCTCGGCGACCTCGTCCAGGAAGACCGTGCCGCCGTTTGCCAGCTCGAAGAGGCCGAGCTTCTGCGACTTGGCGTCTGTGAAAGCGCCCCGTTCGTGGCCGAAGAGCTCGCTCTCCAGGAGCTGCTCGGGAAGCGCGCCGCAGTTGAGCTCCATGAAGGGCTCGTTCCTCCTGGGGCTGAGTTTGTGGACGATGTTGGCGACGAGCTCCTTGCCCGTGCCGCTCTCGCCCTCTATGAGCACGGTGGTGGTCTCGCTCCTTGCCAGGTTCTCGATCATGCCCATGAGGTCCATCATGGCCTTGCTCTTGCCCACCACGAAATCGAAGTCGAACCTGAGGAGCTGTTTCTTTCTCCAGTGGGCTATCTCGAGCCAGAGCTTCTTGGACTCGAGCGCGCGCTTTATGGTAAGGAGCAGGTGGTCTATGTCTACAGGCTTGGGTATGTAATCGTAGGCGCCGGCTTTGAGCGCCTTGACCGCGCATGATACCTCGCCATAAGCGGTGATCATGATGACGATGGTCTCGCTCTCGATCTCCTTGATCTTATTGAGGACCTTGATGCCGTTCATGCCCGGCATCTTGTAGTCCAGGATCACGACCTCGGGGGCGTCGCTCTCGAAGAACTTGAGCGCCTCCTCGCCCGACGGCGCCACGCATACGTCATGCCCTTCCTCCGAGATGGCCTTCGAGAGGAAGTGCCGTATGGTGTCCTGGTCGTCGACTACGAGTATCCTAGCCATTGTGCGCGTCCCTTATCGGGAGATTTACGGTCACCACGGTCCCGCCGTCATCGCCCGGGGCGATGCCAATGGTGCCGCGGTGCCGCTCCACAATCGAGCGGCTGAGGTACAGCCCGAGCCCGGTGCCTCCGGATTTGTTCGAATGGAAAGGCTCGAACACATTGTCGATCTCATCGCATGGTATGCCGCAGCCGTCGTCGGCGAACTCGATCAGGATGTTGTGGCCCGAGCATGTCATGACGATCTCGAGCTTCCCTCCCCTGTAGCATGCTTCGACGGCGTTCTTTATGACATTGATGAATACCTGCTGTAGCCTGTCTGGGTCGGCCTTTATGGGCGGCGCGCTCTTGTCGAGCTCGACGGCGGTGGTGATTTCCTTCTTCAGCACCTCTTCGCTCAGGCATAGCAGGCTCTTGTTGATTACATCCGCTACGTCCGTCTCCACGAATATCAGAGTCGGCGGCCTGGAGACCGAATAGAGGTCGTCTATGATGCGGTTCAGGCGGTTGATCTCGGTGAGAATGAAGTCTACCGTCTCCTCCTCGCTCGTCCCCGACTCGAGCTTCCTCGCCAGGTACTGGACGCCGGCGGAGATGCCCGTGAGCGGGTTCTTTATCTCGTGGGCGATGCTGGAGGTGAGCCTGCGAAGAAGCTCCACCCTCTCCTCGCGGAGGTCGTCGGCGGCCGCGTCGTCCATGCCGCGCCTCAGGTTCGCGACCAGGCTGGCGGCGAGAAGCGCGCCCACCTCGACGTTCTGCTCGCTGCCGTCGCCGGCCTCGCTTACGGCGAGACAGGCGAGGCGGGTCCCCTCCTCGAGCCCGAGCCTGCGATCGATGCCCGGGACGGGGATCCTGGTAAGCGGCTGGTAGAAATAGGCCACGCTCGAGTCCATGGGTATGAGCTCGCACCAGTTGCCGTCGCGGGGGAAGACCTCGTTGGAGATAAGGATCTTGCCCTTGCCGCCCCTCGGCCTGTCCTCGCGGATGAGTTTCGCGAGCGGCCCCCTGTCCTCCAGGGATGGGATTGAGAGCAGACTGGTCAGGCCCGAACGGCTGGCGGCGACGATGCCGGCGGACTTGCCGCGCGCGTCGGTCTCCAACAGCGCCACGAGGTCGAGATGCGCGCCCACGGCCACTTCGACCATGAAGGCCTCGAGTCCCGCGAGGCGCGACATGTCCTTGGGCGCGGCGGCGGCGTTGCCCTCGCGCCGCCTGCATTCGTCTTCGCGCGAGTTTATAGACCTCACAAGCGACTTCAAATCCGGCAGAGAAAGCATAGTCTTCCTTCCGGCGAGAACGGATTCTGATGTACTGCTACCCTGAATATGATTCGGCATTCGGAGGGACTTGCTTTAGATGAGGTGGGCCTGCCCCGGGGGCCTTGAGGCGCATTGAGAGGATCCAGGGCGCATTGAGGGCCTCCGGGACGCACCGAGCGCTCTAAGGGGCACGGAGGGAACCGGGGCAGCTGGAGGCCCTAGGCCTTGGGGAGAAACCAGGCCACGGTGGCTTTGAGCCCGTCCTCGAAGGTGACAAGCGGCTCGTAGCCGAGCACCTCTCTGGCCCGGGTGATATCGCCCAGCGAGTGCTTGACATCGCCCGGCCGCGCGGCCTCATAGGTCGCCGGGACGTCTTTGCCCACGAGCCCGTGAAGCCGCGTCAGAAGCTCGTTCAAGGTGAACCGCTCGCCGCAGGCCACGTTGATCACCGTGCCCGGCGCGCGCTCGGCCGTGGCGGCCAGCAGGTTGGCCTGGACCGCGTTGTCGATATAGGTGAAGTCGCGCGACTGCTCGCCGTCGCCGTAGACGACGGGCGACTCGCCGCGCGCGAGCTTGTTTATGAAGATGGGGATCACCGCCGCATACTGGCTCGTGGGATCCTGGTAGGGGCCGAATATGTTGAAGTACCTTAAGGTCACTGCGGGCAGCCCGTAGACGTCGTTGAAGACCTTGACGTACATCTCGGCCGCGAGCTTGGATACGGCATAGGGCGAGAGCGGCTCGGCCTTCATGTCCTCCTGCTTGGGAAGCGTCGGGTTGTCCCCGTAGGCCGAGGACGATCCGGCGAAGACGAAGCGCTTGACGCCGGCGTCGCGGGCGGCAACCAGGAGATTGAGAGTGCCGCCTATATTGACGGCATCGGTTCTCAGCGGGTCATCCACCGAGCGCACCACCGAGACGACGGCCGCGTGATGGTGTACATAGTCGACGCCCTGCATGGCCTCTTTCACCGTGTCCGTATCGCAGATGTCGCCCTTGATCACGGTGGCGTCGCCCTTGATATCCGTGAGATTGGCCTCGTAGCCCGTGGAGAAATCGTCGAGGATCACGACATCCCCTCCCTCGCTCACCACTCGTCTCGCGATGTTTGAACCTATGAAACCGGCTCCGCCGGTAATGAGGAATTTCGCCATCCTAGCCTCTATATCTTGTGTATATTGGGGGCCTTGAATTTCTTGAGCGCGTTTCTGGTGTCCACGATCGCCTTCGAGTTTTTAACGATCTGCCCGTAGTTGAAGGCCTTGTGATTCGTGACTATCACGGCGCAGTCATACTTGTTGAGCGCCGGTCCCGATATCTTAACACTTTTCATCTTCTTCCCGTCAAACGAAATCGTGTCCACCAGGGGGTCGGCGTAACTGACCCTGGCGCCCTTTTCCTCCAGCTGCCTGATGACGTCCAGAGCGGGCGACTCGCGCGTGTCGTCGACGTCGTTCTTGTAGGCGACGCCGAGGACCAGCACCCTGGCGCCGTTCAGGCTCTTCTTGTGGAGGTTCAAGACGTCGGTCACTTTGGTGACGACGTATTGCGGCATGGAGGAGTTGATCTGGCCGGCGAGCTCTATGAAGCGCGTCTCGAAACCGGCCATCCTCGCCTTCCAGGAGAGATAAAACGGGTCTATGGGAATGCAGTGCCCCCCGAGCCCGGGCCCCGGGTAAAAGGGCATGAAGCCGAAGGGTTTGGTGGCGGCCGCCTCTATGACTTCCCAGACGTCTATGTCCATGCGCGCGCACATCAGGCACATCTCGTTGACGAGCCCAATGTTGACGCTCCTGAAGGTGTTCTCCAGCAGTTTCACCATCTCGGCGACCGTGGTCGAGGTCACGGGCACGGTGCTTTTGACGCAGCAGTTGTAGAGGTCGCATGCGACCGCCGTGCACTTCTCGGTCACTCCGCCCACGACCTTGGGTATTCTGGAGGTGTCGAACTTCTTGTTCCCCGGGTCCACCCTCTCGGGCGAGAAGGCCAGGAAGAAATCGCGCCCCACCTTGAGGCCGTCCTTGGCGAGCCTCGGGAGGACAACCTCCTCGGTGGTGCCCGGGTAAGTCGTGCTCTCGAGGATCACGAGCTGGCCGCGCCTTACGTACTTCTCTATTTCCTCGAGCGCCGCCATTATGAATCTCATGTCGGGGTCCTTGGTCTTGCGAAGCGGAGTGGGAACGCAGATGTCGATGGCGTCGGCTTCGGATATCACCGAGTAGTCCGTGGTAGGGATGAGTCTGCCCGCCTTGACGACCTTCTTAAGATCGCTCGGCTTGACGTCCTGCACGTACGATGCCCCGCGCCTGATGGAGCGGATCTTCTCATCATTGACGTCTATGCCGTAGACCTTCTGCCCCGCCTTGGCCATCTCAACCGCGAGCGGCAGGCCGACATAGCCCAGCCCGATTACCGCGACGGTCGCGCGCCGCCTTTTTATCTTGTTTCTCAGCCCCGTGAATAGGGTTTCTTGCTTCCGCTTAGCCATACCTTGTTCCTTCCATGTCGCTTGGCGCTATACAGGGCCTGGTCGGCCCTGGATATCAATTCCTGGACGGTGATTCCGTCTTCGGGGTAAGAGGCTATTCCAAGACTGGAGGTTATCTCGCCGGTAACTTCCTCGCCCGGGAAGCAGTGCCTCTCGATCGCCTTCCTCAGGCGCTCGGCCGCGATGGCCGCCCCCTTCTTGGTCGTACGGGGCAGCACGATCACGAACTCGTCACCGCCGTATTTACATAACATATCCACCGACCTTAGGCAACTGGCCGCGATCCTGGATACCTTCTTTATGACGTCGCTGCCTCCGAGGTGGCCGTGGACGTCGTTGTACTCCTTGAGCCCGTCGACGTCGAGCATCAAGATGGAGAAGATCTCGCTGAAACGCTGGGCGCGGCTTATCTCCTTGGCGATGGCGTCGATGAGGAACCGGTAATTGTATGCTCCCGTGAGGCCGTCGGTGATCGAGAGCATATGCGTGCGCTCGAACTCCTCGGCGTTCTTTATCGCCGTGCCCGCCTGGCGCGTGAGGATCTCAAACAGCGCGAGGTCCTCCTTGCCGGGCTCATATCCCTTGCCCGTAATTACGCCCATGACGCCGGCCTTGCCGCCCTGGTATTCGAGCCCCCCGATCATGAGGCCCCTGCCGCGTACGCTTCTCATAACGCTGTGTACGGCCTCCAGCTTCTTCTGCTCCAGGGCTTCGGGGAAGAAGGCCGCCTTCCGCGTCCTGTAGATCTTGTGCACCGGGCCTTCGGATGAGACCTCCTCCGACGAGGTCGAAGCG
>Ga0180438_10003227_pt1 | contig 24972 bp, 26 predicted proteins | sample SS_ome_12_FD_132455 | JGI IMG/M metagenome (GOLD analysis project Ga0180438, IMG submission 132455) | Hypersaline lake sediment archaeal communities from the Salton Sea, California, USA - SS_3_D_2 metaG | ecosystem: Environmental > Aquatic > Non-marine Saline and Alkaline > Hypersaline >... | reverse complement strand
TACTTTTTTAGTTATTAATCTCTTCACATGCTCTATCATGCCCGGCTTTTGCCTCCTCGTAAGTCGAATATCTGGCAAATATATTGCAACGGCCCCAATAGTCTTCATCCCCAGGACCAAAGATGGCTGTTTCCCAGACCAGCGGTCCCCCTTCGCCGGTACAATTATGATCCATCGACAAAAATACAGTTGAAACTAAATAGTTGCCTATTTTTGTAGTAATATTATGGCTTCGATCCAGCGTGAATTCTTCACACAGGACCGCTTCCACGTCATCGTTCAGTCTGTAAAAAAACATCCGCATGCCCATATATTAAAAGTTGCTGTTTTCTTCTTTGGGAAGAGTGTTCTTTAATTTCTCAAAGACTCCCTCCTCTTTCATCTGATCATACAAATTTGCAGCTTTAAAGGAATTCATTATTTCTTGAATCATGATTGCTCGATACTCGTCGAGCATCGGTCTATTTTTTTCCAATAATGGCATAAAGCCATCAAGCTGGCCCATCTGACTCAAGAACTTGCCCATTCTTTTTTTGATCTCCATTTCATTTACGAGGGTGCCAGATATGTTTTTTGCCACTTCTTCTGACAAAATACCTTTAGGTATACCAGTCATTTATGGTGTCCTTTTGGTTGCATTATGAACAAAAATAAGTTACTTAAAACCTATGGTTTACAGGGGCGAAAATTACCAGAAAATAAAAAGGGGGTAAAGGATTAAATGAGTACGCTTTTGTTTTGTCTGGTTATGTTTTTCATAGTCGTATGTTCATCAATGGCCGGCGCGTTCTTCTTTCTTTTGAAATCGGTTCGTGACGCGGAGGTTGGTTGTTGGAACAGCAAGCGGGATTTTGAGCAAAAGATAAAGGAATTCAATGACGTGACGGAAAAAGCCAGCAAGGCAAACAACTCGCTTGGTGAGATGCTGTCCGACATCCAAATGAAGGTGACATCGTTCGAGGACCGGATAAACATGATACAATCTCACAGAATGCCCGGAGGGAAGAGCGTCAGATGAAATTGATAAGCATAAAAGAGGTGTCTTTCGACCCGTCCAATGTCAGGAAGCACGATGAAAAAAACATCGATGCCATTGCGGCGAGCCTGAAGAGATTCGGCCAGCAAAAACCGATCGTAGTTGATCAAAACAATATAGTAAGAGCCGGGAACGGGACACTCGCTGCCGCCAAGAAACTTGGCTGGGACAGGATAGGGGTTGTGGTTTCAGATCTGGAGCCGGCTGAATTGACCGCCTACGCTATTGCGGATAACCGCACATCGGAGCTTGCGGAATGGGATATGGATGGATTGACAGATCAGCTTAAAAGCCTTGATGATGAGCTGAGAAGTGTCGCCTATGATGACTTTGAGTTGCCTGAAGTAATACCGGAAGCAAGTGAGAAAGATGACGACATCTCAGAAACCAAAAGGAATGAATTTGGAGTCACCTGTGGAGATATATGGAAACTCGGAGAACACACTCTATTCTGTGGAGATGCAACTCAAATTGAATCTTATGAGAAGTTGCTGGGCGAAACCAAGGCAAATATGGTTTTCACTGATCCTCCGTACAACGTGAATTATGAAGGGAAAAATCCCGATAAGCTTACGATACAAAATGACAATCAGAAAGACGAAATTTTTTATAAGTTTCTATACGATGCATTCACAAACATGTACATATTTGCTGAGGAAGGGGCACCTATCTACATTTGTCACGCAGATACTGAGGGAATAAATTTTCGCAAATCTCTTATTGAATCAGGGTGGCTTTTAAAACAAGTCGTTGTGTGGATCAAAAACAAATTGGCAATGAGCCGACAAGATTATCATTGGAAGCATGAACCAATTCTTTACGGTTGGAAGGCAGGAAAACCGCACATCTGGAACAGTGATCGAAAGCAGACAACTTGTTGGAATTTTGACAGGCCAAATAAAAATACCGAACATCCGACCATGAAACCAATAGCCTTGGTTCAGTACGCGATAATGAATTCATCGAAAAGCAAGAGCACGATATTAGATCCTTTCAGCGGTTCGGGATCAACAATCATAGCTTGCGAAAAAACTAACCGAAAGTGCTACGGCATGGAATTAGATCCGCATTATTGTTTTGTCATCATCAAGCGATGGCAGGATTTTACGGGAAAGGAGGCGAAACGTGGGTAGGCCGTCAAAATACAAAAAAAAGTATTGTGAAGATGTTGTAAAGCATATGGAGCAAGGTTACAGTTTCGAAAGCTTCGCAGCCAATATTGACGTGAATCAGGATACGGTGCACGAGTGGGCACGCAGGCATAAGGAGTTTTCCGAGGCTAAAAAAATCGGGTTTGCAAAATGTCTCAAGTTCTGGGAGAGGATAGCAATTGCGTCATCGTTGGGCAAGATCGAAAATTTCAATGCCACGTCGTTCATATTCAATATGAAAAACAGGTTCAGGTGGACCGATAGGACAGACCTCAACATCCAAAACAATATCGATGCGGACAGCGAAGACCACAAATTGCTTAAATCAGTTCCGAGAAAAGAACTGCTTAAAATCGTGAGGAGGTAGCATCAAAAATGTTTTGGCAAAGAGTCACTGTTAGTGAGAGACTTGACAAGCTTGAGAAGGACTTTTCAAATCTGTGTCGTGATCTGGAATGTTTGCCCAAAAATTTGGAGGAATCTCTCAGGCGCACACGCGCTTTCCGGAAGTTTGAAGCCATGGATTCAGAGATGATCAACACAAGATTGACCAGAATTGAGGAAAGCTTGAAAAGCTTGGAAAATTGGCGCGAAAACGCTGTACCGCTTGAACAGGAGTTGGAAAGGCTGAAGGAATGAATGATTTTAAATGGAATATTGCGAAGGATGTTAGTAAAAACGACATTAGGGCATTCATGGGGAGAAAACCAATTGAAGAAAAAAAAGAATACAGCGAAAAAAGCGACGAGCAAGAAACAAACACTGAAGGAAGCGCCGAAGCCGGAAAAGAAACCTGAAAGGAGCGAGGGCCAGATTGAAATACCGGTTGATTTTATACTGGGCCAAATGGCCGATGATTATACGGCTCTTATTTCCAAGCTTAATAAATCTCCCATTCAGGGACCCGAGGCTTTTGAGGCAATCAAGTCTTTGAGACAATCATGGCTCTGGTTCCGGGAGGGGGCAGATCAGCTCAAGATGAGGCAAAATGCTCCAAATACTGAGTCAACATGAATTCAGACACCGAACTCATTTCGGAAGAGACGATTCGCAAGTTTTTATGGCTTGAGGGGGATCTGGAGTACAAGCTTGATCCCCTTCAGATCCACATTCACAATACCGTCGTTGAAAATTACAACATGGCCAAAAAGATCTGTGTCCTCTCTTCAAGGCAGATCGGCAAATCATACTGGGTAATGGTGTTCGCTCTGGCGTTCCTCATAAGAAACCCCGGCAAGATTTGCAGGGTCATTGCACCCACAAGGGAAAAATGCGAGGAGATAGTTGAGGACAACCTCAACATCATTTTAATGGACGTCCCGCATGGGTTGATTGCAAGGTCGACAACCAAGAACAGATGGAACCTTTTCAATCGATCGAGCCTTAGGATGGGTGCATTGGAAAGGCAGTATGTCGACAAGAACAGGGGTGGGAATGCCTCTCTTATCATATATGAGGAGTGCGGTTTTGTTTCAGGAGATGATTTCAACTACGGTGTGAAATCCGTCATCGGGCCTCAGCTTTTAAGGTCAAAAGGTCATGAGATGTTCATCAGCTCCCCATCGGAACAACCGGATCATCCGCTTCACACCGAGATCATGCCGGCATGTGAAACGATCGGCACCCTGTTCCAATACAATGTGTTTCAATCTCCCACAATCACGGATTCGGCCATTGTGGAGGCGGCAAATCGATCCAACACCATTGTTGAGATTGATTTCGTCAGGAGGGCGAGAAAGCACAAGGACGATGTCGATAAGATACTTGAGATTGCCAAGGAGATGGGCATTCATGTATCAGACGATTTCAAGCGTGAATACCTGGCACTGATAATTCGGCCCCGATCGCTTATGGTGGTGCCCGTTTTCCATGAGAAAGAAACAGTCGTAGCATTTGAACCTGCATCCTTCTGGAAAAAGCAAATAATAATAGATTGGGGCGGAGTGCGGGACAAGACCGCGTGCTACGTCATGGCATATAATTACACGGCGGACCTTGACATGTTCATCGATGAGCTGGTATATGACCCAAACACAACCACCGATGAAATCATTTCAGATTTGCGAAAATGGGACGACATGTACCCTGACACGAGAGATACCCGATGGGCTGACGTGCCGGGACAACTGTTCATCGACCTCAACGACTCAAACAAATACAACTATCCATTGAACTTACCCCCCAAAAGTGATTGGCTTGGGGGTGTCAATGTAATGGCCGCACGCTTTGCTACAAAGAAAATCCGAATCCATCCCCGATGCAAGTTTCTCATTGCCTCGATCAAGGCGGGGATGCTAAACAAAACGCGCACGGATTTTGAGAGAAGCGAATTTCTGGGGCACTGCGACGCCCTTGCCGCAGCAATGTACGGCATAAGATGCCAAAACAGGGATAATCCCTTAGAGTCGGATGCGGACCTCCCACCTCATGAGCAGGTGTTTGTGAGACCCCAGGAAAATTCAAAGTCACTCGAATCTCTGGGTGGTAAATCGTTCGGCCAGACCGGCAGGAAATTTGGGAGTTTTGCGAAATGATAAATGATAGGAGATATTAATGTCGTACAGCAGATGGCCTGAGTTTTACATTTATTGGGACGACAATAGCGATAAAACCACTAAGGCTGGCCAATATGTTGCTGTTTTGCCGACGGATGGTAAATGTCACTATTTCAAGTATCTCGACGTTTTGAATAATATGGAAGATATAGTTGCGAAGCTTATGAAAGATTGCCCAGACAAAAATGAGGGGTTGCTCAGAGAGTGTTTGCAAGATTTCATTCACGATGTGGAAGTGGATGACAGTCTCAAATAACCATACCAACAGGAGGTTCGATCTTATGCAAATAAAAGAGCATGAGAAGGTTGTCAAGGGCGATTTGATAGAGTGCCCTGGGTGTAAAAAAAAGATTGCTGTCTGCTTGAAAACACCCAAGCTCGGTGATGAATTGGATGGACTTTTCAAAATAAGAGACTGGATCGGGGGGAAAGGTCAAAAGGAGATTTGCGACGCATGCGACACTTGGTTTGGAAGATGGAATCACCCTGGAGAAAAATACACGCGTCAATATCACATCAAGGGAAAAGGCTGGCAACCTAATGAAAAATCATATGGCTGATGGAGGAAAAAATGCCGAGACGAGACACCGTGACAATCAACAGGAAAATTTACGACAGGGCTTTAACTGAAAAGGGACTCACTAATCTTGAGGTATCGGCCAAGCTGAATGTACCTTACAGCACGTATTGCAGATGGCTCGCACAAGGATATCCCCTGAATATGGGAAAACCCCTTGCCAAGGTGCTCGACATAACAGACGATGATCACTACAGGGCGATGATGGGTGTGCCGGTGGAGAGAGTTGAGGGGGGACGGTAAAAGTCGCGATAAAAATCGCAAAGGAAGTAAATGATCTTAGTGACTTTATTTAAACGAAAATGAAGAAACTTATGAAGAGATGACAAATGGCGAAAATAACGATATCGAGACTGTTTGAAGTTTCCCAGTATCTTGCCACCGAGGCTGGCCAGCAATTGAGCGATGCCCTCATTTACCTTTCCGAATTCGTGGAGGTGATAACAAGGTCCCTTAGAAACGGTCTTAATTTTCAGGAAAATCTTGACTGCCGTATCCGGCAGGTTGCACTGACTCCGAACACGGAGAGCATCATCTTCTCCGCTGATCCGAGGGACAGGCGTGCAACTCAGGTAATGGTAAGGAGAGTCGTCGATGACGTATATTACGTCCTCGACAGTTTCGGGTGGAAGTACAATTCCCTCGGCCAGCTTGTCGTGAAGGCTGGCTTTTCCGGTTCCCCTCCAAGTTCAGAACAAATCACTGTTGAACTCATCATATTTTTCGGGTAATATTTGCCTGAGACATTGCACTTTGTAAATTTTTCTCTATCGCAAGACGAGGATTTATGCCGGAAGATATGAACGGTTTGAACGTCGAGGGCAACGACAACCCGGATACCGGGCCTGCGGATATAACTCCCGATGGTGCTGGCTCTGGGACTGACCAAGACACTTCCAAGAAATACAAAGTGAAGGTCGACGGTAAAGAGATGGAAGTCACTGAAGATGAACTCGTGAGGGGTTATCAGAAGGTCAAGGCTTCCGACAAGAGGTTTATGGAAGCCGCCGAAGCAATGAAGATGGCGAAGTCATCCAAGGAAGTCGAAGAAAGACTTAAAAAGGGTGATTTGAATGTTTTGCGTGAAATGGGCGTTCCCGAAGAGGCAATTACCCAGTTTTCTGAAAATCATTTGCTGGATATTGTTCGATTCAACGATATGTCCAAAGCAGAACAGGATGCAGTCATTCAAAAAAGACGCAATGACGAGCTTGAGAAAAGACTCCAGGCATCTGAAAAGGCCAACGATGAGTCGAAAAAAAGGGCTTCAGCTCAACAGGCCGCCATTGCAATTGAAAATGACATCATGGGCGCTTTCAAGGAGATGGACCTGAGCATGAAGGGAAATGCTACTCTTGTGAGGAAAACAGCCGAGGTGATGTATGCCGCGCTTGATGCGGGCAATACGAGGATCACCGGCAAGCAGGCTCTCTCTCACGCTCTGAACCAGCTCAATCAGGGATTTTCGGAACATATGATCCGGAATTTCAAAAAAGATCCAAAAAAATTCATTGATGACCTACCTCAAGAGATTAGAGATGGCATCCGCAAAAACGACCTTGACAAGGTCGACAGCCAATATCTCCCAATTGGGAAGATTGACGCTGAAACGAGGGAAAAACAAAAGCCCCGTACGCAGGATGCCGAATTCAGAGACTATCAAAGGGCATTCTTCAGCCGATAGAAATCGGTAGCGGGGATCAATCATGAAAGGTTGAATCAATGCTATCAAATTTTCTTTACACGCCTCGCCGCGCAAAAGCGGTTCAGGTGGATTTTTGGCGTTTTGACATTACTGCCGCAAAGACTCAGTCACCTCTTCCGATTGATGACTCTTCGGCATACACAGGGTTTGATGCGGCTGACTTCACGCAGGCGATCATCAACTCTCATTTGGGAACATCCGGCGAATTCACTGCTGCGCAGTTTGATGCGACTGCAATGGGCAACGACGCCCAAGGTATTCTGATCGACATGGGCGGGCAGTGTGAGGAGCTGGTCTTGGTCAAGGCACATTGCTACTCCGGAACAGCCGGTGCAACTCTTGTTGAAAGGGAATTCAAGTCATCGTCAACCCTGACTGACTCAACTCTCCAAAGCGAGGCTGCAGTCGGATCAAGCGGAAACATCGGCATCAAGATTGCTTGGGGGAACACCCCCGACTTTGACGCACTGACAGCGGGTCAGGTCATAATTGAGGTTCATTGGAGGGCTAAATAATGGGTCAAATATCAAACAATGACGTACTAGATCTTTTCAAGGAATGCTACGGCGATCACAACGACCTGCTGCCCGATGACCAGCATCTGGCAAAAATGATGCCTTTCAGCGAAAAGCACAAGGTCGGTGAAAACTTCAATGAGAGTGTAACTCTCACATTTGAGACGGGTTTTACCCTGTCGGACTCCACCGATGCCTTTGAACTCAATCCTGCAAGGGCCGGAGTCGTAAAGCAGGCTCAGGTGACACCGTACATTTCCGTTCTGCCGTCGATTGTCCCTTGGGGCATCATTTCCAGATCGGCAGGCAATGGGAAAAAGGCTTTTTTCGATGCCACAAAATACATCGTCAAAAACAACATCAAGTCACACTACAACCTTTTAGAAATCCTCCGGCTCTACGGTCGATCTTCGGACCTTCTCGGATATGTGTCCTATGCGACTGCCGACTACAGGGGAGTTTCATTCACAAGCGGAACCGGCACACTGACTCTAAAGGATGGAAGTACGCTTACATTTACAAACGGTGTAAACACAACTTCCAAGACAATCCTTTTGGCCCCCGGATCTTTCGCAGCTGGCCTGTTTGTCGGCAAGGAAGGAATCAAGATCAATCAGGTGAACTCAAGCGGTACAATTGTAGGATCAGGAACGCTGACTGCCGTAAACGCACCTCTCGGGTACATAACCGTCGATTTTACGCCCATAGCTGCGACATCGACGACGTCCCACAGAATTTGCTACGACGGCCAGGAAGACTCAAAAGACATCATAGGGGTTCACAATATCCTGAACAACTCTTCGACTCTTTTCGGCATATCCACATCAAGCTATTCGCTGTGGCAGGGGAATGTTTTCGACTGCCAGAGCAGGAAGCTCTCTATTGAACTCTTCCAAGACGCGGTAGCCGAAATGGTCAACAGGGGCGGTATGGAAGGCGATCTAAACATATATGTCAACCCCAGAACATGGGCTGACATTGTAACCGCCGAAACAAATATTGTCAGGCATGACTCCAAATACAAGCCGACTGATAAATTTATCAACGGCGCGCAGGGAGCCGAATATCACTCGATGAACGGAATGGCGACTTTCTACGCACACAGGTGCGTTAAGGAAGGCGATGCTTTTGCACTCAGCCCCTCGACTTGGACGAGGTCCGGTTCCGCAGAGGCAAGCTTCCAAATTCCGGGAATGAGTCAGGACATCATCTTCCCACTTCAGAATCAGGCCGGATATGCCTTTAGGTCTTATGCAGATCAGTACATTTTCTGCCACAGACCCGCAGACAATATCTACTTCAAGAACATCAATGACGAGAGCGCCGCTTAAGTGCTTGGCTCATGATGTCACGGGGGGGGGCGATCCCCTCCCCATTTTAATTGGAGGACAAAGATGGCGACCAGCAAGACCTGGCCTGGCGGAGCGACAAACGTTACAGCTGCATCATATTCGATTCCGGACTCTGGCGAAGTAAACTGGGCCGCGCTGAACACTTTCCTCCAAGCCCTGGCCGATGGGGCGCAATGTACGACGTTCCAAAAATTCGCAATAAGACAGGCGACAACAACCCCGGTGACTGTGGCAACCACCGATTGTGTCGTGACAACCAAACTTGCCGTTGCGGGTGCGGTTGCTGTCAATCTGCCTGCAGGGGCGAACAAGCAGGTTTTTATCATTTACGATGAGACTGGCGATGCAGCTACAAATACAGTAACGATAACACCCGATGGAACAGAGACCATCGAAGGTGCTGCGAATACGACGCTTACCACAAACAAGGAATCAGTCATACTGATCTATGACTCTTCAGCGACCGACTGGAAGGTTGCGGGGAGATTGAAGCCCGGTCTCACTGCCGGGGATCTTGGTGGATTGACGGCATCAAGGGCCTTGGTGTCTGATGTATCCGGCAATGTTGCTGTTGCAACCACCACTTCCGCTGAAATCGGGTATGTCAACGGTGTGACAAGTGCAATACAAACACAGCTGGACAACAAGCAGCCGCTTGATGCGGACCTGACAGCTCTTGCAGCTTCCGCAAGCACAGGGTTGTCAACGAGGACGGCTTCGGATACGTGGACATTTCGAACCATTACAGCCGGATCAACCAAAATTTCGATAACAAACGGGAATGGTGTTTCAGGAAATCCCACGATCGACGCTGCCGAGGCAAATTTTGACCTCGCAAATATCGGCGGGTCACTGGACCTTACTTCTCAGGTGACGGGCGCGCTTCCGATCGCAAACGGAGGAACGGGTCAAACTGCAAAGACTGCCGCCTTCGATGCCTTGGCTCCCGGAACGACAAAGGGAGATGTGCTTGTCTTTGACGGAACCAATCATGTCAGGCTTGCCGTAGGGACGAACGGCCAGTTCCTCGAAGCCGACTCGACCCAGTCAACTGGTCTCAAATGGGGTTCTGCAACTGCGGTTCCTGTCGCATCATCAACGGTGACTGGCACGATCACGACTTATGTCCCCGTTTGTGTCGATCGGGATCACAATCCCGGAGATGCCAACTACACAATTACGGATACAGACGGCTACGACATAATCAATATGGCCACAACATTGACTGCCAACAGGACGATCACGCTTCCGACCGCCTCCGACAACGACGGACGCTACATCACAGTGCGAAAATCTGACAGCAGCAACTTTTCTGTGATACTTGACGGAGAAGGTGCTGAGACAATCGACGGTCAGGCAACGATTATGCTGCCTAAAAGATACTCGTATGTCACAGTCTTTTGCGATGGCAGCTCATGGCACATTACCAGCATGGATCTGGGTGGGTTAAGCTCTACACAGTTTTATTACGGGAGCACGCAAAGCATACTTTTCGGTTTGTCTGGAAGCGGAGTCGAAAAGGGACTGATCACGTATAATCATACGACCGATACAATGTCATTCGCGACAGACGCAACCACGGCAATGACGATCAACGACAGCCAGTATGTCGGTGTAGGCATATCTGATGCGAACACAATCTTCGAGGTCGAGCCCGGCGGGAGCGCTCAGCGGTTCAATGTCACTACCGGAGTATCTCCCGGCGGTGGCAACGTGATCGGCAGCAACGTAGAGCCGAATGCAAGCGGAAACAATGAATTTCTTGCAATTGAATCGGGATATTCGTTTGGTTTCAACCTGGGGGGTGACGGCAAGCTCTCGATTTTCAACAACAGTGCGGCGAGTGCCGGCGACGTTGTCTACGATTCCGATCTTCCAGGGACATATGCAAACCTTAGACTTGACTCTTCAAGTAATGTCGAGGTTGTCGGGGCGCTTTCAAAGGGTTCGGGTTCGTTCCGAATAAAACATCCGCTCATAAACAAAAAATCGACCCATCATCTAGTTCACTCATTTATCGAAGGCCCCTATTGTGATCTTATTTACCGGGGCAGAGTCAATTTGGTGAATGGAAGAGCTGAGATTGATTTGGACTCTCATTTCAAGATGACCAACGGAACCCTCAGAAGGCTTTTGACCAACAGAATCAGCATGACGTCAAATGAATCTGGGTTTACGCCGGTTAAATCCTCGGTGGCGATAGTCGATCTTGCAACGGTGCTGACAATTGAATCTCAAGATCCGGCATCGACCGACAGAATATCCTGGATGGTGATAGGTGAGAGGGACGATGATCACATAAAGGCAACCAACTGGACCGACGAAAACGGCAGGCCGATTTTGGAACCGGATCAGGAAGATCCGAACAAACCTAAATAAGAGGGGAATACATGTACTACAACGTGCCCTTCGGGGGAAACGAATCAAGAAAGTTGGCCAACAACAGCACGTCAAGGGTTTTGACCGCAGCTCAAACCTTTACCGGGAACTGGGTCGATGTGAGCTGCTATATCTCGGTCATTGTCGCTGCAAAGTCGAACGTAGACGGCACGCTGAAGCTTCAGTTTTCGACCGATGAAAGCACCGTCGATTATGAAACCACCTACGACGTAACGGGGGGAGTTGACGAACCCGCGCACAGGCAGACAATCAACCGGCCCTATTTTCGGGTGCAGTATGTCAACGGATCGACAAATCAAACCAGTTTCCACATAAACACTTTTGTGGGTGCTCATCAAAATATCGTGTCCCCCTACAACACTGCTTTGGGACAGGACTGTGATGCCATTGCAGTAAGATCATTTGATGCTGAAACGGAGATTGTCGAGGGGCTCAGGTCCGGCTACAGCATCACCAACAAATTTGGGAAAAACTCGGATATCGATACAGCCACAGTGCCAGAAGATGTGTGGGAGGGCGGTGGCCTCTATACGGGATTCCCGACAGGGTCGGCGGAACTCGTTACAGTTGCATCATCCGATGCAAATGATGCCAGCGGGGGGACCGGTGCCAGAACAGTCAGAATTTTCGGGCTTGATGCAAACTATGAGGAACAAAACGAGGATATTACGCTCGACGGCACGAACCTTGTTGACTCTGTCAATACCTACACAAGAGTCAATCGCTTAAAGGTGTTGACTTCGGGGAGTTCGAATCAGGCATTCAACGCCGGGGTACTTTCCGTCGCCCATAAAACTACGACCGCCAATATTTTCTGCAAGGTCCCAGCCGGAACGAACCAAACCCAGATCGGTTGTTTTACGATACCTGCCGGCAAAAACGGATACATGAAAGATTTCACGGTGGAGGTCGACAGGGCGATCACGTCGGTTGTAAACGGATCGGTCTGGTATAGGGAATTCGGGGCATCCCCGAGACTGGTCAGAACATTCACCGCGTCGAACACATCCAAATACAGTGAGAAGATATACGGCGGAGAGCCTTTTTCAGAAAAATCGGATATCTCCGTCAGGATAACATCGTGTTCGGCAAACAACACTGGTGTGACAGCACGATTTGACATTCTTTTGGCGGATAGCATGTAGGGGGAATTGATGAGCGAAACAGAATCAAAGAAAAGTGCGCTGAGAAACCTTATCAGCTCCATGTATAAGATCGAATACAACGAGTACAAAAAGGGTTCGGGCGAAAAGCCGGAGCCCCCAAAGGTGAAGGCGAAAAGCCAGAAAGAAAAAAAGGTCGATAAGAGCCTTAAAAAGGATGTTTCCGGTGATGATTTGAAAAAAATTGTTCAGGGATTTTTTCAGAAAAAGAAAGAACCCAAGGAATCCAAGCAGAAACCCAGAATCATCCCCAAGACCGCACCGGTCACAGAGGCGAAAGTCAAAAGGAAACCCAGGAAAAAGAGGTAGCTCATGGCTGTGACAGCTGACAGAATACTTGCGGGGACAAAAAGAAGGGCTTTAGTGTCGACGAATCAGGTCACCGTCGATGACGACGGCATATTGGATTTGATTGACGATGTCATCAAAATCAAGGCTGTTCCTCTTGTCGACAGCGTGAACGGCGAGTTTTTTGTCACTCAGACCCTGACTTCACTTGTTGCGGGACAGAGTTCGTACGCCATTCCCTACCGTGCCATCGGAAGAACCATTCGTGACCTGAAAATTCAGGATTCGAGCGGAACACCGCGAAACTGTCCGTACATTGCTCCGGAGGACATTCATCTTTTCAACGACACTGCACTGAGCTGGGGCCACACATTCCGGGGCGATCAGATACGGCTTGTACCCGAGGTTGGAAGCAGCTATTCCTCCGGTGAGTCTCTTCAGATATGGTTCAAGATGAGACCTTCCTATCTAGTGAAACTTGCCAATGCGGCGAAGGTGACCAGCGTATCGAGCCCAAGCGTAGAAGTCGAGTCCGTTGGGGACATAACGACTGGAGCAGTCATTGACTTCGTTCAGGGAAAATCCGGAAATCAGATTTACGATTTCGATAAAACCTGTACAAACGTAAGCGGGACGACCCTGACGTTTGATGCCTCAGACATACCATCTTCTCTTGCCGCCGGAGATTACATTGCACTTGCCGGATTCGCACCCGTGATAACGATGATACCCGATGAATGTTCGCCATACATTGAAACATGTGCAGCCCAAAGAGTGCTTAAGTCGATCGGAGATGATCAGGGTGCAGTCGCGTTGAATCAGGATGTGGCCATGGAAAAGGAGGAGCTTCTGAAGCTTCTGGAACCCAGAAACGAGGGCGAGCCGAAAGTCTGCATAAACCGGCACAGCCTTGTCAGGGGCGGAAGATTTCAGCAGCGCCGCTGGCTTTACGGGGGCGTCTAATGACTCAATACCAGACTCCTGAAATCAAAAAAATGAAGGGGCTCTATCTCGAGCGGAACAGCTTCACTGTCCCCGATGGATCACTTGAGATTGCTAAAAATGTGGTATTGAAGAACGACAACATTGTATCGTCTCGGCGTGGATTTTATGAGTATTTTGACCCATCATCGGGCACGCTGAACAACCTGTTTACATATCAATCGACTCTTATAGCGATATACAACTCGAAACTTCGCTATTACACCGATACAGGTACTGCACCGAATGAAACAGGATCCGAATCCGCAATCACCGGCGAAACAATATCGTGTTCCGGACGGATTTCCCGTGATTTGAAAGCAAATACAAATCTTTACATGACTACAAACAACGGCATGATAAAGATGACTGCATTCAATTCGCAGACGGTAAAGGCGGGTGCTCCGCAGGGTCTCGATATATCACCCCGGTTTCTTGTGGGTTCGCTTTCAACATTCTTTCCTGTCACGACTGCATCGAGATTGGTGGGATACCGGGCTCTGTTTGGCTACAGGGATGCCAACGACAACCTCATATTGGGGGCTCCCAGCCAAATAGCCACCATACAAAACACTCTTGTTGAAACAAACTCATGGGCGAGAGTCTCGAACACGGTGACAGTAACAACATCATCGGCCCACGGGCTCACGACCGGAATGTACATTACGGTGCCGGTCGACTCTGATGGAACAAACCCTGTTCCGGCAGGGCAGTATCAGATAACGGTGGCAAGCACGACAACATTTACCTTCACTCACACGGACAGCGATGATTCGGGCTCGGATATTGATTATGCCTATGCTATGCCTGTGCGAGTCGAATTGAGCATACCAAGCGAAATTTCCACATCCCTCACATGGTTCTATCAGGTATACAGATCTTCACAGCAAAACGCATCAGTGGGCATATTCAGCGATTTCAAGCTTGTTGCCGAGCGTGAACTTACAAGCGCCGAAATATCGGCGGGTATCGCTTATTTCGATGACGACATCGACGACATACTTCTCGGAGCCGAACTCTATACCAACGAAAACAGCCGGGAGGGTGAGCTGCAGGCCAACTACAGGCCCCCTGTGTGCGAGGATGTGACTTTTTTCAAAGGTCATGCAATTTATGCGAACTGCACAACCCGTCACTTGATTGACATATCTGTTGTCGACACAACCAAAATTACGGCAACAGACTGGATTGAAATCAAGGTGGATGCGGTGACAAGAAGGTATGTCGCACAGACCGGACTGGGAAACCGCACAGCGTATGCGACAGTCGCCAGCGCCTCCGGGGACCTGCAGGTAACTTATGTCGCACACGGATTTGCAGACGGAGACGGAGTCTACATAGGCAATGTCACAGGCACCTTGTCATCGGGTACATATTATGTTGTGAGCAAAACAGCCGACACGTTCGAAATATCCCTTACAAAAGGCGGGGCTTCAGTAAGCTGGACGGATGAGACCTCATGCGAAATACAGGGAGTCACTGAACAGGCCGGCGATTATCCCATGTTTTATCTTTCCGAAGATGCAAGCGCGTCTGTAAGACTGCGGGACACTGCCGAAGCCATTGTAAGAGCTGTCAACCGGGACAGCTCGGCTGTGATATACGGGCAGTATGTCAGCGGAATAAACGACATACCCGGCCTGTTGCGTTTTCAGGCCAAGGGATTCGGCGGTGGCATCAGCTTTAGGGCTTCAGACTCGACAGTCGCCCAAGCCTTCAGCCCGATATTTCCGACCGCTTTCGACTCGGGCACGCAGGTCACATCAACCAACGAAAATTTGCCTCATACGTATTTAGCCTCAAAGGAGAACGAACCCGAAGCGGTTCCACTGGTTAACAGGTTTCCCGTGGGTTCGAAAAACGCCCAGATACTGAGATCGAAGGCACTAAGAGACTCGCTGATCCTCTTGAAGGAAGACGGGGTTTGGAGGATCACAGGTGACAGTCCCAACAATTTCAATGCAACTCTTCTTGACGGGACAGTTGTATGCGTTGCCGCCAACAGCGCCGACGTGATAAACAATCAAGTAATCTTTCTTTCGAATCAGGGCGTCTGCCTTGTCACAGAATCATCCGTCCAGATTGTAAGCAGGGAGAGCATTGAGGAGCTGATCCAGCCTATTTTGGGACAGACAAACCTGTCTTCAGAGACGTCGGGCATTGCCTACGAGACTGAGAGGCTTTACCTGCTCACAACGACAAAACCGAATGAAACAAGTGCGTCCGTAGCATACTGCTTCAACATCGTGACTCAGGAGTGGACAACCTGGGACAGGCTTTTCACAGGCGGAGTGGTTGGACCCGGCGACAAACTTTATTACATCAGCACCGACAACGAAATACAGCGGGAAAGAAAGGTCCAGAATAGAACTGATTTTGCAGACCAAAACCATACAATTACGATCGATGCGATCAGCGGCCTGACTGTAACCTTCACGATAAGCACAGCCGTCCCCGAAGAGGGCGACATGATAGTGAAGGACTCAGTTATCACCTATATCGACTCCGATCCTTCTCTTATAGCCGGAAATCAATACAGTGCTACAGTATCGGCTGTGAACAACCTCGCAGTTTCCGATACGCCCATACTATACGAACGGTTTGAAAGAATTGTAAAACTCAGTCCGTTTCATGCCGGACTTGTCGGTCGCATGAAGCTCTTCGCCCAAATGAGCGTACACCTGAGAGACAATTCCATTTCCAAGGCGACCATCAGTTTTACCGGCCAAACCTATGGCGGTTCGAGTGAAATAGAATGGAATTCATCGATAAGCTTCGCCGGATGGGGAAATTTCCCATGGGGTTTCGAACCGTGGGGCCAGGAAACCGGAATAGAACTCACAACGAGAACACAACCAGCACCGGTGATTCGTGTTTATGTCCCGCCGTTTCAGGCGAGAAACACGTTTTTGCAACCAATTATCACACATACAAGGGCGGGTGAGCCTACAAACATTCAGGCATTTTCATTTGCAATCCGTCCTTATGGAGAAAGGGTATCTGTATGAGCAAGCATGAATACTGGCTTTATCGGGAGGGAAAGGATGTCTGTGATCGTCTGATAGATTTCCACACCCACTGGTATTCATGGCACGGATCTCCCTTCAAGCAAATGTGGCTGAGAAATTACTATGCGTATTACTCTCCGGTTCTTCATCCCTCGGCATGGGACACATCTCTGATCTTCGAGGGGATACAGGGCGAGCTGACAAGGTTCTATACTCCGAAGGCAAGAACCCTCATTCGACAGCTCACATCAGTTGTCACAAAGCAAAGGCTTGCATTCAAGGCATCGGCCCAAACTGACGGAGCCGATGCCATAAATGAGATAAAACTTGGAAATGCCGTTGCCGAGCAGGTCGTTGATTCGCAAAGGCTCGACATAAAGGGTGATCAGCTGTGCGAAGGCGGATTGGTGTGCGGTGCATGGTTTACGAAGGCTACCTGGGACACAGCCGGAGGAACTCCATATACTAAAGACGCTTCCGGCAGAATCATAAACACCGGCAGCGTCAATGTATCCATTCATTCGCCATTCAATGTATTCTATAACCTTATGGTCCCTTGGGATGATCAACCATGGGTTGAGGTTCGGGTCAAAAAAAACAGGTGGGACCTGATTGCCGAGCACCCGGATCTCGAAAGGGAAATCAAGAGCATTCCGAGCGTCAACGAGGAGAACGGACCCAACAACTGGATTGACCGCCAATTGCTTGATGAAGACGATCTAATATATTGTTACGAGTTTTTTCACAAGCCGACTCCCTCCCTTCCAAAGGGGAGGATGATTTTTTATACGGACTCGGAAACAATTTTCTACGACGGTCCCAACAAGTACGGTGCAATACCGGTCGAGCCCAATATTCCGGAGGCGGTTCTTGACACGGGAACCGGCTATTCAAAACTAACCGATCTTTCAGGTTGTCAGGAAATGTTTGATGCATCCCTTTCAGCAGTGGCAACCAACCAAAGTCAGTTTGCTGTTCAAAATGTGCTGAATCCACGAGGATCTAATGTTCAGGTTGATGAAATCAACGGCATGAATTTCATATCGTACACACCTGTTCCGGGCATTCCCGGAGGTGGAGCCCCGACACCTTTGAACCTGACAAAGTCCGCACCTGAAACCTTCAAGTTCACAGACAAGCTTGAGGACCTCATGCAGGATCTGAGCTTCATATCAGGTGCAATGACGGGAAATCTTCCCCCCGGCGTGTCTTCGGGAACCGCTATTGCAACTCTGTCGGCAAACTCGATCGAATTCATTACCAGCATTTCCAAATCCTATAATCTTTGCTGGGAAAAAACGATGATGCATGCTGTCAATGCCTACAAGAAATTTGCGAAGATTCCACAGAAAGTGGAACTCAAGGGCAAAGGCGGGCAGCTGACATATCGGGATTTCAAGGGTGAAGACATATCAAATGTATCTTCAATGAAGCTTGAGACTGTGAATCCTCTTCTCAAGAGCTTTGCCGGAAGGCTTGAGGTCGGTGAAAAGCTTTTGACAGTGCCAAAGGATATATGGCCCGACTATGTATCCATCCTTGAAGGAAGGCCGCTCGACAGCATCTACAAAAATGAACTCAACGAGGGCGATCTCATCGCTCAGGAAAATGAAGCCCTTGAAATGGGCGAGATGGTTCCAGTGCTTGCGACTGACGATCATCTAATGCATATGAAGGATCATTCGGGTTGTCTTTCCGACATAAAAAACAGGCTGAACGGAAAGAGCGTGCAAACAATACTTCAACACATAATGGATCACTACAAGCAGCTCAAGCAGGGTGACCCGGTGCTCATGGGGATCATGAAGACGGGGCAGATGCCGGAGGGAGGTCTGCAACCTCCAGCGCCACCGCCACCTCCTCCTCCGCCGGCCGGCCCTGGAGGTCCGCCGATTCCGGGCGCAGTTGACGAGCCCGCACCGGCAGGCATCGATGCACCGACTTCGCCGGTGGTGGGAGATGTGGCTCAACCGGCAACAGACTTGCTTCAAAGGGGATAGCAATGGCTTATGCATTTTCAAAAATCGATGAGGCTGTGGGAGCAGAACCTGAAAAGCAGGATATTTTCGGGGGCGGGATGCAAGAGGAAAGTGGTGGACAGGGCGCTCCTCTTCCGATGGGTTCGGAAATGGTGAAAACCACAACCGAGGGAGAAATCGGAACAACTCACATAGGGGCTCCGGAATCCGTCAAACATACGAAAGATCCGGGATCTTCAGCAAAGGCGATGGCGCTCCAGGCCAACGTGGGAAAAACGGCGGCTCCCGAAGGGCTCTCGGATTTGAGGGGGCGTATCGACAGAAATCAGGCGCTTTTGCAGAACAGGGCAAACGAATACACGCAACAATATCAGCAGCAGGCTTCGCAAAAATACGATGTGACACGTCCCACCTTGGAGCGTGCCGTCAGCCAGGGCGGAGAGGATTTTCAGCGCATTCAGGGCATCATGGGCCGGGGAATGGCGGACATGCCCGATCAGTTCACGGGAGCTGAAGGACTTGGCGTAAAGGGTGTTGATGACTTATCCACAAGCGCCGGACTGATGAGGTTGGCCTCACAGGGAAAAGGCCCCCGATACACAAAGGGGATGAGTGCTTTTGATGTAATGCTCATGCAAAGAGACCCTACCTTCCTTGATACCGTGTCTGATATTCGAATAGACGAAAGAGCCCTCGAACGTGAAAGGGGCTCACTTCCGGGACAACTTGAAGCGCAGGCCCAACAATATGGACAGGAGCGGTTTGAAGCCGGACGGGAAAAGGCGAGAGATTTTCTCACTGAAAGAGAGTCTCAACTCAAAGCTCAAAATCAGGCTGAGGCCGATGCATACAATGACATGCTTAGAAACCTTGATGTTGGAACACTGGGCGGAGAGGAATCCGAGAGGATCAGAAAACAGGTTGAGGGTGATTTGACCCAGGAATACGGTTCGAGGATCGCCCCCCAACTCGAACAGGCCCAGGCAAACATAGCCGACTACCTTACTGTTGATCAGCCCGACTACGGCTATCGGCAGTTTGTCGATCAGACCGAGGCGGATCAATTCAACAGGATCATGGGTATGCTCGGCGAAGGGGGCCAGGCTTACGGTGCCGCTGGAGCGTTGAGGCCGCAATACTCCGTGGACGAAGGGGGCTACTATGAAAATATTGCCGGGCAGGCAAGAGACCTGAGAGCCCAAAGGGATATTGATCAGCGATCTCTAATGGATCAGATTTTGGGAGGTGCCCAGACGCGCGCCGATATCGAGGATGCAAGGGTTGCCGAGCTGAGGGGTTCCTATGAGCCCAGACTTGCACAAATAGGTGAACAGGTCCTGCAGGAAAATCCGTTCCTCAGAGAGTTTTATGATCCCGCAATGGCTTCACAGTATCAGGACATAACTGTTGATCCGCTGTATGCGAGAGATTTGGGGGCATACGACGTGCTTACGCCGGAAGAGGCCCAGTCATTGAATGAGATAAGTGCCGACTTGGGACTGACACAGGCATACGGAGCGGGCGGTGCCGAGATGGGCGGGGGTTTTCTTGACGAGGCAAACTACAGGCAGTACCTGCTCGACAGGCTCAATCCAATGCTCGAGCAAGCTCGAAGGGATTATCAGATGGACACCGAGAGAAGGGCGGCGGAAGCACAGGCCGGTGGTGCGGTCGACCTTAGCGTGCCGGATGCGCCGGGTGGTACTCTTGATTCGGAATTACTGGCGGGAATGATGCCAACATTGTCACCGGACCCTAATTTGCAATGGGAGGGATTGTAAATGGCACTTGCAGCAATAGCTGGAATCGCGGCAGTCAGTGCAATCGCGCAACATTATCAGGCTGAGAAGGCTCGGGCTGCGTCGAAGGCGGAGCTGGACAAAATCGCCAGAATGTACGAGGGGCTTGTACCACCTGACTATGATCTTACAATTGAGGACCCTCCAGAGCTTCATGCCGAGAGGCTTCAAGAACCGGTATTCGCCGGGGAGCTGGAAAAAATCCAATACAACATGGAAAAGCTCAGCCCTGAAGAATATCAAATTGTTGAAAAATACCAGCCCCGAATCGCGCCGTTGATTCTGGAAGAGAAGCCCGAACTCATTAAAGAGACTGAGGCCATGGGTGAGGGTAGGGAAGCGCAAAAGCAGGCTCTTCGCCGCTTTATGGAAATCGGAGAGGATGGATATGATCCGATTTTTCAGCAGCGGGTAATGGATGCGCAAAACAGGGCGCAGGCCGAAGCCCAGTCAAGGACGGCCTCTATCCAGCAAGATTTCGAAAGAAGGGGATTGGCCGGATCGGGTCTTGAACTTGCCGGCAAGATCGGTGCTGCAAGTCAGGCCATGGATCGAAATGCCCAAATGCAGCTGGCTGCGGAAGCCGAGGCATACCGAAACCAGCTTCAGGCACTCTCGCAGGGAGCGGACCTTGGTGGAAGGATCAGGGCCGAAGACATAGGTCTTCAGCAGCAAAACCTCGACATAATAAACAGTTTCAATCAGCGGATGAGCAAAAGGCATCAGGATTGGGAGCAGATGCGTGCCGATGCGATGAACCGAGCTGATCTGAGGAATATTCAGGAGGCCCAAAGGCTGGCCGACATGAACGTTACAGGAAGGAACGAAGCGAAGGTATTAGATCGTGAGAGGGCCGACCGCATTGCACTTCAGGACTATGAAAACAGGTATCGCGAGAGAGCGCGACAGGATCAGCTGGCAAGAGACGAGTACGACAGGCTGGTTCAGCAAAGATCGTACGACGATGCCAGAGAAATTTTGAGGGCGAAATGGAGGCAGGGCAATACAGACTGGCTCAACAGGTGGAAGGAGCAGGGCTATCAAGACACACAGGACAAGATGGCTGGAATGGCAGGAGTCGTAAGGGAAAGAAGAGGCGACATTGCCGGAAGCGCGGCTGCCGATAACGCTGCAATACAAGGCTTCAGCAATGTCCTTGCACAGGGTCTGGCATCAAGCGCCGATCGGAAATACAGGCGGGAAGAGGCTGAAAAGGACAGGCAGGCATACGGCTACGGTCGATCAAATATCTATGGATAGGAGCATGAAATGAACGGAAACATAGATCCAAGGGTGATCAAATATTTGATGAGGCCAGAACGTGACAGATCTGATTCGCCTGTTGATCCGTCTCTCGTTGCGAGCATGATGGATGCCGCCTCGCAATTTGGAATGGTTGACGGCCGCACTGCGGATACTTCCGGCGTCCAGAAATGGGCTCAGGGGGAACAGGCATCCCAAAGGGATTTTCAAAGGAGGCGCGACGCCCGCGAGGGCAAACTGATGTCCTATCTCATGGATGCCCAAAGGCGAAAAGAGCAGATGGCCGAACGTGAAAGGATGAAGGATCGGGATTTCCAAGACCAAATGGCATTGGCGAGCTTCAAGGCCGACCTCTACAGACCTCAGCGGCAGGCCCAGCAGGATGAAAAATTCAACCTGTGGAAGCGCCAGCAGGATTATCTCGCGAAGATCGATCCAAAGAAAGCGAAGGTCGACGCCGCCGGAAAGCCCCTTACTGACTATCAGAAAAAAGTTGCGGCCATGAACCCAACCGACAAAGCCAATTTTGAAAAAGCGGGCATGGCCCTCCAAGGTGTTGTCGATATGGAAGAGGCTCTTTTCGGACCTTCGAGGTCTTTCACTTTTTCACTGATCGGAGATAACCCCTACACCGCATCTCGAACCAGATTCCAAGAAGCTCTTGGCAGGTTGCAGTCGGGCGGGGCGATTAACAAGGACGAGGAGGCCCGCTTTCTGAAAATGGCACCCACTGTGTTCGACAGCGAGGAAATGCAACGATCCAAGCTCAAGAATCTTTATGTTGAATTTGCCGAAAGAATGAAAACCAAGGGGATCAATCCTGAAGAGGCTCTTGCTGCAAGGCGGGAAACTGCGAAGACATATGACGTGGACATGGCTCAAAAGCAAAAAGGGCGACAGGCCAGAGAGGACGGAACAGCCGTGGCCGGTGAGCCCGAAATCAGAGAAAAAAACGGGGATCGCTATATGAAGCTACCCGATGGAAGATGGAAGGCTTTGGAGGATTAGAAATGCCGGAAATGGAAAGAACCAAAAAAGGCAACCCCATGTATCTCACTGATGAGGATATGATGCAGGGGGAAACCACGGATAGGACGGCAAGAGGCAACCCCAGATATCTCACTGATGAGGATATGATGGGATCTTCCTTTACCCCAATGCAGTCCGGTCTTCTGGGCGCCGCTCAGGGCGCTCTCATGGGTTATCCCGATGAACTTGAATCGGCCGGGCGTGCCCTCTACGAGATTGCTACCGGCCCCGATGAACTCAAGGACCTTCTTGCTCGCTACAAGCAGATAAGGGACGAAGAGGTTCGTCCGCGTTATGAAAGAGCCGAACGTGAAAATCCCGGAATCTTTATGGCCGGCATGATGGGGGGAGGAGGAGCAAGCATGCTCATTCCCGGCGTCGGGCTTGCCAAGGGGGCGGGGGCTCTTGCAAAAGCCGGACAGGCTGCTGCGATGGGCGGGCTTGCGGGGGGAGGATACTCCGAGGCTGATTTGACGGAAGGGGAGGTCGGGGACCTTGCAACGGATGTCGGGATTGGAGCCGGAATCGGAGGCGCTTCCCAATACGGGATCGACAAACTGGCGCGGGGAGGCGCAGGACTTCTGAATCAAGCGAAAACCGGGATCGCGGAGAAGGCAACGCAAAAGGCCGCTGAAAGAGCAGTCAAGGCTGCGACCGGGCAGAACATCGGGGCTCTGAGAAAGATTGCACAAAGCACACATCAAGGTGCGGGCGACATTCAAAAGCTTGAAAAGGGTTTGAGGAAAGTCGGAGAGGACATCATCGAAGAACGGCTTCCAAGTGGAAAGCCTCTTTTGACTGGTACTGAAAATGTCGAGACTCTCGCTCCGAAGCTGGCAGAGACCAGAAAATTTTACGGGGGCGAGCTTGGCAAGGTCGGCAAGGCGGTCGACGCATTTTATCCACAGGGTGCGGTCGACGGGAAGCGCATGGCCGACAGGCTCCGGAGCTACGCAGATGAACTTGTCCCCAACGAAAAGGGGAAAGCCCTGAAAACGAGAATTTACAAGGAGGCTGAAAACCTCGAGGGCGAGGGTATGCTTACCTTCGAGAGGGCCAAGGACTGGAAAAATCAGTTCAAGCACAAGGCAACCGATGCCGATATCCTTGTGTCGGATCAGGACGTCACCAACAAGATAAGAAACATCATCGGCACCCAAATGGATGAGACAGCCGATGCTCTTGAAAAAAGAATCGGGCAGAGACTTGCTCAGGACGTTCCGGAAAACATGCCTCTCAAGGGCACTGAACTTGTAGTCAGGGATGAGGTGATCCCCGGTGAGACCAGACAGGGGCTTGAGCGTGTCAGGGATTTGCTGGGAAGCTATCAAAAGCTGAAAGGCAAATACGGTTCATTCAAGCAGGCTGGCGATGCCGCATCGGACAGGGCTCTCAAGAATTTGTCGAACAGGCTGGTTTCGCCATCCGACTACGGGACAGGCATCGGAGCCGGTGCAACAATGGGGCTCATGACGGGAGAGCCGATCACCGGGGCGATCGTTGCCGCTTTGGCGGGCGGTGCAAACAAACTGGCTCGGGAAAGGGGGAGCGCCGCCGGAGCTGTCACACTGAGAAAAATTGCTGAAATCGCCAAAAGCAACCCGGATTTTGTGCAGAGATGGGGAAATGTATTCATGAAGGCGGCTGAGAGGGGGCCTGCTGCGATGGCTGCGACGCATGCGGCACTGCTGAAAATCCCTAATTATAGATCCCAATTTGAAACTGGAGGAAACCAATGATTGAGAAGGAATTGATCCCGTCAACAGATGCGTCGTCAAACATTACGGCAGACTTTGACCTCGGAGATACCAGGCATTTTTCAGTTCAGGCGATTTTCACGGGGAGTGATGTGGCCGGGACCTTTAAGATTCAGGCCAGCAACTACAAAAACTCAAATTTTGAAGACGTGTCCGGAGCAAGCGTATCCGTAACATCAAGTGACGATTTGCTGCTTAACCTCACAGATCAGAATTATCGGTATCTCAGGTTGAGCTGGACCTATTCTTCAGGAACGGGAAACATCAAGGCCAAAATTTTGGGCAAGGGGCGCGAGCGCCTTCGCGGACTTAAATAATTTTTAGGAGCAAGGAAATGGCAAAGAATCCACAACACAGGACCTATGACAACACGATTCAGGGCTCGCCCATGCCTCGCGTTTTCAAGGAGTACCT